>Ga0065721_10049209_pt1 | contig 41693 bp, 34 predicted proteins | sample Mesricmetagenome_FD_59108 | JGI IMG/M metagenome (GOLD analysis project Ga0065721, IMG submission 59108) | Mesophilic microbial community from rice straw/compost enrichment Sample: eDNA_1 v2 (version 2) | ecosystem: Engineered > Solid waste > Grass > Composting > Bioreactor | place: USA: Davis... | reverse complement strand
ATCCGCGCACCAAAGCCTCAAAATCTCTCGAAATTGAGCCTCCGAAATCCTCGCATGCGCCAAATATCTGTTTCTCACTGTCTCCCAATAGATTACACAGCTCCAAGCCGTCTAATCTAGGAAAGACCCAGATTTATTCCACCGTTCTCCCCAATCGGATCTCTGGATAGCCACCGTCCCAAGCTGGGATCGTAAGCCCTGTAAGGCGCCAGCACCAATCCCGTCGGATGGTGCATAAAATGCCCGGTGTAGGTAAACGACGCATCGAGAGTGCCTTGGATCTTCGTCGTTTCTCCCCAAGGCGAATACGCATATCGGGCCACGATGTTGCGGTTGGAGTCGGTCATCTCCTGGATGCTTCCGAGATGATCGAACGTATAGTAATAATCCTTGGCCTCGGTTCCCGTCCCCCATTCCTCGCCCTGGGGATAGAATCGCTTCAGAACGGTGCTCCCGTTCCCCGCCCGCTCCTCCACGATCTCCAGCCCACTCCATACCCATGTCCGGGAAGGAGTGCCGTTCACCTTTTCCATGATCCGCCGGCTGAACCCATCGTAGATGAATTCATAGGTGGTGCCGTCCACAGTAACCGTTTTCAGACGGTCCTCTCCGTCCCAAGTATATTGCACTGGCTTGGGAAACTTCTGATCGGTCAGATTTCCGCCACTGTAGGTGAATCGTCCACCAACACCTTGGGATGAAGAAAATGTCCAGTTTCCAGTGACGGGAGGGTTCCCATCGAAGTCCGTCGCAGTGATGGACAGCGGTGTCGCGGGACCGGATCCGGGCACGTAGGTCTGGAAGTGATTCTCATCATCGACATCCACCGGCTCCCCATTGACCGTGACCCGCGCAGGCTTGTTGAGGAAACCACTGACCTCCTCATCCGCAGCTCCGCCGACCATAAGTCTCACCTGGTTGAGCTTGTCATACTTGGCCTGAACGGTCATCAGGTTGTCCCGATAGGAAATCCGGTTGCCCGCAGCGTCGTATTTATAGACATAGGAATTCACTACCCCCGCGTTGACCAGATCCACTTGTTTTGCCTTCTTCAATTGGTTGATGCGATCGTATTCGTAAACAAAACGATGCTTGAGGCCGTTGTCCAGCGTCTTTTCGAGCCGGCGAATCTCTCCATCGCGGGCGTAATTCAGATAATCGAACTTGGAAATGAGGTTCCCGTTTTGATTCAGGTCGCGAATGACTTTCAGTCGCCGATCATCGCCGTTGGAGTAGCAGCCGATCTCTGTCCGCTGACCATTGGGATACTTGATTTTGGTCGGCCGGCTGGATCCTCCGTCGAAGGATGGGATGGTGAACGTGCCGAGGTTGTTCGTAACCTTCGTCACCCGCCCGAGCACATCGAACTCCCATTCGTTCAGATTGTTCACGGCCCCGTTTACCGTGCGGTGGCGGGCTGGCCGCTGCGCGACTTAGCGCGGGTCAGCTTTGCAACGGGCGGCGTGCGCGCCGGTGTGCAAGCCATCCGAAAAGCCCACCGACGACGACCAGAGCGCCGGCGGCGGGTTCCGGGACGGGCGCGTAGTCGGTGATGTCGAGGCGGAAGTCGAAGCCGGACATCTCGGGGGCACCGCCCAGCGCGGTCGCGGAGACCTCCAGGCGGAAGAATCCGGAGGTGTCCGACCAATACGTGCCGTCCCAGCCGGAGGCGGACGCGCCGGCGAACTCCATGAGCGCGCTTCCCGTGATCGCGCCCGATTCATTGCTCGGAAACAGTGTCAGCGAGAACCCGGAGGCTTCGCTCCCGGATGCGACGCTTCGGAGGTCGTAAATCTGGATCGTCGCGGGATCGAGAAGCTCGACGAGGAGGTAAAGATGGATGCCTGCGAATCCGGAAGCACCGGTCCCCTCGGGAAGGAGTGTGGCGTTTCCGGCGAACAGCAACCCCGATTCGTTGCTCGCGTCGATCCTGAGAGTGGCACGCACGGTCAGGTTTCCGTCGGATGATTCAGTGAACGACTCGACCTCCGCCGGCAGTGTCTGCGTGTCGAGGTAGAACATGGACTTCTCCTCGGTGAACAGGCCGGAGGCTTCGGCGAACAGCCGGGTGCCCAGCGGACCGGAGCCAAAGATGGTCACCCTGCCCCACGGATTGTCGGCCCACACCTCATCCTCCGCGGCCGGAGCACGGGCGATTCCGGCCAGAACAACGAGAAGGACGGTCAGGGCCCGCAGACGGCCGCGCATCGGAAGAACAGGCATTACGGGTGGAAGTTGGACCCCGTGGCGGACTGCAACATTCGTGCCAGCAGGTTCGACTCCGACTCCGGCAGTCTCGCGTCCTTCAATGCGTTTTCCGCGAATTTGGGGTCCTCGCCGAGCAGGCCCGCAAAGGAAATCTCCAGCGCGGTGCGGCGTTGATACGGGTCGCCAATGCGGCGGGCGAGCTCCCACGCGATCTCCGGCTCGTCGATGCTGATGCCGTCCACGATCACCGCGTTTGCGACGTCGCGGGGTTTCCCCTCCGGCAATGCGCCCGCCCATGCGGCGGCGCGCTCGGGATCCCGCATCACCCATGCACCGGCGACGCCCTCGGCGGCGGGCGCCTGTTGTTCCGGCGATTCCAGGGCCTCGATCGACTTCGCGGCCGCAACCGGATCGCTGGCCGCCCAGCTTTCAAACAACGCCTTCGCCGCAGCGCGATTCTCGCGTTCGTTCGCCTGGAAGTAGGCAAGCGCCGCTGTGGGGTCCTTGCGCGCCCAGCCCGCGAGGGCATTCGCGGCCATGTCGTCCCGGAAGCGGTTCTTCGGAAGCTTCGCCACCCACGCGATGGCCTCCTCCGGGGAGGTCGCCGCCCATTGCCGGGCGATCAGAAAGTTCGAGTCCGCGAGAATGATCAGCCGCGGATCGGAGGGCGGAGGTGCCGTCTCCAGATCGGCGGGATCGCCCTCGAGCGCCGCCGCAGGGTCCTTCCCCGTCTCCGCCATCACGTGGCTCGCGTAGTCCGCGGCGAGAAAGGCCTGGAAGGCGTCAATCTCCTGCGCGGCCCGCGCGGGATCGCTCGTGGCGAGTTCCGCCATCACGCTGTCCACCGCATACGGTCGCTCGCCGATTTCGCGAAGGTTCGTGGCCCATTGGATGGCGGCGTCCGGATCCCGCGCCGCGTATGCCGCGCCGATTCCCTGGATGGATTCCACCCGGCGCGCGGGGGTGCGAATTTCCTCCAGCACAAGGATGGCCTCCTCCGGCGAGATCTTCGCGAGCTCTCCGCAGATCTTTGCGAGGGAGGATTCCAGCGCGTCGTCGAGCAGCCATTGACGCGTCCATTCGAGCGCGGTGCGGGGATTCACCGTCGCGGTGAATTCGACGAACCGCCGGACGATTTCCGCCAGCCGCGGATTGGAGGCCGCCTCGTCGCCGACCATCGGGAGGGCCGTCGCGAGCGCGCCGCTCATGCGTTCCCACAAATATGCATCCCCTGCATCGACCTCCATCTCGTCGATGAAGGCCACGAAGCCCTCCATGTCGGTATCGAGCCAGTTCTGAATCAGCTGCGCGAGCATCGGGTCGCGCAGGGCGGCGTCGTCCATGGCCAGCAGGTCGCGCATCAACTCGGGATAGCTTTCCGCGTCGGCCTCGCTCAATCGCGCCTGCAAATCCTCGAGGCTTTGCGCGCGCTCAGGTGGCCTCGCATCCACAACCTCCGTGGTCGATTGCGCAGAGGCGTTCCCATCGTCCGCATCGGGAGTCGAAAACAGGACGAGTCCGACGGCGAGCACCGCCAGGAATACCGCGACAACCGGCATCCACCGCTTCCATTCGATCTTCAATGCTGAGTGATTTTTCATAAACAACCTGGTTCTCCCGTCGCGGCACGCGGCGCATGCCGCGGCGGGAGAACGGGGCCACCCGGATTTCCGGATGACCCCGCGAGGACAAGTTCGATCAGACGTCCGTGAGGAGCGTGCCGAGCTTGATGGTCTTCCGCGTGGCGGAGGTGTTCCCCTCGGAATCCTTCGCCATCACCGTCACATCGACGGTGGAATCCTTCGGCTTGATCAGCTTCTTGAGCTGGGAGACAGGCATCGCGGCCTGCCATTTCTTGCCGAGCTTCGCCGGGACCTTGCGGCCATTCACATAGACCTTCAGCGAGCGGATGCTGCCCGCGTCGACCGCAACGCCGCCGATCTTCAGCTTCGACTTCTTGCCGGAGCCGACGATCTTCGCAGTCGTTGCAACGGTCACCACCGGGCCGAGCTTGTCCGCACCCCCGGACTTCGCAGCCGCCGCGGCGACGGGCTCGTCAGGCACGGTGTAGACGATCGTCTCCCCTTCGAGCGGAGGCGCGAGCGGAGACGGGATGCGGTAGTTCGTGGCTTTCTCGTAGGCGCTTGCATATGCCAGCACGTCCGCGTCGCCGCGATACTTGCCGACGAATGCCATCGTGACCGGCTCACCGGTTGAGGGAATCACGCCCATCGGGACCGTGACGCACGGCAGACCGATGTTGTTGACCAGATCACGACCAGGGTTCGTTCCGCTCGTGCGGCTCTTGGTGACGTGAGTCGGCCAGACCAGCACGTCGATGCCCTCGGCATCCATCCACGCCTCGAAGCGGCGGTTGATGATCGCCTGTGCCGCGAAGTGCTCGACTCCCGGCTCGGACGTGAAGGTGAGGATCGTGTTCGAGGCGACGGCGTTGATCAGATTCGCCGCACGTCCCGCCTGCGTGAGCCGCAGCACCGGATCCTGGCCAAGGCCTTCGAGGAACGTCTTGTGGGCCCAGGCCTGCGCGTAGGTGCCATTGCTGCCGGTATAGAGCGCACGGGTCGGCATTCCGTCACCGACGCCGACGGCAGTGTCGACATTCGGAGGCAGGAAGACCGTGACCACCTCGGCGCCGAGCGCTTCGAGCTCCGCCTTGGCACGGTTGAAGATGGCTCCGATTTCCGCGCTCGGCGTGTTCACCGTTGTGGTGTTCGAACTCGAACCGGCGTTGGTGGGCAGTCCGGGAACCTCGATCGGCGTCGGAGCCGGCGAAGGCCGGGAGATGCCGACGTAGGTGCCGATCACGCCGACCCGCTTGCCAGCGAGCGAAGCGGCCCCGGCCTTCGTGAGGAAGTCACCCGCCTTCGGACGGCCCGGCGTGTAGTCGACGGTCGCCCAGATGTCCGTGGGATCATCGAACGCGGCGACATCCATCACCTTCGCGTTGTCCTCGGCATAGCGGGTCATCGGTCCGATAACGTCGCGGTCCGGAACAAGTGCGAGGATTCCGCCGATCGGCACGGTTCCCACGCCGACCTTGTAGCCGACAACGCCGGCACGGTCGGAGGGATTCCGGATCGATCCGCCGGTCTCACCGCCGAATCCGAATCCGGCGAAGTTCGCGCCTGTCGCGACTGCCGGACCGCCGCTGCTTCCTGCAGCCGAGCCAAGCGTATACGCGTTGAGAGTCGTGCCGTAGGGCTCGGACACCGTGCTCGAGGCGGACGTGGCGAAGCGGTCCATGTTGGCGTGACCCAGCAGGATCGCACCGGAATCACGCAGCTTGTCCACGACCGGGCAATCTGTGTCCGCGATCATGTCGACCCAGCCGGCGATGCCGCCCGTCGTCGCCATGCCAGCGGTGTTGTAGGAGTCCTTCGTGACGAAGGGAATGCCGTCGATCGGGCTGAGCAGCTCGCCGTTGGCACGCCGCTGATCCGAAGCCGCCGCGTCTTCGAACAACGTCGGACTGATCGCTACGACCGAGTTCAGCTTCATGCCGGCCTGGTCGTAAACGTCGCGACGGTTGAGATACAGCGTTGCGAGTTCGACCGCGGTCAGCGCGCCCGCGTCCATCGCCTTTTGGATGTCCTCGAACGTCGCGGTCTCCAGGTTGAATACGACGGTGGCGGCGGGCGACGACTGCGTGCCCATCGCCATCAGAAGCGCCCCGGCACAGGCCGTCCGGGGAAGAGAGCGAAGAATGGATTTCATGAGTATTTGGAAATGAGATTAGTTCTGCTCCGTCGCGGAAACGGACCGGCGCCGGCGAATGCGATGCGCGGCGATTGTCGCGAGACCAAACAACCCGAAGGCCGCGCCCACGACTCCGGGCTCCGGCACAACAACGAGCTGCAGGCTGTTGCCGCTGAACTGGAACGTGCCCTGCAGGCCGTCCGCCAGATTCGTGATGACGAGATTATCCAGCCAGGTCGCGGTGAAGTTCGTCGATCCCCACGTGATCAGCGTGTAGGTCCGGCCGGCCTTTCCGGTTCCGTTGAAGTCGAAGATGTAGGACACCGTCGTCGTGTTGGAACCGCGGGTGAAGGCGCCCGAGATGGCCAGCATGTCCGAGTTGTTGACGTTCGAACCGAGGTCGAAGAACAACCCCGCAGTCGTGCTGTCGCTGTTCCACGTGAGGCTGCTGACGTTGAGCGTAGCGAAGGTCATGTCGACGCTTCCCGGAGCGAGCATTGCGCCGGCGAGCAGCGTGACCGATCCAATGCTTCCCGATCCACCAATGGTGGCACCACCGCCGACAATCGTCGGCCCCGAGAAGGAACCGTCGACATACACCCCGCCGTTGCCAACGGTCAACGTGCCGGTGGATGTCGAGTTTCCGGAGAGGACCACGTTGCCAAGACCGCCCTTCGTGATGGATCCCACGCCGCTGATGTTCGACGACACGTGAACCGTGTCGCTGCCGCTGAACGTGAGCAGCGCATTGTTCACGACATTACCGCTGCCAAGGCTTCCGCCCGTTGCGACGTCGAGGATGCCTCCGCTGATGACGGTCGTTCCCTGGTAGGTGTTCTGACCGGCGAGGATCAGCTTGTTCGATCCGGTCTTTTCGAATCCACCGGCTCCAACGATCGGACCCGAGATCACCGCGGCCGAGGCTGCGCTTGCCTTGATCGTGCTGTCCGCCTCGAGCGTCACCGTTCCGGAAACATAGACGCCGCCTATATCGGCGGTGCCACCTCCCATGAAGATGTCGTCGTCGATCAATGAACCAATGGTCGGGGCATAGGTGTCCCCGATTGGGATGATGATGTCCGCCAGGGCTGCATTGGTCCCGGCGAGCAGCAGGAAGGCCGCTCCGGACAACACAGTATTCCTGCCGCGTGTCCAGGCTCCGCGGGTGCGGAAGTCGATGTTGGATATAGGCATGATGGTTGGGTTCTTTGTTTTGCCGGCACCGGCTTCACACCGACGCCCGGCCCCGCAAAAACCAGCGCGGGGCATGCCACCCGCCTTCGCAGCTTCTCACCCGAATGGGTGAGTCCCCGCGCAGCTCAACCCGGGAAAATTCCCGCCCAGATTCCCAATGCGGAGATCAATCCACGCCGCACCGCAATGGCCGCCGCCTCTGCGCGATTGGTCACTCCAAGTTTGCGAAAAAGATTCCGCAGGTGCGCCTTGATCGTGTTGTCCGTGAGTCGCGTCTCCATGGCGATCTGACGGTTGGTCATTCCCCGGCCGATCATTCGCAGCACCTCGAGTTCCTTTGGAGTGAGATCCTTCTGCGCAAGCCGCTCGCGGACATGCTGCGGAAGAGTCTCCATCAGCACGTTCTCTCCCGCCACGACACGACGCAGCGTCGAGAGAACCGCCTCGCCGCGATCGGTTTTCATCAGGAATGCACGGGCCCCCGCACGCGCCGAAGCCACGAGATCATCCTCGCTGCAGAACGCGCTCAATACGACGGCATACGTCTCCCACCGGAATTCCTGCGCGACCTTCAGCACCGCGCTTCCATCTCCGTCCGGAAGACGCAGGTCCACAAGGATCAGCGTGGGTCGCACCTTCTTGAGCTGCCCAACAGCCTCCGCGACCGACCCGCAATGCCCCACCACTTCGAAATCCGGCTGCGCGCTGAGCAGGCTGGCAATGCCATCCACCACGAACGGATGGTCATCCACGATCAACACACGAACCGTTTCCGTCCGCAACGGATTCGAGGCCTCATGCCTTCCGGAAACCGTTGGACGCTCTGAATCCTTTGCCATCGCAGGCCGGAACAATCGGTGGATTTTTGCGTCAGGCAAGAACAACCACGACGAAGCTCACGAACCTGTGACCCGAACGGCTGCTCGGGTCCGTCCCTGCCGGCTTGCGATGGACAATCGCGCACCGATCGCATCCGCGCGGGCCTTCATGTTTGCAAGGCCGAATCCCCCCCCCCGGTTTCGGAGACCGTTTCAACCGGCCGGGACTCTCCACCGCGATGCATAGCTCCGCAACCGACCCGGTTACCGACACCTCGATCCCGCCCGGCTCGGAGTGAACGAGCGCGTTCTGCAGCGCTTCGGAAACGATCGCGAACAGATGAATCTCGATCCGGGAGTGGAGCGTCACGCGGCCCGCACGGTTGACGAAATTCACGCTCCAACCCGGGCGTGGCGTCGCATTGCGAACCAGCTCTTCGAGGGCTTCCGTGATCGGGCGGCGGTCCAGTGCAGCCGGTCCGAGCATCTGCAGAGTCCGCCGCAGGTCGTCCACACTTCGCACAGCGGTCTCCCGTATTCGCTCGAGGCGCGCCGTCCATTGCCCGGGCAAGCCACGGCACTCCGCCTGCATTGCCTCGATCTGCAGCGAGATCGCACTGAACGATTGCGCGAGGAGATCATGCAGATCCCGCGAGATGCGGGCCCGCTCGCGGGCGATGGCCGCCGACCGCTTCACCTCGGACATCGCCTCGAGCCGCAAGGCCAGCGCGGCCTGCATCGCCAGGGCCCGCACGGCGACCGCGCGCGGCCCGGGCCGGCGTTTCCCGGGATCACCCACAATCAGCAGGAAGCCGACATTCTCATCATCGATTCGCAGTGGCAGCACTTCCAGCGCTCCGTCCGCCTCGTCGGAGACTCCGATGGACGCAAGCAGCCTCCGTCCGGAAGAACCCGTGCGCTTCTCGATCATCGGCTGCCTCGCCGATTCCCAGCGTCGCAGCAGGCGCGGATGACGCGCACGCACCTGGCACGCAATGTCGATTGCAACCAACTCCTCCGGCGCGGTGACTTCTCCGCGGGCCCCCATCCAGATGGGCGTGGAGGGCAGTCCGTCGCGTCCGCAGCGCCACAAGGCACCCCAGTCCGCATCCATCAGCGCAAGCACATTGACCAGCACCGACCGCAGAAGACCTCCGGAGGATTCTCCGCCTCCTCCCGCGTCGAGCAGTTGATTGATCTCGCGCAACTCCTGTTCCTGCTCCGCAGCGGCTGCCTCCCGCGCGAAGGCCTCCTCGGCGGCGCGTTCGACCTCGGCAAGCTTCGCCATCTGCATCGCGAGAGTCGCCTGTGCAGCGGCCGCCTCGATGAATGCGACATTGTCCCGGTTCACCCGCGAAGGCTGCACAAAGCTGAGATGACTGAGCCATCCGACCAGACGGTCCTTCACCACAAACGGCGTCATCAGGGCGGAACGCACCTTCATGGTTCGGTAGAATCGACGGATGACCGCCGGATTCCTGCGGTCCTCGGCGGACAACACAACGGTGCTCCGATGTCCATCCAGCAGCTCCTCGCAGAGCCTTGCCAGCCGCCGCATTGCCACGGGATGCGCATCGGCAAACTTCTCCACCTGTTCGCGCGTGGCGGCATCCATCCACGAAAACGATTCACGTCTCGCATCGGCGCCGCTCCCGCTGATCATCCAGAGGGTCGTCCACAAGCCTCCGCATTCCTGGTTGATCGTGTGAAGCAACGCCCGGATGAAATCAGGCAGCGCGGGCTCGCTCAGGAGAAGACGCTTCGTCTGCGCAAGTGCGGCGGCCTGCTTGCGAATGACGCGCTCGGCCTCGAAGCGCTTGCTGATTTCCAGCCGCAACGCGCGCTCGACCCGTTCGAGCTCCTCCGAAGCGGGGATGCGGCCCTGCTGTTTTGCGCCGCCCCTGCGAATACGCCGTTGCGATCCCATCGTCTTTTGATTCTTCGGAAACGCGAAATTCGCAAGCCTCTTCGCGGGAACACGCAGGCACGAAACTTGCAAAGCCACCAATCGGAGGAACCCTTACTCATGCTTCGATCGCTCCGATTTCTTGCCACGGTCTTCTTCGTCTGCCGGCTTGCTCTCGCCGCGGACCCCATCCCGCTGGAACAGCTGCCCGAGCCTGTCGTGAAGGCCATCGAGAAGCGCCATCCCGGCTGCACCCTGCAATCGGCGGAACGGGATGAGCGCAACGACTTCGTGTATTTTTTCGTGAATCTCGAATCCTCGGGAAAATCCCTTCGGGTCGAGATCGACGAATACGGAAGGTTCGTCGAACCCCAGTGATCGCTCGCCTACCTCCAGGTGCGGGCAGCCTCGCGCCAGCGTGAGCAGAGATCCTGCGCCGCGCCCTTCCATTCCGGAAATTCGAAATCGAATCCGCGCGACGCAAGAACTCCGGGAACGACCCGCCGGCTTTTCAAAACCAGTTCGGTCTCCGTCCTGAGCAGAAGCGCGCCGAACTCGAGCATCCATTCCGTCGCGGGCAGTCCGAACGGAATTCCCCACGCTTCGCGCAAGTCGTGCATGAACGCTGTATTCGGCAGCGGATTCGGCGAAGCGATGTTGACCGGACCGGCGATCGATTCTTCGGCAATGAGAAATTCGACCGCTCGCAGCAGATCCCGATCGTGCACCCACGAAACGAACTGCCTGCCCGACCCCATCCTTCCTCCCAATCCCCATCTCGCAAGACGAAGCAGCATGTCGAATGGTCCGCCACGATCCGGAGCCATCACAATCGCCGTGCGCATGAGGACCAGCCGCGTAGCCGGCAACCCGCGGGAACCCAACGCCTCCCTCTCCCACGAGGTGGCAACGTCGTAACTGAACCGCCACGTGTCCGGCAGCTTCGGCTCCGTGCCTCCAATGCGTCCCGTGAATTCATCGTTTGCCGGATCGAAGCGGTGTTCGTAGATCGTGGCCGTGCTGGCCTGCAGCCACACCGCAGGCGGCCGGGCAGCCCCGCGAATGGCCTCGCGCACCGCACGCGTGGAATGGATTCGCGAATCCTTCACGACTCGCCGGTTCCGCGCGTGATACCGGCAGTTCACGCTCTGACCGGCAAGATTGATCACCACATCCGCGCCGTCGATCTCGTGAATCCAGTCACCCGCGTTCCGCCCATCCCACTGCACGACCCGCCAGCGATCCGATGGAAGATTCCGCCGGCTCAAAACCACGACCTCATGACCCGCGCGGCACAGTCCGCGCGCGAGCACGGTTCCCACATGTCCGCTGCCTCCTGGAATTACGATTTTCATAAAGCGAAGGCGTGCACCACGACCGCCCAATACGTCGCGGCGAGCGCCGTGAAGAACGCGAAGAGCCCGACGTGTGCGACGACAAACCAATCTCCCGCCGGCCAGTCGCTGTGCCGAAGGTAAAAAACATCCACGAGAATTCTCGCCGTCCAGTAGACGGCCATGAATGCCGCGAGCGCGACCGCCGCACGATCCCCCTGCAGAAACTCGCGATGAAGGAGCAGCGTCAGCGCGCCGAACGCCACGATCGTCAGAACCGTGAATCCTCCGTAAACCCAGAGCAGCTTTCGGTTCAGTGGCAGCAGCTTCAGGAGGTCCTCCTTCCAGTTCGCACGGGCGGGAACCTGAAAACTCACGCCGAGGAGGCAAAAGTGCCCGATCCCGGCGAGCCACAACGCAGTGGACAGCAGCGACTCCATCACAACGCTCCGATCTCCGCGAAAAACGGCAGAATCACCCGCTCGACGAACACGGGAGGGAACAGCAACCCGGCCGGCGCTCCCACCACCAGCCAGGCAAACGCACGATTCATTGCAGGATGCCTCCGAAACCAGCGGCGATTGCGATGCTCGAAGACAAGCGCGACACCCTGCATCGAAAAATAGAGCGTCGGCAGCCCGTAACCCGCCCCGGCGGGAATCGTGATCACGAGGTCATGGATGATTCCCGAAATGAAGAACGTCCCCATCAGCGCCCAATCGGCGGGAACACAGCGGCGCAGCGATCGGAAAAACGTTGCGAAGGCAATCTCCTGAAACGCGACGTTCCAACGGCGCCCCCAAAACTCGGACACCGACTTCGCCGCAAGCGGCATCGCCATCAAGGGCTTCGCACACACTCCACGCGCACGCCAGAAGTTCGCGAGCAGGTGAAAGCTGCCGAAATGCAGCAGGAGAATCGCCCCGATCATTCCGATCCAGCCGCTGGTCAGTCCGCCTCCGGCGAAACGCGCGACACCCCAAAGCAGCGTCGCTCCGAGGAACATCTTCCCGGCGGCGACCATCCACTCACGCATCGGAGGAGCCTTCGCGACCGCCGTCACGTCCAGAAAGGTCCGAGCGTCCATCCCCGGCCAGAGCAGCAGATACTCCAGCGACCGCCGGCGGGTGGTTTTCACTCCGCCGCTGCGCGCCGCACAGAATGTCAGCCATTTGAAACCGGCAAACACCGTTCCGGCCAGCAGCCACATGCGACCCCATCGGGGAAGGTCCCCGCAGACACCCAGTGCGGTCGTGGTTCCCAGCACCAGCGGAAGCCAGGCGACACCCGTGTTCGAGCAGCGTTCAGGAATCGCAACAACGCGTTCAGACATGACAGCTCCCTTCACAGTCCAATCCCATCCAGCGCGAAATGCGGTGCCGTTGACCTGACACGAGTCCGTAGGCTCCCCGGACCACCGGGCGAAGCAGCGGATTGGAGAAGGCACGCGCCAGAGGTCGATACTTCCTCACCGCAAACAGGCAGACGGCCCAGGCTCGATCGCCTCGATGCACCCGCCCACGGTCATCCACAACGGTCAGCGATTTCTCGAGACAGAGTCGACGAATTCCCGGAAACCGCTGGTCCACCACCGGCGACTGCAGCGCGAGAAATTCCATCTCGATCACCTTGTCCTGCTCCTCCAGCCATCGGCGGCACCGCTGGCAGAGACCACACCGGCCGTCATGGAAAACCGTCAGCTTTTTCATCACGGCACGAGCGGCTCAGCAAAAGGAGGCGGCTCCGCGGCTCGCAACGCGTTCCGACGCATCCGCGAAAACACGAAGAGATTGAAGAAATGCATCCCCCCAAGCACGACCAGGACAATGCCGATCTTGCGGCTCAACAGTTCCAGCACCTCCTGCGGATTCTCCGGTATCTGTCCGCTGCGCATCGCCAGCGTCACATAGCCGATGTTGATCAGGTAAAAGCCAACCACGAGCAGGTGATTGATCGAGTCCGCCAGCGGTTCGTTTCCTCCCGTGGCATCAACCAGGAAGATCCGTCCATTTCGATGCAACGTGCCGGCGACCCAGACGGTCAGGGCAACGCTGATTGCGAGATAGGCGACATAGGTCCAAACGATGAGTGTCATTCCATTCCTTTCTGTATTTTCAGTCTTTTCTGAAACTTATGGGCAAATAAAAAGAGGCGCGTTCATTTCAGGAACTTGATCGCCGCGGGGATCATCCGACTCTTCTCGGAATTCGCGATCCGCGTGATCACGCCGTCCGCCAGTTCGAGGAAATCGTTCAACGCCTTGATCTGCTTGTGAAAGACGGAGGCATCGGATCCCGTGAGATCCTTTGTTCGCTCCAAACATTCGCGGAGAACTTCCATGGCCGGCTGGAGCTCCCGGCGCCGGCGCTCGCGGAGCACGATGCAGAACATCTTCCAGACATCCTTCTCCGCCTCGAAATACTCCTTCCGCTCCCCCTTGCGCACCACGCTGCGCACGAGTCCCCAGCTCACGAGATCACGGAGATTGGAATGCGCATTGCCCCGGCTGATCTTCAACTCCTCCATCACCTCGTCCGTGCTCATCGGATGTGCCGTCGTGATCAGAAGGGCGTGGATCTGCGCCATCGTGCGATTGATTCCCCATGCACTCCCCATCGCCCCCCATTGACTCACAAACTCGTCCTGGGCGGCTCGAAGTCGCGTGGTCGACCGGGCGTTCTCCTTCATGTATTTTCAGTATTTCCTGAAAGTTTGATCGTGTCAAACATTCATTGATGCGAACGTGTTCGCAGCCGGTGGACTGCTCCGAAGCACGCGGCAACCGCAACCAGGGCAAGTCCGGACATTTGGAGGAAAAGGAAATGCAGCGGCGGATCGTAACGCAGGGTCACCGTATGCGGACCCGCCGGCAGGATCAGAGCCTGAAAAAGATAATCGGCCCGTTGAAGTTTCGCCGGTTCTCCGTCGATCCATGCCTTCCAGTTTGGATCGAACCTGCGGGCGATTCGCAGGCATGCGGGCACCGGCGCGTTCGTTCGAAGTTCCGCCTTGCCTGCCTCATCCAGGATTGTCTCAATTTCCCCCGTAATTCCATGACCGGCCAGCTCCGGTCCATTGGAATCCGGGGCAAGAAAAACGGTTTCAAAGTCCGCGGTTTCCGGATCGCCGAGCTGCTCAAGCGCCTCCTCGGGAGCGACACGCCGCGCACCCGCCACGAGCGAATAGCGGGTGGCGGCATCGACCGGTTCCAGCACGGCATAGGCGCCCTCGGGATTTTCCTCCACACGGAACTCCCCGTCCGGCTCCCGGAGGATGTCGTAGGAAAACAGCGGGCGGGCGAAGCGCGGAACCAGCGCCTCCGCATCTCCCCTGGTCGCCAGCAGGCGGGTGGTTCCGGTCTGCCGCCACAATCGGCCCGGAGCATTTTTCATCGCGTCGAGATACCGGTCGTAATCCAGCGGCATCCGCGGCAGCACGACGGAGTTCAGAATGTCGAGACCGTGAAATGGCAGAAGATACGTCGCCCAGATGTGGTGCATTCCCTTCCGATCCAGCACCAGGGTGCGTCGCCGGGCGGGGTCGCTTGCGAGGAAAGCAACGAGTGGATTTCCCGCGATGAAACTGCGCGGCATGGCCACGAGAAACGGCCTCGCCAGGAGCACGACATCGACAACGAGCACGCCCAGGATCAACAGTCCGGGAATTGAGGGAAAGCGCCGCAGAGCCAGCGCAATCCCCTTCCATCGTGGCAGTGAGAGAATTCCCGCGACCACTCCGGCTGCGAGCGCGAGATGGAAGAGACTCCGGATTTTCAGCCGGACGATCGCCTCCGCGAAGTTCGCCCCCCACCCCTCTGCGACAAGTCTTTGAAGATCTGTCATCCCGTGTTGCTGCAACCACCACCCCGCGCCAAAAGCCGCGAGGCCGACCGCGAGAAAAAGGTTGGTGGTCAGCACAAGCAGCCGACGTCGTCGTTCGACGTCGTTGTTCCCAACGAGCAGCGCCTGCGCCCCATACGCCGTGAGGATCGCCATCGCCACCTGAAAGATCTGCAGGAATTTCGTGGGATTCCGAATGCTTCCCGCCCCCGGCAGTTCGTAAAACCACCGGTAAACGGGGACGTATTTTCCAAAAGCCAGCAACAGACTCACCAGCGCAACACCGCTCCAGAACCAGACGGCGAAGCGACGCCGGGATCCGCGCCACCCCATCCACGCCGCGATCCCGAATACAAATGGAACGATCCCGATGTAGTAGTCCTCGATCTTCAGATTCCAGGTCTTCTCACCGACGGGAGCGTCGGCCGCTGATCGCCCCATTCGACCCCAGTAGGGCCCGGTCGGATCGGTGGATTTCCATCCGGAGAAGCCTGGCGCTACGAACGCAATCGAGTCCTCCGGTGGCCAGCTCGACCGCGTCATGAACTCCCATTTTTCCTCCGGAGCCGAGCCGGTCGCCACTCCCGCGGCGTATTGCCGGTAGCCGTTGAAGATCGGTCCGGCGGCAAGCAGAAGACCAACTGCCGCCGACAGTGCAAGAAGGGGAAACATCCGTGGCGATTTCCATCTCCGCGCGGTGAAAATCTCGAAGCCCACATAGGCCCCCAGCGGCAGTGAGAAGAGAAACGCCATGTCCGCCTGGTGCATGAACATGGCCCCCGCGCTGCCACCAAGCAGCACGGCATCCGGCCATCGTTGCGCAACCGCGAGGCGATGCGCGAATCCGAGTGCACAGACGAAGAACAATACGACGAACGGCTTCATCGTGTGCCCCGAGTAGACGAGCGTGAAATTCGAGCCGAGCCAGAATCCGACAACCGACGCGAGGGTGGCGGGAATCCATCCGATCCGCTGAAGCCGGAGAAACCACAGCATCGCCAGCGACGAACAAAACGCGGCAATCGGCCAGATCGCGTCGTTCCAGAGCTCCGCCCCCAGCACGCGTCGGAGGATCAGAGGCAGATTGAGAGACACGTTACGGGGGAACCCCACCAGGACGTCGTCGCGCCAGGTGCCCATCAATGTCCGCAGAAGGGAATCGCCGCCCGCGCCGCCCGCGATCACGGCGTCGTTCGTAAACAGGATCCGCCCTCCAAAAAGAAACGGCGCAAACAACCATGCCCCAAGTCCCGCGAAGAAAACGACGGCGGACAGCGCGCACAGCCAGTCGCGGTTCCTCCGCGGGATTTCCTGGGCACGTGTCACGGTGCGTCAGCTGCGAAGGGGCCGCACCGGACTCGCGCCGAGTGCCCGCACGTAATCGAAGACTCCGGGCGAGGTCTCGACGCCGGTCGCGTAGCCCTGGAAGATCATCTCGAGGCGCGCGTCCAGGTTGTCGATGTAGTGCAGGGCGATTGCCTCGGGCGTCTTCGGAGCGACGGGCGAGCCAAACTGGAGCTCTCCGTGATGCGACAGCACAAGATGGATGAGGTGCAGCCGCACTTCGTCCGAGGGAGGAGAAAGCTCCTTCCAGACGTCGCGGTCCAGCTCCCTCCAGAGGGTGTTGATGATTTCCACACCGATGTTGATGTGGCCCATCAGTTCGCCACGAACATCCTGCACGATGGCGAATCCCTCCTCGGGCGGACAGGTTTCCCAAAGCTTGCCGCAATCGTGGAACAGCACTCCCGCCACGAGCAGGTCGCGATTCAACGACGGATAAACCTCACTCAGCGCGAGCGCCGAGCGCATCATCTGGGCGGTGTGCTGCACGAGTCCCCCGCGACGTGCGTGGTGGTTCACCCTTGCCGCGGCCGCGCGCCGGAATCTCGCACCGAACATCTCCAGAAATCTTTCGGCCAGCGCCTTGAGCCGCGGCTCCTCGAGCGCCGCCACCGCACGCTCGATGAACTCGTAGTCCTGCGCGACGGCAGCGCGTTCCGTTTCGGATCCTGCGAAGAGCGCCTCCCGCTCGTCCGGATGCAGGCGCCGGAGTTCCCACCGTCGCGCGTCCAGACCGAACGATCCGTTGATGTAGAATTCCCCCTCGATCGCGACGCATGCGGCATCCTCGAGCGATTCGCAAACCGGGACGTTCGGGGAGTCCGACCACACCCGCAGCACCAGTGAGCCGCCCGCATCCCGCAGGCGCAGTTCCCAGAATGGCTTGCCGTTGGAGCCCTCCTTCCTTGTGCATCGCTCGACCTGCGCATGCAGCTCGGCAAACTTCGGCGCGCTTGCGACCGCCTCGCGGATCGCGGAAATCGTCATCGGCCCTGCCATGCGCGATTCATGCGGGATGCACCGGCCGGCGTCAATGGCAGGACGTCAATCCAGCAGTTGATACCAGTTGTTGCGACGGCGCGGCTCGTAGCCGGCTTCGCGCACAAGGCGCTCGATCTCCGCGGAATTCAACCGGAACGACGTGCCTGCACTGCTGACGACGTTCTCCTCCATCATCACGCTGCCAAAATCGTTCGCGCCGTAGCTCAACGCAATCTGCCCGATGCGCGGCCCCTGGGTCACCCAGGAGCTCTGCACGTTCTCGAAGTTGTCGAGGAAGATGCGGGCGAGCGCCTGCATTCGCAGGTATTCCGCGGATCCGACCGGCTCCGCTCGAAGACGGGTGTTCTCAGGCTGGAAGGTCCAGCAGATGAATGCGGTGAAGCCGCCGGTCTCGTCCTGCGTGTCACGAAGTCGCTGCAGGTGCTCGAGCCGGTCGTCCAGCGTCTCGACGTGACCGAACATCATCGTCGCGCTGGAATTCAATCCCATGCCGTGCGCGATGCGCATGACCTCGAGCCACTGGTCGGAATTGCACTTCAACGGGGCGATGCGATTCCGCACCCGGTCGACCAGAATTTCTCCGCCACCCCCGGGGATCGAGCCGAGGCCGGCCTCGCGGAACTTCGCGATCACCTCCGCCAGCGGCATCCCGAACACCTCCGAGAAATGATTGAACTCGGGCGGGCTGAATCCGTGAATGTTGATATGGGGGTATTTCTCGCGAATGTGCGAGAGCATCTCGAGGTAGAAATTGATGCCGAGCCCCGGATGGTGACCGCCCTGCAGGAGCACCTGCACACCGCCCGCGGCACTGAGTTCGTCAAGTTTTGCGTCGAGCTCTTCGTGGGAAAGCACGTAGTGGTCGGCGTCCTTCTCCGTCCGGTAGAAGGCGCAGAACTTGCAATACACGTTGCAGACGTTCGTGTAGTTGATGTTGCGGTCGATGATGTAGGTGACCACTTCGTTGCCGCGGCCATCGTAGGCGGAGGCCTTCGCAAGCCGGCGCCGCGCGTCCGCGAGGGCTCCAAGCTCGTTCAGCGGCAGGTGATAGAGCTCACGGGCTTCCTCGCGGTCGATGCGTTCGCCGTCGAGAACCCTGTCCACGAGGGTGGATGATTGAGCGAGTGCGACCATGAAGGAAAGTTACGTTTCCAGCGGAGGAATGACAATGACCGACGTCAGCCCATCCGCCGGCGATGGATCCAAACGCTCTGCAGGAGGCCAAAACTGATCATAATGATCAGCAGGAATGAGCCGCCATAGCTTACGAGCGGCAACGGAACACCGGTGATCGGCGTAACGGCGATCGTCATGCCGATGTTCATGAACACGTGCGCGAAGAGGAGCATCACGACGCCGGTCGCGAGCAGCCGCCCCAGATCGTCCCCCGCCATCAACACGACATAGACCGCGACGAGAAGGAGCAACGCAAAGACGCCGATCAGAATCGCGCCGCCGAGGAAGCCATGCTGCTCCCCGAGGACCGCAAAGATGAAGTCGTTGTGCACGATCGTGCTGGGCAGGAAGCCAAGCTCGTTCATCGTGTTTGGCGTTTTGAAGCCCTTGCCGGAAAAACCGCCCGAACCAATCGCGAGCATGGACTGGTTGATCGTCCATCCCGCTCCAAGAGGATCGAGCGTGGGATCGAGGAAGACGAGGATTCGCTTCATCTGGTAGGGCTTCAGGCCGAACTGCACGACGAGCGGCACAAAGGCGAGCCCGAGCAGGATCATCGAGATCAGGTAACGCTTCGGAATGCCTCCGATGAAGAGCATTCCAAGAAGCACCGGGATCCAGACGAGCGCGGATCCGAGGTCCGGCTGGATGAGAATGAGAACCCATGGCGCGCCGACGATTGCCCCGCATGCGGCGATCCGAAACATCGGGTGCATGTTCTTGAACTGGCTGAGAAAGAGAGCCAGCACCATGATGGCCGCAAGGATCGCAAGCTGCGACGGCTGGAACATCATGAACTTCAAGTCCAGCCAGCTCTTCGCGTTGTAGCGTTCCTCGCCGATCAGCTGAGTCGCCACCAGCGCCGCGACACCCAGCAGATAGAGGGGCAGGCCTCCCCACCGCACCCAGCGGTAGTCGAGCAGGGACGTCACGAAGAAGCACGGCAGACAGATGAAGATCCACTTGATCTGGTCGCGCCAGAACGAGTCGTCGCGCATCCATGTGGCGCTGTAGATGGCGTAGATGCCAAACACCATCAGCGCGAGCATCAGACCCAGCAGGATCCAGTTGAATCCAAGAATTTTTCGAAGAAGCGGGTGCAAGGAAGAATGGAAATAGGGTTGTAAGTCTTAAGCCACGCCGTGGCGCGTGCAACTTACAAACGCGCCCTCACAGCTCCGGCACCGCGGCGAGCAGTCTCTTCGTATAGTCGTCCTTCGGATCGGCGTAGATTTCCTCGGCGCTCGCGCTCTCGACGATCCTGCCATGGTGCATGACCAGCACGTGATCGCTGATGTGCTCCACCACGGCGAGGTCGTGCGCAATGAAAAGGTAGGCAATGCCAAGCTGCTCCTGAAGATCCTGCAACAGGTTCACGATCTGCGCCTGGACACTGACGTCGAGGGCGCTGACCGGCTCGTCGCACACGATGAAATCCGGCTCCACTGCCAGCGCGCGCGCGATGCCGATGCGCTGACGCTGGCCGCCGCTGAACTCGTGCGGGTAGCGATTTGACATCTCCGGCTTGAGTCCCACCTGCCGGAGCAGATCCGCCACGCGATCCCGACGGTCCGCAGCCGACATCGATTTGAAATGAATCTCGAGCGCCTCGCCGACGATCGCGCCGATTGTCATGCGCGGATTCAGTGATCCAAACGGGTCCTGGAAGATCATCTGCATCCGGCGCCGCAGCGGGCGAAACTCCCGCTCGCTCATGCCGAGAATCTCGCGGCCGTCGAACTTCACGCTGCCGGAGGTCGCGGGCGTCAGTTTCAACAGCGCACGGCCGACCGTGGTCTTGCCACTTCCGCTCTCCCCGACAAGCCCGACCGTCTGCCCGGGCTCCACGGAAAAACTCACGCCATCCACCGCGCGCACATCATCCACATGCCGCCGGAACACCCCTCCGAGCACGGGGAACCAGACCTTCAGATCCTTGACCTCGAGAAGTGCCATGTTTCCCAATCAGTCAGAGGTCTTTTCGCCTTCGGAGCGCGTGTCGATGTCGAGCAACTCGTAGCATTTGCAGCTGCCGGACAGTCCTCGATAGATGAGCAACCCTCCGAGCGCCGTCGGCAGCGCCCGACGGGATACGAGTCCCTTGAGGAGAAGCCACGCACCCACGGCCATGCTGCCCAGCCGCTCCACGTCGCCGACATTGCGCTCGCGCGAACACGATTTCATGGGCGGCATCCTTTACCAGAATGAGGCATCGCACAATCCGGATTTGTGTCAGTCCAGACGGTCGGCGGCCTCGACGAGAATCTCCACGAACGCATCCCCGTCCTGCGCCTCGAGCAGGCGGTCGATTTCCCTGGGATCACGGCACGCGCGGGCAATCGCCCCCACGAGCCGCAGATACTCCGAGTCGACGGCGGAAGGGATTCCCGCAACGAAGAACAACCGGATGCCGGTTCCGACCTCCGGACACAGAATGCCGTCACGGGACCGGCCGGCCGCGAAGACCAGCTCGCCAACCGCCGGCGTCCGGCCATGGGCGATGCAGATTCCGGCGCCCCCCTCCACGAGCGCCGGGGCATCGCGGGCAATGATCGCCTCACGCAGGGCGGCCCAGTCCTTCACCCGTGGATCGCCATGAAGCTGCGCGAGCACCTCGTCGACGGCACCGACTTTTGTCCCGGCTCGCAGGGCCAGGTTGACGTCCGTCGCGTGAAGAATCTCGGAAATGGTCATACGTTGCTTCCGCTCCACTTGAGTTTCTGGCGGAGCACCTCGCTGAACGGCCGCTCCGGCAGCATCGCGAGGGGAAGCACGCGGTCGGATTGCGAGATCCTCAGCAGATCATCGATTCGCATCTCCACCGAGGCCTGGCCGTCCACGTTCACGAATACCTGCTGCCCTTCGACCGTCAGTCTTGCGGTGACGATCGACCGGTCGCTCACCACGGTGGAGCGGTTTGTGAGGACATGCGGACAGACGGGTGTAATGACGAACACCCCGGAGTCGGGCAGCAGGATCGGCCCGCCGGCGGAAAGCGAATACGCGGTGGACCCGGTGGGCGTCGAAACGATGAGTCCGTCCGCATTGAAATTCGTCAGCACCTCGTCGTCGATCCGGACGTCGATCTTCACGAGCTTTGAAAACTCGCCGCGTCCGATGACCACGTCATTGAGCGCGTAGAATGTCTCGGGAGCCTCGTCCCGGCGGAGGAGTTCGACCTTGAGCAGGGTCCGGCGGCTCAGCCGGTATTCACCGGTAAGAATGACATCCACGGCACGAGCGACCTCCCCCGGCCCAAAGCAGGTGAGAAAGCCGAGGGAGCCGAGATTGATTCCGAGCACCGGTCGCAAATGCTCCCCGAGGAGATGCGTCACGCGAAGAATCGTGCCGTCGCCGCCCATCACGACAAGCAGGTCGCTGCGCTCCGCCACAGCGGGGACGTCGAGGTCGGACTCGAGCCCGACCGTCTTCGCAGTGTCGGACTCCAGCACGTATTCCGCTCCGCGCCGGTCGAGTTCCGCGCAAATCTCGCGCACGAGCGATGCGGTGTCCGCCTTCCCCGAATGGGCAACGAGGCCGATCATGGCTTCAGCCAGGCGAGAAACTCGCGATTGCCGGCGGCACCGGTGATCGGAGAATCGATCACACCCGCCCATTGGTGGCCGAGGGTGTCCACAACAAACGACCGGATTTTTTCCACGGCCGCAGCGTGAAGCGCGGGATCGGAAACGACGCCGCCCTTGCCAACGGCCTCCCGGGCAAGCTCGAACTGCGGTTTGATCAATACGACCATGCTGCCCTCATTTTCGAGCAACTCAAACGCGGGCGGCAGGATCAAAGTCAACGAAATAAAGCTCACGTCGGCCACGGCGAGCCACACCGGCTCCCCGACATCCTCCGGGCGGAGGTGGCGGCAGTTGATCCCCTCTTTTGCAATGACACGCGGGTCGGAGCGAATCCGCCAGTGCAGCTGGTTGGTGCCCACATCGAGCGCATGAACGCGGGCCGCACCCCGTTGCAGCAGGCAATCCGTGAACCCCCCGGTGGACGCGCCGATGTCGAGACAGACGCGTCCTGTGGGATCAATCCCGAAGGCGTCGAGCGCGGCCTCCAGCTTCAGACCTCCGCGGCCAACATATTTCTCCCCGCCCTCCACCTCGATTTCCACATCGGTGCGGACCCGATCGCCGGGTTTCCCCGCGGGTTGACCGTTCACGCGGACGAGGCCGGCCATGAGCGCGCGCTGGGCACGCTCCCGGGACTCGAACAGGCCGCGGGCGACCAGCAGCGCGTCGAGCCTCGATTTTTCGATGTTGTCCGCCATCGGGAAGCGATTCAGTATTCGCGCCTCCTTCCACGCAAGCCGTTTCCATCCATGCCAGATCCCGAGTTGAAATCCCGTATCAAAGCCATGCTCGTGGAAAGCCTGATGTTGAAGATGGCTCCCGAGGAGATCGGAGACTCGACGCAACTCTTCGCACCAGACGGCCTTGGCCTCGACTCGATCGACGCGCTCGAACTCGCCGTCGCCATCGAGAAAAACTTCGGCGTTCCGACGCCGAGCGCAGAGGTCGCGAAGGAGGCCTTCGTCAGCGTCGACACGATCGCCGCCTACATCGAAGCGAAGCGGGGAGCCTGATCGCTCCCCGAATCCGGCACCATAGGGACGAACGCCCTATCCGCCGAAGCTCTTCCGGTCGTCCGCTTCGAGATAGTCGAAGAGGCTCGAAGTCGCGGGATCGATGCCGACGGATCGGCACTCCGAGTCGAACCATTCCCCTTTTTCGGGATGGCCGTGGAGCGAAAGGTTTTCCATCTGGTCGCTCCACTCCGTGATTTCCGCCTCCGTTTTCGGCAAACCGGTCTGATTGATGAAGGCTACGAGGGCGTGATCATCGGCTCCGGATGCCACCAGCGCGCGGAACGCCTCGTAATCGGTCCCTTTCCAGTCGAAGAGAAACCGGTCGAGCGGGCAGTTCGTGTGAAAATCTCCGATCGTGCCGGCGAGATCGGCGCGGCATTTGTCGATGGCGCGGGCGAGGATGGCGTAGCCGCCAAGTCGCTCGCGGGGGCTGCGGGGAGCTTGTTTGGAAAGGTCGGGAGCGTTCATGAACCAGGGAATCGTCGCTGCAGGGTGTCCTGCGCGGGAGGAGGCGAAAATACATGCAAAATCCCCGGGAGGCACGATGTTTTCTTGAAGATTCGCGCCCATGACGTTCCGCCCGCTGCTCCATACGATTGGCATCGCCCTCTCCGCGATCGTGTCCGTTTTCTTCGGTCACGCCGCCAAGGCGAGCGTCGCGGAGCTGCGTGAGGCGAAGAAGAAAAACCGCGTCGCCCCCTCCTTCGGCGAGCAGGACATCTCCAGCCGCAGCTTCAGCTCGGGGCAGGCCTGGAATCCCCCGGGGGCGGATCGCTACCCGTGGAGAATCGGCATCGTCACCACGACATTCTGGATCGGCGAGAAACCCACGCAGAACAATCCCGTTCCCAATCACAAAAGCTCGTGGGACACCGCCTGGGCGGAGAACTACGGCGGCACCGACACGCCGGACCGCACGAAGCGGACCTCGGACTACCGTCCGGCGGCATTCACCCCGCGTCAGAATCCGTTTTACGTCGCGCTCCCCTACAACGACCTCACGACGAAAGGCCACAAGGAGGAGGCGCGCCTTGTGATCCCGTGGTTCGATGAGGCTTACGAAGGCCCTCACAGGTCGGTGCTCAAAGGCCGCTGGATCGCGATCCGTTTCCAGGGGCGGGTCTGCTACGCGCAATGGGAGGACGTGGGGCCGTTTCGCACCGACCACTGGGAATATGTCTTCGGAAACGAGCGGCCGCGGCCGAATCTCAACCGCGGCGCCGGGCTCGACGTCTCCCCGGCGGTGCGCGATTACCTCGGCATGAACGACACCGACGTCACGGACTGGAAGTTCGTCGACTTTCACGAAGTGCCGCCCGGGCCATGGGCCCGCTATGGCGACAACAACACGTTCGTCATCAATCGGCGGACGGCCGAAGACGCCCATGTGGCCACGGCCGAGCCGGAGCCGGCGGAGCGCCGCGAATAGCGGTGCCGCAAGGAACGATGCAGCTGCCGAACTTTCCACTTGCGCAAGAGCGTTCTCTCTTGCACGTTTTCGCACGCGCCGCTGTATCCGGGCGCGATTTTCCCGAACGAGTGATATATGCCAGGAAGCACCAGCGAAAAGTGATCTCATGCGTCGCATGAGTCGCCATTTCTCGCATCGTCCGTTCGGACTCCCGCCGCACCCCATGTCGGGGTGCTTGCGGTCACCTCAACCTCAGCCCTAGTCAAGCCCTATTTCTATCCGACCCAAAGGCCCTTTCCCGCGGCGCGGCCCCCGCGAACCTGAGCACCGAATTGATGAACGCATTCGCGCACGCGAAGTCCGCGTCGTTCTCGCCGCCACCGGCGAGCAGCTCGGCGTCATGCGAACCGAGGACGCCATTCGCAAAGCGAAGAGCTACGGCCTGAACCTCGTCGAGGTGGCGCCCACCGCGCAGCCACCCGTCTGCCGCATCGTCGACTACGGCAAGTTCCGCTACGAGCAGGCCAAGCACGAAAAGGAAAAGAAGCACTCCGTCAACAAGGTCAAGGAGATCAAGTTCCGCGCGAACATTGATGAGCACGACTACATGACGAAGATCCGTCATGCGGAGGAGTTCCTCGACAAGGGCAACAAGCTCAAAATCGGCCTGCAGTTCCGCGGCCGTGAGATGGCGCACCAGGAAATCGGACGCGCCGTGATGGAACGCGTGAAGCAGGATCTCGCCACCATGGCGCATGTGGACATGGAGCCGAAGATGGCCGGCCGCGCGCTTGGCATGACGCTCAGTCCCCTTCCCGCCAACAAGCGCAAGCGCCGGTTCACCTCTCCCGCGGAATCCGACGGAGAGGACACCGAAACGCACGACGAAAAGGAAGCTGTCGATGCCGACTGACGGACGACGGCTCCTCCTTTTCGACATCGACGGAACCATCATCACCTCCGGAGGCGCCGGTGAGGCGGCTCTGCGCGAGGCGATCAAGGAACGTTTCGGCAAGGAAGAGGATTTTTCCGACATCGTCATCGCCGGATCCACCGACGCCGCACTGGCCGAGTTGATTCTCGAAAAGCACGGCATCCCCGTCACCCCCGGGAACGTCTCCGCGCTGCTCGACTCGTATCTCCACCATCTGCCCGCGCGGCTCCCAAGGCATCAGGGCCGGGTGCTGCCCGGCATCATTGAGCTGCTCGACCGTCTCAAGGAGCGCGACGATTGCGTCCTCGCACTTCTCACGGGCAATCTCCGCCGCGGGGCCGAGATCAAGCTCACGCATTACGGCGTCTGGGATTACTTCGAGTTTGGAGCCTTCGCCGACGACCACCGCGACCGCAACGAACTCGGAAAGTTTGCGACCGCCCGCGCTCTCGAAACCCACGGCGAGGAATTCCCGCCGGAACGTATCTACGTCATCGGCGACACACCGCGCGACATCGAATGCGGACGCGCCATCGGCGCGAAGACCGTGGCGATCGCGACGGGGAACTATCCGATTGCCATGCTCGAGGCGCACCAGCCCGACTTTCTCTTCGGCGATCTGACGGATACCGACCGCGTTCTCGCCGCCCTCCTGGACTGAGCGACCGCTCGCCCGCCACCAGCCGGATCAGCCGGAAACCGGCGCCTCCCGCGCCTTCAGGATGGTTTCCAGCGTTTGCCGGCAATTCTCCGCCTCCGTGTATTGCGCCGCGCGCTCCCGGCAACGTCCCCGCGCGGCCGCCGCGTGCGTTCTCCAGAATTCCAGGCGTTGGGCCAGCGCCGCCACGTCGCCAGGCTCCACGATCGAGCCGTGCACCCCGTCATCGATGATCTCGGCGAACCCGTTCGCCGTTGTCGTCACGACAGGCAGTCCGGCGGCAAGCGCCTCCAGGCAGGCATTCGAGAACGGATCGTAGATCGTCGGCAGCACGAAGACATCCGCCGCCGCGAAATCCGCGACAAGGCCCTTGCGGGGACCGAGAAATTTGACCCGTTCGGGAGTTCCCTGCGGTGTTCCCTTTCCCGCAACGAGCAGCGTCGCGAACGGACTGCGCTCCACCGCCTCGATCGCCGTCTGAAGTCCCTTCCGTTCCCAGCCGCTTCCCGCAAACAACGCGACGAACGCGTCCGCGCCGATTCCCAGTTCCTCCCGGCGCACCATCCGCCATTCGGGGCGCGGATCCGGTGCATCGTAACCGTTCGGAATCACGTCGATCCGTTCCTCCGGGTAGCCGTAGATGCGGACGATCTCGTCACGCACCATCCGCGAATTCGCAATCACCCGGCGGGTGTGTTCCGGAGAAAACATCCGCGCTTCAAGCGCGAGCAACTCGCGGTGTTTCGAGTTCGTCCACCGCGTCCATCGCCGCCATGCCGGCTCGAAGCGCGCCCGTCGATCCAGCCACGCGCGATGCACTCCGTCACCGGCGCGATACACATCGCAATCCAGAATTCGCTCCATGCTGAACACGACGTCGCACCCCTCGGTCGCACGTGCCGCCTCGCGGGCAAAGCGGGAGGGCGAGTCACCGTTCACCCGCACGACAAACTCCCCGGGCCACACGCCCTCCGGCCACCCGCCGGAACCAATAAGCACCGGCGCATGTCCCTCTCCGGCGACGGCAGACGCCAGACGCAGCAAATACGCCTCCGCCCCTCCCGTGGAGGAATAACCGCGACGGACAAACCCGATCTTCATCCCGAAAATGGTAGGGCGCTTTTCGCGAAAGCGCCGTAGAATTCCGCGTTTCGTGACCACCCACCGCCGACATCCCCGCTCGCTGCTCTACTCGATTGCCGCAGGCATCGGCGGGTCCGGGCTGGACCAGGTCGCGCACGAATCCCTGATCGCTTCCCACCGCGGCGGATTCCTCGGCCGCACCATCGCCTATTCGAACCGCCAGTCCGACATCCCGCGCGAAAAGATCGAGACCCTCGCCCTTCACCCGGTGAAGCTGCTCTCGTTTCTGAAACGTGACTACTACATGGGCGCGAAACGCCACGCCCTCGACGCGCGCGCCGCCGCACGACTTCGCACCGGCCGCTACGACCTTCTTCACACATGGTCCGGTGATTGCGTCGAATCCCTGCGGGTTGCGAACCATCACGGCATTCCGTCCGTGCTCGAGATTCCCACCTGGCACCGGAACAAGGGCAAGGTGAAGAAGGACAAGACATGGAGTGAGATCCAGCGGGACGCCGCCCCGTTTCCCCGCAGCATTCTCAACCGCATGCTCGTCACCCGCCAGCAGGTGATGGAGGAATACGCGCGCGCATCGCTCATTCTCGTGCTGTCCGAAAAGGCGAAAGAGACCTTCCTCATCGCCGGCGTGCCGGAGGAAAAGTTGTTTTCCACATCCCGGGGCGTCGACGTGAACCGGTTCACTCCCGCCGAAAGACCCCCGGAGATCTTTCGCGCCGTCTTCGTGGGATCCCTCATTGAACGCAAAGGCGTTCATCATCTGCTCACCGCATGGAAACGGCTCGCGCTGCCGGATGCGGAACTCGTCCTTGTCGGCTCGCCGTCGCGGCAGATCGAATCCGCCCTCGCGGACGCCCCCGCCAACGTGGTCGTGCGGGGCTTCGTGGACGATGTGGCCGCGGAACTCCGTCGCGCGGTCGTTCACGTGTTCCCGTCGGAATGCGAAGGGAGCGCCAAGGCCACCTACGAGGCGGCCGCCTGCGGTCTTCCCCAGATCGCCACGCGCGAATCCGGGGACATTGTCATCGATGGTGTGAATGGCATCGTCATTCCTCCGAACGATCCCGACGCGATCGCCGCCGCGCTCGAACGCCTCCACCGGGATCGCGACCTCGCCGCACGCATGGGCGCGGCGGGCAGGGAGCGCGTCGTCAACCATTTCACCTGGGATCGCTTCCGCGAACGGCTCCTCGACGCCTACGCCCGCGCGATCGAAATCACCGGTTGATCCGATGCGCATCCTCATCCTCCAGCTCAAGCGCCTCGGCGACGTCGTATTGACCACCCCATTGATCGCCGCCATTCGCGAGCGGCTGCCGCACGCCAGCGTCACGGTGGCGCTGGACGCCTCCGCGCGATCCCTCGCCGATCTGATCGATGCGGACTCGCGGATCCTTTTCGAGCGCGGTCGCGTCGCATTCTGGAAATCCATCGCCGCCGGCGGGTGGGACGTCGTTCTCGATGTCACCGGAAACGACCGCTCCGCTTTTGCCACCGCACTCTCCCGCGCGGATCGACGCATCACGTGGCAGCGCTTTTCGAAGAAGCCGCTGCGACGCCTCTGCTACAACGCGTTCGTCGACTCGTCAGTGCGCAACCGTCACACCGCCGATCATCATACGGACCTCCTTCGGGCGTTGGACATCGAGGTTGAGGATGTCCCGAGCCGCATCACGATCCCCCCGGAGGCCGACGTCACCGCTGCCAGGGTGCTTTCGACAGCGGGAGTTTCGACGCCGTTTGTCATCGTTCATCCGGGAACCGCCCGCGCTGAAAAATACTGGCTGCCGGAACGCTGGGCGGAGGTGATTGCTGGAATTTCGCTGCCCGTTGTCATCACGGGCGGCAACGATTCCGCCGAGCGCGCGCACATCGACGCGATCCGGGCAACCGGCGCTGTATTCACCGATCTCGCGGGCCGGCTGCCGCTGCCCGTGACCGCAGCGCTCATCGCGCGGGCACACCTCGTCTGTGCCGTGGATTCCCTGCCCGTGCACCTCGCCGATGCCGCAGGCACGCCCGTCGTGGCGCTCTTCGGTCCGACCAATCCCTTTCACTGGCGGCCACGACGCTCGCAGACACGCGTGGTCACCGCATCCGGTGCGGAGCCGATCACGCCCGCTCATCCGAAGGGGCCGATGGACGCGATCGACGTCCGGCGCGTGCTTGCCGCGGTGAAGTCGGTGGTGTGATTACGACTCGGGAACGAAATCGGTCGTCGGCCTGCCGCCGTAATCGGTAACCGTCCTCGGCCGCTTCCCCTTCTCCGCGAGGGCGGCATACTCCGCGATCCCACGCGCGATGCAGTCCGCGTGACGGTCCCTCCATGCGGAAGTCGCGATCTTCCGCGCCTCGGTCGCGTTCGTCAGAAATCCACTTTCGATGAGAATCGCCGGCGTCTTCGCGTTGCGCAGCACGGAGAACCGCGCCCGCTTGACCCCGCGGTCGTAGGAATCCATGCCCCCGCGCAGCGAATGCATGACCGTGTTCGCGAGCACCGCGCTCGCCGCTTCGGAGGCATGGCCGGCAACCTGCTCGCGATCGCGATCGAGCGGCGATTTCTGCCCGGTCGGCGGTGTTCCCCGCACCGGAATCGCATAAACCTCCACACCGTTCGCGTTGCGATTCCAGTCCGCGGAATTGAAGTGCAGGCTCACGAAGATCGCGTTGCTCATCCGGTTCGCGGCCGTTGGACGGTTCTCCAGCGGGATGAACTTGTCGCCTGTCCGCGTCTGCACGACCTTGAATCCCGCCTTTTCCAGCCGCTGCCGCACCCGTCTCGTCATATCGAGGGTGAGATCCTTCTCGAGCATTCCAAGGCCCGACGCGCCGCGGTCGTGACCACCGTGCCCCGGATCGAGCACGATCGTTCGCACCGGCGCAATACCTTTCACCGACTCCGGACGAAACGCGGGCCGCAGCACGTGGTCATAGTCCGACTTCGACACGAGCGCCCTTCCCCCCTGCTCGATCACGGGAAATGCCAGCCACATACGCACGCCATTCACGATCGAGTCGCGACTGTTCTTCTTCACGCGGATCGAACGTCCGTTTCCGGAGGCATCGAACACTTTCCCGCCGGTCGACGACGGGGCGGACATTCCTTCGGACGCCGCGATCTCCGAAAGCGGGACATACTCCCGTCCATCGATCGTGACGGAAGCCCTGGCGATTGCCAGCGAGGCAAAAATGGCGAGAGAAACCACCCAGCGGGTCACGGGCCAGAGCGTTTCACAGGACCGCGCACGAGTAAAGCGCCCCGGTTCTGCCAACGAAGTGCCCGTGCCGTCGCTTTGGATGCAAAATTCAAATCCGGTCAATTCCACCCGGCATTCCGGTTGCGGAGGCATCCATCGGAATCTATGTTCGCCGCACCCCTCGCTTGATGTCCCCTCACGCGACCGTAGTCCCATCCCTGATCGCATCCTGGTTTGCCGCACTGCTTGCCAGCGCGCCTGCCCAGTCGATCCAGATCAACGAGGCGTTGTCCTCGAACAGCGCCGGCATCATCGACGAGGATGGCGATCATTCCGACTGGATCGAGATCGTCAACCGCGAGTCCGCGAGCGTGAACCTCGAAGGTTGGGGACTGAGCGATTCTCCCGACGAGCCGTTCCGCTGGACCTTCGGAGATGTGACGATTCCCGCCGGCGGACGCCTGCTCGTGTGGGCATCCGGCAAGGACCGCCCCGGCGGCCAACCGACGGATGGCATTGCGGCCACTCCTCCCGATCAAGTGCCCGGCCTTGTCACCTGGCTGAAGGCCGACGCCGAGACGTTCGCGAGCGGCACCCGTGTCCAGACATGGACCGACCGCAGCGGACTGGGAAATCACGGCACCCAATCGACGGCCGCGCAGCGTCCGCTCTTCGTCGGCAACGCGGTGAATGGTCTGCCGGCCATGCGATTCACCACTGCGCAGGGCGAATATTTTCGACTGCCGACGACCACGTTTCAGGGCATGAGCGACCTGCTTAACTTCACCGCTCTCACGGTCACCCGATGGACCGGCTCCGGCGAAGGCCTTTTCGGCGCGTGGGACCGCGTGAACAACAACGGCAGCACGCACTTCGAACTCATCAGTCCCGGCCAGCTCCGACTGCGCGTCTCCGCATTGGACTCGCTCCGCGTGAACGGCGCGGTCCCGCAGAATACCTGGACGGTCGTCGGTGCATCCATGAATTCCACCGGCGACAGTCCCGTCGCGCGCGGATACGTAAACGGCGCACTCGTGGGATCACGCTCCGGCAGCGCAGGCGAGGCCCTGCTTTCCGACTACGGCTCGATGGGAATCGGCCACTCACACGAAACCCGCCCTTACAGCGGCGACATCGCCGAATTCGTCCTCTTCAACCGCGAACTGCTGCCGTCCGAGCGGGCGGGCGTCGAAAAATACCTTCAGCAAAAATACGGCCTGATCGCGCCGGAACCGGTCACTTCCCCGCACACGAATTTCGCGATCAGCGCAAACGGGGAGACCCTCACCCTCACCCGCCCCGACGGATCCACCGCCGACAGCGTGCCCGTCCCGGCGCTCCCCGCGAACATCTCCTACGGCCGCAGTCCGGATGCCACCGGCTCGTTCGCATATTTCCTCGAGCCGACTCCCGAGGCAGCCAACACGGGAACCGCCTACGGACCGCCCGTCGGAGCGCCCACGACCTCGCACCGGCGCGGATTCTACACCTCACCGTTCTCCGTCACGCTTTCGCATCCGGACCCTGGGGTTTCCATCTACTACACAACCAACGGAAACGTGCCGACGGCGCAGTCCGGAACCCGCTACACCGGTCCCATCGCGATCTCCCGCACCACCGTGCTCCGTGCTGCGGCCATCAAGGAAAACGCCCTGCCCGTTCAAAACACGACCACGCAGACCTACCTGTTTCTGTCCGATGTCGCCCAGCAACAAGGCACGCCGCAGGGCTATCCCACGAACTGGGGTGGATTCACCGGCGTCAGCTACGGCATCAGCCCTGCCGTGAAGGCATCCCCCGGATACGCGACGTCAATGCAGGCCGCGCTCACCGCCATTCCCACGCTCTCGCTCGTGATTCCCGTTTCTGACATGTTCTCCTCCGGTGGCGTTTACGCATCGCCGGTGACCGAGGATCTCGAACGGGCCGTGAGTGCGGAGTGGATCCATCCGAACGGCGCGGGCAACTTCCAGATCGACGCCGGTCTGCGCGTGCAGGGCGGCGCGAGCCGGGAATTCAACAACACGCCAAAGAAATCGCTCCGTCTTCTCTTCAAGTCCCAATACGGTCCCGGTCGGCTCGAGGCGCCGATCTTCAAGGACCAGCCGGGAGCCGCCACCAAGTTCAACACCCTGGTCCTTCGCGGCGACTACAACAACTCCTGGCTCCATTGGGATTCCGCGCAGCGACTCCGCGGGACCTACGTTCGCGACCAGTGGATGCGTGACACCCAGATCGCGATGAGCGGCATCGGATCGCACGGCAATCACGTCCACCTCTACATCAACGGCATCTACTGGGGCCTCTACAATCCCTCGGAGCGGCCGGACGCCGCGTTCGCCGCCACCTACTTCGGCGGAGAGCGCGAGGACTACGACGCCATGACGCACTCCGGCGTGCGCGACGGCGACCGCATCGCATGGGACGCGATGATGACGATCGCGCGCAGCGGCCTCGCCTCCAATGCGAACTACGAGGCCATTCAGCAATACCTGAATGTCGACCACTTCATCGATTACATGCTCCTCAACCTCTACGGAGGAAACTGGGACTGGCCCGACAACAACTGGAACGCGGTGCGCAAACGGGCGCCCGGGGCCGGCTATCTCTTCTTCGCCTGGGATGCGGAGCGTTCCCTCGAAGGCGTCAACGACAACCGCGTCGGTGTCAGCGGCACGAACAGCCCCGGGGAGCTCTACTCGCGCCTGAGGCAAAACGCCGAATTCCGTCTGCGCTTCGCCGACCGCGCACGCATTCATCTGTTCGACGGCGGCGCGCTCACTCCCGCCGCGGCCATTGCGCGCATGCAGGCGCTCGCAGCTTCCGTGGAAACCGCCGTTTATGGCGAGCAGGCCCGCTGGGGCGCATATCGCAACGAAATCTACGACCGCAACGGCCCTTCCCCGCGTTACACCCGCGACAACCACTGGCAGACGGAAAAGTCCCGGCTCCTGAACACGTATTTCCCGCAGCGGACGGCGATCTTCCTGAACCAGCTCCGCTCGGCCGGACTGTATCCGAACACGGCATCGCCCACCGCGAACCCCGCCGGTGGCGAATACACCGAAGGCTCCACTCTCACGCTGTCGGCTCCGCAGGGGACGATTTACTACACCACCGACGGCAGCGATCCACGCGTCTATGGGACGGGCGCCGTGAGCGGATCCGCACGGGTCGCCAGCGGACCAATCCTTCTCACGGGCCCGGCCACCGTCAAAGCCCGGGCGCTGCACAATGGCGAGTGGAGTGCGGTCGTCGTCGCGAATTTCACTCACCCGGATCCGGTCGCGGAGTTTCTTCCCACCGGGGATGCCGACTGGACGATCAACGAAAACTGGGACACCGGCGTCTATCCGAATGCCGCCGGCGCCGGCGCGCGCATTCCCGCGCTCCCATCGACCAATCGCGACATCAATCTCCGCGGCCCCGTCACCATTGGCAGGCTGCTCTTCGAGCTGGGATCTTCCACCGCAAGGACGCGCGTTCGCGATCGCGGCACGGGAAACACACTTGCGTTCAACGGCGGCGACGAGCCGGCCGTTCTCCGTGTGGATGGCGACGGCACGGGGTTCGTCGAGTTCGAGTTCGACTCCGAGGTCACCCTTGCCACCGATCTGGAGCTTCGCGTTCACAACACCGCCGGCGATTCCGAGCATGGCGCGCTCCGCCTGCGCACCCGCTGGGAGGGACCGGGCGGCCTCATCAAGAAAGGCCCCGGCATCGCTTCTCTCACCGGCGAGGACAAGAACTACTCGGGCGATACCGTCATTGAGCAGGGCATCCTTCAGGTCACACAACCCGCAGCGATGGTGAAGTCCGCGGTCACCGTCCAGCCGGGCGGCCAGCTCCGGCTCGTCTCGGCGGGAACCTTCGAGGCTCCACGCATCTACACCTTCGGCGGCGTCCTTTCCCTGGCCGGTCCCGGCCGCAGCGGCGTGCTCGATGGGAGCGGCCAGGGTGTGCTTGGTGCGCTCCGCTACCAGCCCGGGGCCGGAGCAAACCGCGCCGTCCTCGCAAACCCGGTCAGCATCACGGCGACCTCGTCAATCCACGTCGACGGCTCCGCCAATCGTCTCGATCTTTCCGGCGCGCTTTCCGGCTCCGCGGGTTGGACGAAATCCGGCGGCGGCACGCTCGCGTTGAATGCAAACAGTCCGTCCTTCGACGGACCCATCACCGTCTCCAACGGCCATCTCGAAGTGAACGGCGCGATCGCCGCGCCGGTCTCCCTCGCAGCCGGGACCACGCTCTCCGGGCACGGACGTCTCACCGAAATCTCCGGTGCCGGCACGGTCGCGCTCAACCGCACCGTCCTGCGTGCCTTCGCCGCACCGGAGTCCCGTCTCGGCTTCGTCCTCGGCACCCAGGGCTGGCCAAACTTCGCGAACCCCGCATCGAGCGGAAACGGGACGCTCGTCCTCTCCGACGCCGGCGCGCTCGGAAACCCCGCCGCCCCACGGCAGCTGGACCTCTTTCTTCCCGCCATCGCCGATGGAGCCGTCTTCCGCGGCGGACTGTTCGTTCCATCGCAGGCCGGCCTGCGCCAATTTGTGAAATCCGCCGCCGTCCGCATCTTCGTCGAGGACGCTGCAGGGGACGTGACTGTCGGGGCGAAGCGATACGCGCAGGCATCACCCGCCAACGCAGCTCTCACGACTCTACCGCATCACGCGACATTTTCAGACAGCTCGCAGTTTTCCGGCGAGATCCTCGAGCTACGCCTCGGCGGCAATCCCGTGCAATTCGCAGCATGGCAGGCCCGCACATTTACGAATCCCGCGGACCTCGCCAACCCCGCGATCAGCGGACCTCTCGCCGCCCCGTTCGGCGACCGGATCCCCAACCTCCTTCGCTACGCGCTCGACCTTCCGACCGGCGGATCCGCCCCGACGATGCTGCCCGGGCTTGTGTTCGAAGACGGCCGCGGCGGTCTGCGCTTCCGCTTCGACCCCGGCAAGCTCGACATCGCCTACATCGTCGAGGCATCGAGCGACATGATCGACTGGTCGCGTGTTCTCTTCGATTCCCGCACGGATCGCCCGGACTCCTGGAATCCGGGCACGCCATTCACCGTGCTCGATTCCGAAGCCAATGCGACCGGATTCTATCGGCTTCGGATTCTCGAGATTCCCTGAATCGGAGAACTCAGAACGTCACCGAGCACTGGGCGCCGAGCACCAGCGCATTCGGAATCCTCCCCGTTCCGCCGGGATTGATCACCCACTGCAGGTTCGGCTGCGCGTAGAGAAACCTCGTGAGCTGCACCCGGTAGCCCCACTCGAAGACGAGTTCATAGTCGGCGTATCCGCCACCCGCGGCGTCGAGCGCCTCGGCATAGTCGTCGCTGAAGTTTCCATACACGATGCCGAATACCGTGTGGTCCTGATCGCGGGTCGGAATCAGGCCCTTGTAGACAAGGCCGCCATTCACCTGGAACGGGAGCTTCGCGATGTTCTGCTGCGGCGAGAGAACGATCGCGCTCCAGATCGTGAGACCCTGGTCCGATCCCGGCGCCTCCTGGAACACCATCTGGTCCGCGTGCCAGTAAAATCCATAGGAATTCCGCGCGGTCTCGGTCTTGCCAAACTGCTGGAACTCCCACGGCGAGTAATACGCGCCGAACCAGTAGTTGCCCGGGAGGCCCTTCATCAGCACCGGCTCCCCGAACGACTTCGCGGCGGACTTCCCGTCCGCGACCGTCTTGCCATCCTCCGGCACATTCTTCGCCGGCACCTCGCGCTTGAAGAACTCCGGCGACCACCCGATCTGCGAGATGAGCAGCACGCCGTCGTTCGAGCGCATGCTCCAGTCGAGGCCGTGATAGCCACGGTCGAACACGCGGTTCGACACCTGGTAAACGCCGAGCTGCCCGGTCAGTTCCGGAGTCGGCTTCACCTTGAGCCGCGCCGCCCAGACCGCCCACGGATACGCGGAAAACTGGGTGTTCACCGGCAGCGCCTGCGGGTTTCCGTCGATGCCGTTGTTCATGTAGAGCCAGTAGATCGGCGACGTCGCAAAATCGTCACCCGTCGCAAACCGGCCGAGCTTGATGGATACCTTCCGGTCGAGCAGGTGCTGGTCGAGCGCGAGCGCGTAGAACATCGCCGTCTGTCCGCCGTAGACCTGCTGCACGGTGAACTGGTTGCCGATCGCGATCTCCGAGAGGCTTTGCCCGGAGCGGTTCAGCCCGCTCACCGTCAGCGCCGCGCCCTTCCAGCCGACCAGCTTCTCGAGATCGAGTTCCGTGCCGAACCCGACGTTGTCGGTATAGGTCGCGCTGCGCTGCTTCCCGCCGGTGACGTTGCCTGCGATGTTGTTCGTGTAGGTGAAGGAAAACTCCACGCCCTCTTCGTCGAGCCAGTTTCGGGTGCCCCACCAGTCACCGCTGAGCGCCTCACCGTGCCACCATTCGCGGGAGCCGATGTAGTTGCTCGGGTAGGGGTCGTAATAATCCCAGAATCGGGAATGATCGGCCACGGCTGGGGAAACGACGGCGGCAGCAATGACCGCCACAGCAAGGGATGCGCGATACTTCATGCGGGGGAGATTGGTGCGAGAATGCCCGGATTCGTCCTCCTGGGCAATTCGCTATTTGGCGACGACATTGACGAGTTTGCCGGGCACCACGATCACCTTCGCGATCGATTTGCCATCCGTCATCTCACGAACCTTCGCATTCTCCAGCGCGAGCCGCTCGAGGTCCTCCTTCGCAGTGGACTTCGACACGGTCACCCGATCGCGGGGCTTGCCGTTGACCTGCAAGAGAATTTCGACCTCGTCCTCGACGAGGAATTTTTCGTCGTAGCCCGGCCAGCCCTGCTGCGAGGCCAGACCGTCGAATCCCGCGAACTTCCCGCCGAGCCTTGTCCACATCTCCTCCGCGAGATGCGGCGCGAAGGGACTCAGCAGCTTCAACAGCACACGCAGCGACTCCACCGGACGCGGATCCGCGCTGGTGAACTCGTTCACGAAGATCATCATCTGCGCGATCGCGGTGTTGAACGACAGCGACTCCACGTCCTCGCCGACCTTCTTGATCGTGGCGTGAACGACGCGCGCCTGCTTTGCGGAAAATTCCGTCTCCGCCAGCGCGGGTGCGATCACCCATTCACCCTCCTGGTTTTCCTCGAATCCCAGCCGCCACACGCGCGCGAGGAAGCGGAACACGCCCTCCACGCCCTTCATGCTCCACGGCTTCATCTGCTCGAGCGGCCCCATGAACATCTCGTAGAGCCGCAGGGAATCCGCGCCGTATTCGGAAATGACGTCGTCGGGATTCACGACATTGCCGCGGCTCTTGGACATCTTCTGCCCGTCGCTGCCAAGGATGATGCCCTGGTTCACCAGCCGCTGGAATGGCTCGGCCGTCGAGACATGGCCGAGATCGAAGAGCACCTTGTGCCAGAACCGCGCGTAAAGCAGGTGCAGCACCGCGTGCTCCGTGCCGCCGACGTAGAGATCCACGCCGCCCTGTGCGGCGGAGAGGGCTCCCATCCAGTAGTTCTCGGCCGCCTCGCCGACGAAGCGCTCGCCGTTCTGGGAGTCGCAGAAACGCAGGTAATACCAGCACGACCCCGCCCACTGCGGCATCGTATTGGTCTCGCGTAGCGCGGCCTCGGAATACCGCACCCACTCGGTCGCCTTCGCGAGCGGCGGTTCGCCCGTGCCGGTGGGCTTGAAATCGCTCATCTCCGGCTGCACCAGCGGCAGCTCGGATTCGTCGATCGCGCGGTGTCGGCCACCCTCCCACACGATCGGGAACGGCTCGCCCCAATAGCGCTGCCGGGAGAACAACCAGTCGCGCAGCTTGTAATTCACCCGGCCGGCGCCCACGCCCTTCTCTTCGAGCCACGCGATCATCTTCGCCTTCGCCTCGGGCGTCGGCAGGCCGTCGAGGAACCCGGAGTTCACCGCAACGCCATCGCCCGTGAATCCACGCCACGCCTGCCCGTCCGGCGGCTGCACGACCTGCACCACGGGCAGGTCAAACGCTGTCGCAAACTCGAAGTCGCGCTCGTCGTGCGCCGGCACCGCCATGATCGCCCCCGTGCCGTAACCCATCAGCACGTAGTCCGCGATCCAGACCGGGATCTTCGTCCCGTTCACCGGATTCACCGCATACGCACCGGTGAACACACCGGTCTTCTCCTTCGCGAGATCCGTGCGCTCGAGATCGGACTTCGACGAAACCTTTTTCCGGTATTCGGCGACCGCGTCCGCGTGCTCCGGCGTCGTGAGCGCATCCACGAGCGGATGCTCCGGCGCGAGCACCATATAGGTCGCGCCGAACAACGTATCGGGCCGCGTCGTGAAGACCTCGATCTCGTTCCCGCCTGCGGCAAACTTCACCATCGCGCCCTCGGAGCGCCCGATCCAGTTTCGCTGGAGGAGCTTGATCGACTCCGGCCAGTCGAGGCCGTCGAGCTCGTCGATGAGCCGTTGCGCATACGCCGTGATCCGCAGCATCCACTGCCGCATGGGACGCCGCTCGACGGGGAATCCACCAACCTCGCTCTTTCCGTCCACGACCTCCTCGTTCGCCAGCACCGTGCCCAGCGCGGGACACCAGTTCACCGGCATCTCGGCGACATACGCGAGCCGCACGCTGTCGGGATCGTCGCCCGTGTAGGTCTCGATCGGCTCCGCCTTGTTCGTGGCGGGATTGAACCACGAGCCGTAGAGCTTCAAAAAAATCCACTGCGTCCACTTGAAATAACCCGGATCCGTCGTGCTGATCTCGCGCGACCAGTCGTAGCTGAATCCGATGCCCTGCAGCTGCTCGCGAAACCGCGCGACATTGCGCTCCGTGGTGACTCGGGGATGCTGGCCCGTCTTGATCGCAAACTGCTCGGCCGGCAGTCCGAAGGCGTCCCATCCCATCGGATGCAGCACATTGAACCCGCGCATCCGCTTGTAGCGCGCGAGAATGTCCGTCGCCGTGTAACCCTCCACGTGGCCGACGTGCAGCCCCTCCCCGCTCGGATACGGGAACATGTCGAGCACGTAGAACTTCGGCCGCGCAGGGTCGAAATCGGCATCACCGGGATTGGGAGCGCGAAACGCGCCGCTCTCGAGCCAGCGCTTCTGCCAGCGGGATTCAAACTCGGGAAAAGGATAGGGCTTGCGTTGGGACATCGTGCGAACCGCGCAGTCTGCCTGCACCCGCTCCAAAATGGAACCGGGAAACTTCATTCGCGACAGCCGCACATCCTTCACCGGCGGGGAGCCATCACCTACCCCGCCGCCGGCTCAGAGCAGCCGCCTCCGCACACTTGATAAAACCATCCCGATCTCGGCTCCAATTTCCCCCATCGCCACGTTGATCTTTGACGGCTTGAGATCACCACCTCAGGCCAGCCTGCCCGGCGATCCAGCCCACCCCTTCGATCGAAGCTGGACAGCTGAACGTCGAGAAGATGCGGGCGCTGATCCGGAAGGATGGCCGGACATGAAAAAAGCCAGCCGGTGAAGGCTGGCTCCCATTGAGAACCGAAAGTGCTGCAAAAATCCCACAGGGTTTTCACTGCAGCACCTTGTTCTGCTAGTCTATCCATCGATTGTCTTCCGCTGCCGAAACTCGCCGGTCTGAAGAGAATGTAACTACAACTCCTCCACCGCTAAAGTCGATGAGTCTCGAGCCCGGCCTCTCCGTTTCATACTGCCAACTGCCGTCCGGACGCTTTACGTCAGGGGTGCCTAAAAGATCTACGAGCTCGGATTCAGTCATACCCTTTTTAATCCTGGAGCCGACTACCTCCTCCAATACGGAGTATCGATACTTCAGATCGGCTGCCTTCCATCGCGCAGCGTCGAAGTCTTTTGTTTGAGCGTATCTCCACTCATCGAATGATCCGTAAACACTGCTCGAGACTATCCACATTACTCCAAGAATCCATGGTGAGAAAACTATCGCGAGACCGCCGAGTATGATAAAAAGAACGTGATGGATTACCGGCCGATCTTGCGGAGATGAACGTCGGAAAGACATTTTTGTTAAAGCCGAACGCCAAGCTCAGCTACCCCGAACGGGTGATAACTTTACCGATCACTGAAATCTTTGGTGCGGTAGAATATAGTGCTGTCGCACCTAAAGCACTGATCGACCAAAGAATCACGGCGCTCCAATATTGTCGCTTTCCTTTGGAGTGCACGTTGGATTGATCTGAAGTCATATTGTTATAGGTTTAACGTCGAAGATGAGCGGCGGAGTTGGCTCCATCGCTTTGTCAGGCTCAGTTTTTTGAGAGATAGCGTCAGATAGATGAGACAAGCCCCTCATTTCTATCTGCCTCAGGATTTCTTCGTCTGTTCCCCTATAGCGAACCGCCTCCACGCAAGATCCCCACATTGCCTCAAGGACTAGATCAAGCTCCTCTTGGTTCCTGGGCTGTTTGTGGAATCGGCAGCTTCGTGGACCCTTGCAGTCGCAATCGAATGATATATTCGTCGGGGCGGTTTCGGTTGGCAGGCCACAAATAATACACTGGGTCGTAACGTAGAACGGCCCGGCTCGTTTGAAGCGTCAATCTCCTCCTTGGCGTCGACGAGGCGGTCTTTTAAAGGGTCGTAGTGCACGGAAAGGCTCATTCTTCTGCCTGACGCCAGGCTCAGCCACCCCGAACGGGCGTCCAAGCTCTGGAGTGATGTGGATGAAAAGCCGGCCGGTCATAAGAAACCGGCGCGTGGCGGCTAGGGGTTTGCTGCAGTGTCTTGTTTGGCTTGTGGGGTAACCTCGGGAGTAGGAGAAGGGTTTGGAATGACCACGAAGTCAAATATGGATGCTTTGAAAATCGCTGTCTGAATCTTGATGCTTTTCTCTTTCGGCAAATTCGACTTCGAGACGATATGCGAGACGCGGCTCGCAAATATATTCTTCTTGGTAAGAAGGACTTCGATGGGAAGCTTCGTAAGAGCCTTCTTGTAATACGCAGTTGCCGCAATCGGGTTTACTCTGGTAATCGAAATTGTAAGGGAATATGCACGCCGATAGGGGGAACTCCCTTTTGGGAGACGATCAAGTCGTCGTATCAACTGTCGTTCCCTTTGTTTTTGCGCAGGAGAAAGAGGAGTGTAGGCAGCAGTGTTTATCGCACCCACCAAGAGAATCCAGACAGGTAGTAGAAGCTATCTCAAAATATAGCTGAGTGGAAATGGCATGCTAGGTGCTGCATGTGTGACATGCAACTAGCTGATGAACAGTGGGATAGAGTCAGAGGAAACTTTCCGGAGGAGAACATTCCTGACGGCA
>Ga0065721_10003503_pt1 | contig 41710 bp, 38 predicted proteins | sample Mesricmetagenome_FD_59108 | JGI IMG/M metagenome (GOLD analysis project Ga0065721, IMG submission 59108) | Mesophilic microbial community from rice straw/compost enrichment Sample: eDNA_1 v2 (version 2) | ecosystem: Engineered > Solid waste > Grass > Composting > Bioreactor | place: USA: Davis... | reverse complement strand
CGCGCGAGTGGCGGAATGGCAGACGCGCTGGCTTCAGGTGCTAGTGCCCGAAAGGGCGTGGGGGTTCAAGTCCCCCCTCGCGCACCACGCGGAAAAGGTCCCGGCTCGCGCCGGGACCTTTCTCGTTCGCGGCGGTCAGAGCGCGTAGCCGCCGGTGACCGGGATGTCCTGGCCGGTGATCCAGCCCGACTCCCGCGAGACGAGGAACGCGAGGACGCGCGCGACGTCCTCGGGTTCGCCGATGCGTCCGAGGGCGGTCTTCTCGGCGAGCGGCGGGATGAGCTCGGGGTGCTTGGCGAACGCGTCGTCGCCGAGGCGGGTGCGGGTGGGTCCGGGCGAGACCGTGTTGACGCGGATGCCGCGGTCGGCGAGCTCGGCGGCGAGGTAGCGGCTCGCGACGATGAGCCCGCCCTTCATCCCCGCGTAGGCGGAGTAGCCGGGGTGGGTGTCGCCCGGGTGCGCGGAGCTGCTCGCGACGCTCAGGATCGCGCCGCCGTCGGCGAGGAGCGGCTCGAGCGTCTGCGCGAGGAAGTAGGGCCCGTGGAAGAGCACGCGATAGTAGGCGTCGAACGCCTCCTCGGTCATCTCGACGAAGGCGCGACCGCCGCCGAATCCCGCGTTGTTGACGATCGCCTCGAGCCGGTCGGTGCCCCACGTGTCGGCGAGGGCGGCGCGCACGTCGTCGCGGACGGCGGCGAACGAGGTCGAGTCGGCGACATCGAGGTGCAACGCGCGCGCGGTGCCGCCGAGGGCCTCGATCTGCGTGACCGTCTCGGCGGCCTCCTCCGGGCGGGAGCGGTAGCCGACGAGGACGCCGTGCCCGTGGCGGGCGAGTTCGACGGCGGTGGCGCGGCCGATGCCGGCGCTCGCGCCGGTCACGACGACGACGGTGGGGGTGGGAGTGAGCTGTTCGTTGTCCATGCCTCCAGTCGACGCCCGGCGGGCATTGGAACGTGAGGGCGATCCGCGCGACTCCTTGCCCGATCCTGCTCGATCCGCCACGATCGGGTGTTCCTGCCGGGTGTCGGCTGCTTGAATCGAGCCATGTCGTCGGTTGAGCTCCTCGCCCTCCTCGACCGCCACGCGAGGGCGGGTAGCACCGGCACCGCCATCCCGGGGGTGACAGTCGCGCGGATGCTCGACTCCGGTCCGCAGGACGAGCCGACGACGGGCACCGTGCTCGCCGTCGTCGCGCAGGGCACCAAGCGCCTCTCCGTGGGCTCGACCGTGCACGAGTACGGCGCGGGCGACTACCTCGTCGCGTCGGTCGACCTCCCCGTGACCGGGCGGTTCCTCGACGCGTCGCCCGAGCATCCCGCGCTCGGCTTCGGACTCCAATTGCGCCCCGAGGTCGTCGCGGAGCTCATGCTCTCCCCCGCGGCCGCCGGGTTCGCCCGCCCCGCGCGCGGCGAGGGACCGCCGCCCGCCGTCGCCGTCGGTCGGGTCACCCCGCGCCTGCTCGACGCGGTGCTGCGGATGCTGCGCCTGCTCGACACCCCCGACGACATCCCGGTGCTCGCGCCGCTCATCGAGCGCGAGATCCTGTGGCTCGTGATGTCGGGCGAGCAGGGCGCGACGGTGCGGCAGCTCGGCCTCGCCGACTCGAGCCTCAGCCGTGTGCGTCACGTCGTGCACTGGATGCGGGAGCGCTACGCCGAGCCGGTGCGCGTCGACGACCTCGCGGCACGCGCGAGCATGAGCCCGTCGGCGTTCCACCGCGCGTTCCAGGGCGTCACGGCGATGAGTCCCATCCAGTACCAGAAGCACATCCGGTTGCAGGAGGCGCGGCTGCGGCTGCTCGCGAATCCGTCGGATGTCGCGGGCGCCGCCTACGCCGTCGGCTACGAGAGCCCGTCGCAGTTCAGCCGCGAGTACCGGCGGCAGTTCGGGGCGCCGCCGAGCGTCGACGTCGCGCGGTTGCGCGAGGCGGTCGGGCGTTAGGCCGCCGCCACCTCCTGCGTCGCGGTGACGGGCACCGCGCGGCGTGTCACGAATCCGAACGCGAGCGCGACGGAGTAGCCGCTCGGCTGGAGCCGGGTGCGGGCGGGCTCAGAACTCCGGGTAGGTGAGCCCGATGATCGCGCGGATGCGGTCCATCGTCTCCATGATCGCGACCGTCTCCTCGGGCGGCAGGACGCCCGCCGAGATCTCCCCCGCGGCGACCCGTCGCTCGACCTCGGCGGCCTGGAAGTGCATGCCGCGTCCGGGCACGCGGCCTTCGTAGCGCTCGACGACGTTGTTGTCGGCGTCGAAGTGGGTGAAGTCGGCCTGGTTGTACCAGACCCGCTCGATCTCGATGCGGCCCGCGGTGCCGTTGACGGTCGCGCGGTTGGGGCCCACGGCATCCAGCTGGGTCTGCAGCACCGCGTGCGCGCCCGACGCATAGCCGAAGATGATCGACGTCTGCGCGTCGACGCCGGTGTGCAGCGGCGTCGAGTGCGCGACGATCGAGCTCGGGGCGCCGAGCACGTCGAAGGCGAACGACACCGGGTAGATGCCGAGGTCGAGCAGCGCCCCGCCGCCGAGCTCCGGACGGATGAGCCGCTCGATGTGGTCGATCTTCTGGTCGTGGTCGACCATGACGGTGCGGATGTCGCCGAGGGCGCCCGAGGCGACGATCTCGCGGATGCGCACCATGTGCGGCAGGAAGCGCGTCCACATCGCCTCCTGCAGCACGACGCCCTTCGCCTTCGCGAGGTCGGTGAGCGCGCGGGCCTCGGCGGCATCCATCGTGAACGGCTTCTCGACGAGCGCGTGCTTGCCCGCGTCGAGCACGAGGGTCGCGGCCGGCGCGTGCCACGGATGCTGCGTCGCGATGTAGACGGCGTCGACGCCGGGGTCGGCGGCGAGCTCCCCGTAGGAGCCGTAGGCCGTGGGCACGCCCATCTCGTCGGCCCAGGCCTGGGCCTTGCCGAGGTCGCGCGCCGCGACGGCGACGACGTCGAAGCCGTGCAGCTTCATGTCCGCGACCTGGGCCTTGGCGATGCCGCCGGCGCCGAGGACGCCCCAGCGAAGTCCGTTCTCCGTCATGCGGACCAGCATCGCACCTCGGCACCGTCGCGCGTCACCCCGCGTCGACCTCCGCGAGGAAGTGGGCGACCGCCTGCGCGAACGCCTCGGGCGCCTCGAGCGCGACGTGGTGCCCGACGCCGTCGAGCTGCACGCTGCGCGGCGGGGTCGCCGACACCGCGGCGACGGTGTTCGCCGTGAACGGGCCCGCGAATCCGCCGATCGCGAGGGTCGGCATCCGCAGCGGGGCGGAGGCGGCGAGGGCCCGCAGCTCCTCGCCCTCGGCGAGCATCGAGCGGTAGAGCGCCGTGGCGCCGCGCCAGCCGCCGGGCCGGGCGTAGCCGCGCGCGAACTCGGCGACGTCGTCCGCGGTGACCGAGGCGGGGTCGGCGGTGAGCGCCTGGAACGTGCCGGCGAGCAGTTCGCGCTCCCGGCCGGCGAAGAGCAGTTCCGGGATGCCGGGCGCGACGAGTGCGCCGATGTGCCACGAGCCGCCGTGGGTGACGTCGGCGAACGCCTCGAGCCCGAAGCCCGCGAGTCCGAGCTCGGCGGCGATGAACGACAGGACGTCGCCGGGATGCCCGGCCGCGAAGCGGAACGCCGCGCCGCCGGAGATGTCCTGGGCGACGAGGTGCACCGGGCCGAGACCGAGGGCGCCGACGAGGGCGTGCAGGTCGGCGGCCGCGGCGGCGCTGTCGTAGCCGTCGGGCGCGAGGCTCGAGTCGCCGAAGCCGAGGAGGTCGACGGCGACGACGCGATGCGTGCGGGCGAGCAGGGGGATCACGCGGTGGAACGCCCACCAGCTCTCGGGGTAGCCGTGCACGAGCAGCACGGGCGACCCGGACTCCCCGGCGGTGACGTAGTGCAGGTCGCCGCCGGGGACGCGGGCGGTCGCGTGGGTGGGGGTGGTCATGGTCGTTCCTCTCATATAGACAACTTGGTTGTCTAAGTATAGACAACCAAGTTGTCGGATGTCGACCTCCCGCCTACAGTGGAGGCGTGACCAGGCCGGGCCCGCACCTCGCGATGCTCCTCCTCGGCGGATACCGGAAGCTCGTCGACGCCGCCGTCGCCGAGCTCGAGGCGCGCGGGCATCCCGACGTGAGCCCCGCCCTCCACTACGCGATGAGCGCGATCGACCTCGGCGCGACGACGGCGACCGAGCTGGGCCGCGCGCTCGCCGTGAGCAAGCAGGCCGCGGGCAAGACGATCGCCGTGCTCGAGGAGCGCGGCTACGTCGCCGTCGAACCGGACCCGGGCGACGGGCGGCGCAAGATCCTGCGGGTCACCGAACTCGGGCACGCCGTCACCCGCGCCGGCGAGGAGATCTTCGACGAGCTCCGGCAGGCGTGGATCGCCCAGGCCGGAGCCGACGAGGTCGCCCGACTCGAACGCACCCTCGCCGCGCTCGTGGGCGACGACGGCGTGCGACTCGACGCGCCCGGCTGGCGCCACGACGAGGGCTGACCCCCGGGTCAGTGCTCGCCGAGCGCCCAGTCGCGGATGCGCGGCCACGGCCCGAACCCCGACGCCGGCACGAGGTGCCCGCCGTCCGGCACGAGCTCGACCGGGATCGCCGGGTCGATCGCGTAGGCCGCGCGCACCCCGCCCGGCGAGTACTCATCCCCCTCCCCCTCGAACACTGCGAGCTCGACGCCCGGGAGCGGGTCGATGCGCGCCGGGTGATCCGTGAAACCCGCCACGACGGTCGGCGCGAGCACCGACGGCGCGGGGATCGCGACGAGCGCGAGCCGGGTGACGAGGCGGGGCGACCCGCCGCGCGCGAGGCGCGTGAGCCAGAGGGAGGTCGCGAGGCTGTGGGCGACCAGGGTCACGGGGCGGTCGCCGCGGGTCACGAGCCCGTCGAGGAGCTCGAGCCAGGTGTCGAGGTGGGGGGTATCGGGGTCGGGCAGCTGCGGGTAGTCGACCTCGTGGCCCCGGGCGACGAGCTCGTCGTGGAGCCAGTGCTCCCAGTGGTCGACGGGGCGGCGGTTCTCCCAGCCGTGCAGGATGACGAAACGGGGCGGCATCCAACGATCGTCGCGGACGCGCGTAGCCTGACGCCATGCTTCCCCTGCCGAACCTGCTCGCATTCCTGGCAGCGGCGATCGTGCTCGTGATCATGCCCGGCCCGACGGTGCTCTTCGTCGTCGGCCGGTCGCTCGCCCTCGGCCGCCGCGGCGGGCTGTTGAGCGTGCTCGGCAACGCCCTCGGCCTCCTCCCGATCATCGTCGCCGTCGCGTTCGGCGTCGGCGCGCTCATCGCGGAGTCGGTCGTCGTCTTCACGATCATCAAGTTCGCCGGGGCGGCGTACATCATCTTCCTCGGCGTGCAGGCGATCCGGCACCGGTCGCGCACCGCGGCCGCGGTCACCGCCGGCGTCGCCCCCAAGTCGGCGCGGCGGATGCTCGCCGAAGGCTTCGTCGTCGGCGTCACCAACCCGAAGACGATCGCGTTCTTCCTCGCCGTGCTGCCGCAGTTCGTGGCGCCCTCGGCGGGGTGGGTTCCCGGGCAACTGCTGCTGCTCGGCGGGATCTTCGTCGCGCTCGCCCTGATCTCCGACGGGGCGTGGGCGCTCGCCGCGGGCTCGGCGCGCGACTGGTTCGCCCGTTCCCCGAAGCGCGTCGAGCGCCTCGGCACGACGGGCGGCGTCATGATGATCGGCCTCGGCGGCGTGCTCGCGCTGACGGGCTCCTCGAAGTAGCGGGAACCCGCGGGCGCCGATCCGCGTTTTGCGTCGGAGTACGCGTTCAGAAACGCGGGTGAAGACGCGAAACGCGGAACTGGCGGCTATCGCACGCTCACTCGCACCCTGTGATGGCCGGTCGCGCCGTCGGGGACGACGGGGGCCTCGCGGGCGGTCTGCACCTCGCCGTCGAGACTCGTCGCCCGCACCGCGAGCTCGTGCTCGCCGGGTTCGGCATCCCACGTGTACCGCCACTGCACCCAGGTGTCGACGCTGATCGCCGTCGCGAGCTCGGCCTCGCGCCACGGGCCATCGTCGACCGAGACCTCGACCGTCGCGATGCCCGTGTGCTGGTGCCACGCGACCCCGGCGACGACGGTCTGCCCCGCGTCGACGGATCCGCGCGGCACGTCGATGCGCGACCCGAGCTTCACGGGGCCGCGGGCGCTCCACCCCCGCACCGTCCAGTACGCCGTCGCGGCGTCGAACCGGGTCACCTCGAGCTCCGTCACCCACTTCGTCGCCGAGACGTAGCCGTAGAGCCCGGGCACGACGAGCCGCGCCGGGAAGCCGTGCTCGAGCGGGAGCGGCTCTCCGTTCATCCCGATCGCGAGGATCGCCTCCCGATCGTCGGTGAGCGCCCCGAGCGGGGTGGATGCCGTGAAGCCGTCGACGCTGCGGGAGAGCACCATGTCGGCGCGGGCGGTCGGGCGCGCCCGGGCGAGCAGCTCGCGCACCGGGTAGCCGAGCCACAGGGCGGTGCCGATGAGGTCGCCGCCGACGGGGTTGGAGACGCACATGAGCGTCGTGCGGCTCTCCTCGAGCGGCAGGGCGACGAGTTCGTCCCAGGTGAGCACGACCTCCTCCTCGACGAGCCCGTGGATGCGCAGGCTCCAGTCGGCGGGGTCGACGACGGGCACCTGGAGGGCCGTGTCGATGCGGTAGAAGTCGGCGTTCGGGGTGACGAGCGGGCTGAGGCCGGGCACGTCGAGCTCGGCCCCCGCGGGGACGGGTGGGGCCGTGCGGGCGGCCCGCGGCAGGGTGAACGTGTCGCGCACGGCCGTCACGACGCGCGCCCCCGTCTGCAGCGCGAACCCGCCGAGCGCGGCGACCGCGCCGATCCCGGCCGCGCCTCCCGCCCAGGCGACGAACCTCCGACGGCTCGGCTCCTCCGCACGCGGTGGCTCCGTGGGCCGACGGTCGAGGAGTGCGGCGAGGGCGGGCGCGGCGGCGACGGCCGCGACCGTGGCGGGCACGGCATCCAGCACCGACGCGCCCTCGCGCGTCACCGCGGCGGCGATGCCGAACACCCCCGCCGCCGCGATGAGCAGTCGGCCGGCGAGCGGACGCCACGCATGCAGGATGCCCGCGACCGCCGCGAGGGCGACGAGCACGAGCACGATGCCGACGACGAGTGCGATCTTGTCGGCCGTGCCGAAGAGGGCGATCGCGGCATCCTTCGCCCACGGCGGGGCGAGATCGATGAGGAGGGACCCGACGACGAGCACGGGACTCGCGCGCGGCGCGAGAACGCCCGCGACGAGCTCGGCGACGCCGAGGCCGAACGCGACCGCGGCGACGCCCGCGAGGGCGGCGAGCAGCCGGGGGCGTCTCATGCGAGCACCCTACGCGCGAGCGCCCCAGATCCGCCGCGAGCGCCCCAGTACTTTCCGGGTCGCTCGCGCCGGTGCTGGAGCTGTGGCCGGAAGGGGGAGCCGGGGGCCGGGGGCCGCTACGGGGTCGGCGTGCGGGCGTCGTAGTCGCGGAACGAGCGCTGCGCCCGCACGAGCACCGCGATGAGCACGACGATGAGGAGGCCGCCGAGCACGGGCGGGAACCACAGCGCGACGGCGGTCGCGAGCACGCCGATGTAGAGGTCGCCGATGCGCGGGCCTCCCGTGACGACGATCGTGAAGATGCCCTGCAGGCGGCCGCGCATGCCGTCGGGCGCGGCCATGAGCAGCATCGTGCCGCGGAAGATGGCGCTGATCTCGTCGCTCGCGCCCATCCCGAGCAGCGCGAGCGCGGCGACCCCGAGTGCGACGGGGTTGACCTGCGCGAACTCCTCGCCCACGGGCGCGACCCAGCCGCCGGCGAGGGCGAGCTCCATCCCGAGCACGGCGACGCCGAAGAGCAGCACGAAGCCGCCGTAGGCCATGATCGAGCGCCCGATCGCGACGCCGTGCCGGTGGACGTGCCCGACCGGCCCCGAGAACAGGCTCGCGAGGAACGTGCCGACCGCCATCGCCGCGGTGAGGATGCCGACCGTCACCGGCCCGCCGCCGAACACGAGCATCCCGAGCGCGGGGAAGAGCACGTGCGGGCGGCCGAACGTCATCGCGACGATGTCGACGATGAACGACATGCGGATGTTGGGCGCCGTCCGCAGGAACGCGATGCCCTGCTTGAGCGACTCCCACCCCGGGCGCGCGACCCCCTCGGCCGCCGCGAGCCGCGGGAGCGTCACGATGCCGAGGAACATCGTGCTGAACAGCACGACGTCGACGAGGTAGGTCCAGCCGAAGCCGACCGTCGCGACGAGCACGCCCGCGAGGGCCGGGCCGAGGGTGAGCTGCACCCCGAACGCGATGCCGTTGAGCGCGCTCGCAGCGGGCACGAGGTGGCCGGGGATGAGGCGCGGCGTCACCGAGGCGCGCGTCGTCATCTGCACCGTCGCCGCCACCGACCCGAGCGTCGCGAGCACGTAGAGCGGCCAGACCGGCGGATGCGCGAGCGTGGTGTCGAACCACGCGATGAGGGCGAGGCCGATCGTCGAGCCCCACCCGACGAGCGCGCTCACGAGCATGACGAGCTTGCGGTCGAACGCGTCGGCGAGCATCCCGCCCCACAGCCCGGCGATGATCATCGGCACGAGGCCGATGCCGCCGACGAGCGAGACGGCGAAGGTGTCGTGCGTGATGTCGTAGATCTGCAGGCCGACGGCGACGATCGTGAGCTGGGCGCCGATGCCCGAGATGGCGCCGCCGATCCAGAGTCGGGCGAACGCCGGCGAGACGCGCAGCGGGGTGAGGTCGACGAACCGCCGGCGCTTCGGAGTCTCGGCGGGGGCGTCGGTCACTCGTCCGACAGTACTGGCGGGATTCCGTCGGACGCTGGCGGGGGCACCACTGGGCGGGACGGGCGGGCGCCGCTTGACTCGACCCGTGACCTTCACCCCCGCCGACCGGGATGCCGCGATCGAGCACTTCGCGGCGAAGCTCCGCTTCGAGACCGACCCGTCCGATGTCGCCGCGGCGTTCGCGGCGGGCGAGGAGTTCGTGCTCGTCGACGTGCGCGGGCTCGCGTCGTGGCACCAGGGCCGCGTCGCCGGGGCGATCCACGTGCCGCACGCCGAGATCCCGGAACGGGCCGCCGACCTCATCCCGGCCGGCACGCCCGTCGTCGTCTACTGCTGGGGTCCGGGATGCAACGGCGCCACCCGGGGGGCGCTGCAGTTCAGCCGCCTCGGCTACGCCGTGAAGGAGATGATCGGCGGCTTCGAGTACTGGGCGCGCGAAGGCCTCGAGATCGTCGACGACGCCGGGCCGATCACACGCGCCGTCGACACCCTCACCGCCCCGCGACCGACCGCGGCGGAGATCTCCTGCGACTGCTGACCCGGTTCTGGATACCGAACCAGCCCTCGGACGGCGCTTCGGCATCCGGAGGGCTTGTTCTGTATACAGAACGGGCGTAGCGTGCAGGAGTGCGCGCGAGTGACCGGGCCTACGCGGCCCTCCGGGAGGACATCCTCACCGGGCGCCTGACGGCGGGCACGGCGCTGTCGGAGGTCGAGCTCGCCGAGCGGCTCGGCGTCTCCCGCACGCCCCTGCGCGCCGCCCTCGCCCGCCTCGCCCTCGAGGGTCTCGTCGACACCACGCGAGGGCGCACGGGCGTCGTCTCCGCGGTGTCGACCGCGAGCATCACCGAGCTGTTCGAACTCCGCGAGGCGCTCGAGACGCAGGCCGCGCGCCTCGCGGCCCGGCGGCGCGATCCCGCCGTGTTCGACGCCCTCGCCGAGCGGTTCGCCGCCGCCCCCGCCCTGCTCGCCGACCACGGCGTCGAGGCGTATTACGCCCTCGTCGCCGAGTTCGATCGCGCGCTCGACGACGCCCTCGGCAACGCCGTCTACCGCGGCGCGCTCGACAACGTGCGCCTCCACCTCGCCCGCGCCCGCCGCCTCGCGACCGACAACCCCGAGCGGCTCGTGCGCAGCGCCGACGAGCATCGGCTCATCTGCGCCGCCATCCGCGACGGGGATGCCGCGCTCGCCGCGTCGGCGACGACGGTGCACCTCAAGGCCTCCCTCACGACCATCCTCGACACCCTCGCGGCCGCGGAGGCCGCGACCACGAAAGGCACCGCATGAAGCTCCACCCCGTCCGCACCTACCGCTCCGACGAGAACCTCGCGAAGGAGGACCAGCTCGCCTGGAAGGTCGCGCAGGTCGCCGCCGACCCCGTCGCCGTCGAGCCCGAGGTCGCCGAGATGATCGTCAACCGCGTCATCGACAACGCCGCCGTCGCCGTGGCCTCGATCGGCCGTGCCCCGGCCGTCGCCGCGCGCGGGCAGGCGGAGGCCCACCCCGTCTCCACGGGCGGCGCGGGCGCCACCGTCTTCGGCGTCGACGGCCGCTACAGCCCCGAGTGGGCGGCGTTCGCCAACGGGGTCGCCGTGCGCGAACTCGACTACCACGACACCTTCCTCGCCGCGGAGTACTCGCACCCCGGCGACAACATCCCGCCGATCCTCGCCGTCGCCCAGCACACCGGAGCCGACGGCGCCGCCCTCGTGCGCGGCATCGCGACGGGCTACGAGATCCAGGTCGACCTCGTGAAGGCGATCTCGCTGCACAAGCACAAGATCGACCACGTCGCCCACCTCGGCCCGTCGGCCGCCGCGGGCATCGGCACGCTCCTCGGCCTCGACCCCGAGGTCATCTACCAGGCCGTCTCGCAGGCCCTCCACACGACGACCGCGACCCGCCAGTCGCGCAAGGGCGAGATCTCGACGTGGAAGGCGTACGCCCCCGCATTCGCCGGCAAGATGGCCGTCGAGGCGGTCGACCGGGCGATGCGCGGCCAGACGAGCCCGAGCCCGATCTGGGAGGGTGAGGACGGCGTCATCGCGTGGCTGCTCGACGGCCCCGAGGGCCGCTACGAGGTGCCGCTGCCGGAGGCCGGCGAGGCGAAGCGCGCGATCCTCGACACCTACACGAAGGAGCACTCGGCCGAGTACCAGGCGCAGGCCTGGATCGACCTCGCGCGCGACCTGCACACCCGGCATCCCGAGCTCACCGACCCGGCGAACGTGACGCGCATCGTGCTGCACACGAGCCACCACACGCACTACGTGATCGGCTCGGGCGCGAACGACCCGCAGAAGTTCGACCCCACCGCGAGCCGCGAGACGCTCGACCACTCGATCCCGTACATCTTCGCCGTCGCCCTCCAGGACGGCACGTGGCACCACGTCGACTCCTACCTGCCGTCGCGGGCCGGGCGGCCGGACACCGTCGAGCTCTGGCACAAGATCTCGACCGTCGAGGACCCGGAGTGGACGCGTCGCTACCACTCGAACGACCTCACCGAGAAGGCGTTCGGCGGTCGCGTCGAGATCGACCTCGCCGACGGCAGCCGCATCGTCGACGAGATCGCGGTCGCCGACGCGCATCCGCTCGGCGCCCGGCCGTTCGCCCGCGCGCAGTACGTGCAGAAGTTCCGCACCCTCGCATCCGGAGTCCTCGCCGACGCCGAGATCGAACGCTTCCTCGAGCTCGCGGGTCGCCTGCCCGAGCTCACCGCCGCCGAGGTCGCCGCGCTCAACGTGCACGCCACGGGCCTCCCCACCCCGCCGAAGGGCCTCTTCTGATGCCGACGCGACGGGACGGCGGCCGACCCACCCCTGCCGAATCACGGAGATCCGGGATCGCGGCCCCCGCATCCCGGGGATGCGCGGCCGTCAGCCGTCGCACCTCCGTGATTCGGGCAGCACGACGAACGGAGAACTGAGGATGCTGCACACGCACGTCACCCCCGCCGAGAAGCGGCAGGCCTTCCGGGCCGGACTCGCCTCCGGCACCATCCAGCGCTTCCCGGGGGCGTTCACGCCGCTCAGCGCGCGCCTCATCCAGGAGAAGGGCTTCGAGGGCGTCTACATCTCGGGCGCCGTCATGGCGAACGAGCTGGGTCTTCCCGACATCGGGCTCACGACCCTCACCGAGGTGGCGCAGCGCGGGGGTCAGATCTCGCGCAACACCGACCTGCCGACCCTCATCGACGGCGACACCGGGTTCGGCGAGCCGATGAACGTCGCCCGCACGGTGCAGCTGCTCGAGGATGCCGGAGTCTCCGGCGTGCATCTCGAGGACCAGGTGAACCCGAAGCGCTGCGGCCACCTCGACGGGAAGGACGTCGTCGACGAGGCCACGGCGGTGAAGCGCATCCGGGCGGCCGTCGCCGCGCGGCGCGACCCCGGGTTCGTCGTCATGGCGCGCACCGACATCCGCGGGGTGGAGGGGCTGTCGGCGGCGCTCGACCGCGCGAAGGCCCTGCAGGATGCCGGCGCCGACGCGATCTTCGCCGAGGCGATGGCCGACCTGCACGAGTTCGAGGCGATGCGCAAGGCGGTCGACGTGCCGATCCTCGCCAACATGACCGAGTTCGGCAAGAGCGACCTCTTCACGGTGCAGCAGTTGCAGGATGTCGGCGTGAACATGGTGATCTTCCCCGTGTCGCTGCAGCGCATCGCGATGGGCGCGATCGAGCGCGGGCTCGACGCCCTCGCCGCGGAGGGCACCCTCGCCTCCGTCGTGCCCGAGATGCAGACCCGCGCGCGCCTCTACGAGGTCGTGGACTACGCCGCCTACGGCGACTTCGACAGCAACGTGTACACCTTCGATCTCTCGACCAACAGGAGCTGAGCATGACCGATCCCGACATCAAGAAGGGGCTCGCGGGCGTCGTCGTCGACACCACCGCGATCTCCAAGGTCAACCCCGAGACCAACTCGCTGCTCTACCGCGGGTACCCCGTGCAGGACCTCGCCGCGAACTGCACGTTCGAGGAGGTCGCCTACCTCCTCTGGAAGGGCGAACTACCCGACCCGGCGCAGCTCGAGGCGTTCGAGCGGCTCGAGCGCTCCCGCCGCCGACTGTCCGACGTCGCGAAGGACGCGATCGACCTGCTCCCCGTCGACGCGCATCCGATGGATGTCGTGCGCACCGCCGTGAGCGCACTCGGCGCCGCCGACCTCACCGCGTCCGACGCGAGTGCCGACGCGAACCTCGACAAGGCGATCACGCTCTTCGCGCAGCTGCCCGCGATCGTCGCCTACATCCAGCGCCGCCGGCGTGGTGAGGAGCTCGTGGAGCCGCGCGACGACCTCGGCTACTCGGCCAACTTCCTGCACATGACGTTCGGCGAGGTGCCCGACCTCGTCGTCGTGACGGCGTTCGACGTGTCGATGATCCTGTACGCGGAGCACTCGTTCAACGCGTCGACGTTCACCGCACGCGTCGTCACCTCGACCCTCTCGGACCTGTACTCCGCCGTCACGGCGGCGATCGGCGCGCTCAAGGGTCCGCTCCACGGCGGCGCGAACGAGGCCGTCATGCACGTCTTCGACGAGATCGGATCGGCCGACAAGGCCGTCGCGTGGCTCGAGACCGCGCTCGCCGAGAAGCGCAAGATCATGGGCTTCGGCCACCGCGTCTACAAGAACGGCGACTCGCGCGTGCCGACGATGAAGGCGTCGCTCGACACCCTCATCGCCGAGTACGACCGGCCCGACCTCGCCGAGCTCTACGACACCCTCGAGCAGGCGATGGACGAGCGCAAGGGCATCAAGCCGAACCTCGACTACCCGTCGGGGCCGGCCTACCACCTCATCGGCTTCGAGACGGAGCTCTTCACCCCGCTGTTCGTCGCCGCGCGCGTCACCGGCTGGACGGCGCACATCCGCGAGCAGCTCGAGGCCAACGCGCTCATCCGCCCGCTCTCGCACTACGTCGGTCCCGAGCAGCGCGAGGTGCCCGTCTCGGGGGTCTGAGCACCGGACGACCCCGCTCGCGCAACCCCCCTCGCGCGCGAGGGAGCCGGTGATACGTTCCGGGCATGTCCCGGATCGTGGCGGTCGCCCCCGCACTGCCCGAGCACGTCTACGCGCAGCACGACATCACCGCCGAGCTCTCCGGGTTGCTCACGCACGACGCGTCGAAGCGCGCCGTGCTCGAGCGGTTCCACGCGGCGAGCGGCATCGGCACCCGGCACACCGTGCTGCCGCTCGAGGAGTACGCGGGGCTGCGGTCGTTCCGGGATGCCAACGACATCTGGATCCGGGAGGGCACGGCGCTCGCCGCGCGCGCGGTCGCGGCGGCGCTCGCCGCGGTGGACCTGCGGCCCGACGACGTCGACTACCTCTTCTTCACCTCGGTCACCGGCATCGCGGCCCCGTCGATCGACGCGCGGCTCGTGCCGCAGCTCGGGCTCCGGCGCGACGTGAAGCGCGTGCCCTCGTTCGGCCTCGGCTGCGTCGCCGGCGCGGCGGGGCTCGCGCGGGTGCACGACTACCTGCTCGGGCATCCGCGCGAGATCGCGCTGCTGGTCTCGGTCGAGCTGTGCTCGCTCACGCTCCAGCACGACGACGACTCGGTCGCCAACTTCGTCGCGTCGGGACTCTTCGGAGACGGCGCCGCCGCGGTCGTCGTGGCGGGCGCCGAGCGGGCACGCGAGCTCGGGCTGCCCGGCCCCGACATCCTCGGCACCCGCACCGAGCTTTACCCCGACAGCGAGAGCGTCATCGGCTGGGACATCGGCGGCACCGGGTTCCGCATCCTGCTCACCGCGGCCGTCGCCGACACGATCGACGCGAACATCGCCGACGACGTCGCGGGGCTGCTCGCGACGCACGGCATGACCCGGGATGACGTCGGCGCCTGGATCGCGCATCCCGGCGGCCCGCGCGTGCTCGAGGCGTTCGAGCGCGGCCTCGGGCTCGAGCGGTCGGACCTCGACCGGTCGTGGCGCTCGCTCGACGCCGTCGGCAACCTCTCGTCGTCGAGCGTGCTGCACGTGCTCGCCGACGCCCTGGACCAACCGCCCGGCACCCACGGGGTGCTGTTCGCGCTCGGCCCCGGCGTCACGAGCGAGTACGTGCTGCTGAGGTGGGCCGCGTGATCTGGTTCACCGTCCTCGTGCTGCTCACCGGGGCGGAGCGCGTCGTCGAACTCGCCATCTCGAAGCGCAACGCCGCGTGGGCGTTCGAGCGCGGGGGCGCCGAGTCGGGGCGCGGCCACTTCCCCGCGATGGTCGCGCTGCACACCGGGCTCCTCGTGGGGGCGCTCGCCGAGGTGTGGCTGCTCGACCGTCCGTTCATCCCGGCGCTCGGCTGGCCGATGCTCGCGGTCGCGCTCCTGTGCCAGGTCGGCCGCTACGCCGTCATCTGGTCGCTCGGTCGACAGTGGAACACGCGCGTCATCGTCGTGCCCGGGATGCCGCTCTCCCGCCGCGGCCTGTACCGCTGGGAGTGGCTGCGGCATCCGAACTACGTCATCGTCGCGGTCGAGGGCGTCGCGCTGCCGCTCGTGCACACGGCGTGGATCACGGCGCTCGTGTTCACGGTGCTCAACGCGATCCTGCTGCTCGGGTTCCGCATCCCGGCGGAGGAGCGCGCGCTGCGGGCGGCGTCCGCCGCGTGACCGCCGACGCCGACGTCCTCGTCGCGGGCGGCGGGCCCGTCGGCCTCGCGGTCGCGATCGAGGCGCGGCTCGCGGGCCTCGACGTGATCGTCGCCGAGCCGCGCGAGGGGGCGATCGACAAGGCGTGCGGCGAGGGGCTCATGCCGGGCGCGCTGCCCGCGCTCGCGCGCCTCGGGGTCGACCCCGCCGGGATGCCGTTCACCGGGATCGCCTACCTCGACGGTCGGCACCGGGTCGAGCACCGCTTCTCGGCGGGGCCCGGGCGCGGGGTGCGCCGCACCGTGCTGCACGCGGCGCTGCGTCGGCGGGCGGAGGAGCTCGGCACGCGGTTCGCCGACGCGCGCATCGAGTCGCTCACGCAGCGGTCGGGTGTCGTGACGGCGGCCGACATCCGCGTGCGGTGGCTCGTCGGGGCCGACGGGCTGCACTCCACGGTCGCGCGGGAGGCCGGGCTCGCGGTGCCGACGCCCCGTGCGCGGCGGCGGTTCGGGCAGCGCCGGCACTTCGCGGTGGCGCCCTGGTCGGAGTTCGTCGAGGTGACCTGGACGCCGCTCGGGGAGCTCTACCTCACCCCCGTGGATGCCGGCACGGTCGGCGTCGCGGTGCTCGCCCGCCGCGGGGTGCGCTTCGACGACGCCCTCGCCTCCGCCCCCGGCCTCGCGGAGCGACTGGAGGGGGCCATCCCCATCTCGGACCTGCGCGGCGCGGGACCGCTGCGGCAGCGCACCCGGCGCCGCACCGCGGGACGGGTGCTGCTCGTCGGCGATGCCTCGGGCTACGTCGACGCGCTCACGGGGGAGGGATTGCGCATCGGGTTCGCGCAGGCGCGCGCCGCCGTCGCCGCGATCGTCGCGGGCGAGCCGGGCGGCTACGAGCGCGCGTGGGTGGAGGAGACGCGCGACTTCCGCCGGCTCACCGGGTCGCTCGTGCGCCTCGCGACGTCGCCCGTGCGCGGGCTCGTCGTGCCCGCCGCGGCCCGACTGCCGGGCGTCTTCGCCGGTGCGGTCGAGCGCCTCGCGCGCTAGCGGGTCGCGGACGCCGGACCGAGGCCGAGGGCGGCGAGCAGCTCGGCGGCGGTGTCGACGACGGCGACGGTGCCGGCCGTCTCCGCGGGCGACCCGTAGCCCCACGTGACGAAGATCGTCGGCACGTCGTGCTCGGCAGCCCCGTGCACGTCGTGCGACCTGTCGCCCACCATCACCGGACGCGAGAGGTCGACCCCCGCCACCCGGAGGCGGCGCAGGGCCTCGGCCACGACATCCGCCTTCGCGCTGCGTGTCTCGTCCTCGCTCGCGCCCGTGAGCTCATCGAAGTTCTTCGACAAGTCGTAGTGGTCGAGGATGAGCTTCGCCGTCGACTCGGGCTTGCTCGTCGCGAGCGACAGGGGGAGCCCCGCCTCGTGGATGGCGCGCAGCACCCGATCGAGCCCGGGGTAGAGGTCGGCGTCGAACACTCCCGTCTGCACGTAGTGCTCGCGGTAGACGGCGAGCGCGCGCGCCGACGTGAGCGGGTCGAACCCGGCGAGGTCGCGGAACGAGTCCATGATCGGAGGACCCACCCACTCGAGCAGCTTCGCGGGCGACGGCACGGGCAGCCCCATCGTGCGGAACGTGTACGCGAGCGACGACGTGATGCCGGGCGCCGAGTCGACGATCGTGCCGTCGAGGTCGAACAGCACCGCGGTGTACGGCAGCCGGCGCATCAGAACAGCCTCGCGTGCCCGGTCTCGAGGCCGCGCATCGCGTCGTAGTCGAGCAGCAGGGTGCGGATGCCGCGGTCGGCCGCGAGGGTCTGCGCCTGCGGGGCGATCTGCTGGGCGGCGAACACCCCCGCGACGGGCGCGAGCAGCGGGTCGCGGTTCATGAGCTCGAGGTAGCGGGTGAGCTGCTCGACGCCGTCGATGCCGCCGCGGCGTTTGATCTCGACGGCGACGTGGGCGCCGTTCCCGTCGCGGGCGAGGATGTCGACCGGCCCGATCGCGGTCATGTACTCGCGCCGCACGAGGGTGTAGCCCTCCCCGAGCAGTTCGATCTGCTCCGCGAGCAGCTTCTGCAGGTCGGCCTCGACGCCGTCCTTCTGCAGCCCCGGGTCGACGCCGAGGTCGTGCGTCGAGTCGTGCAGGATCTCGTGGATCGAGATGACGAGCAGGTCGGCGGTCTTCGCGTGGGTGACGCGCCACAGCTCCACGACGCCCGCGGCCGCGCGCTCCTCGTCGACCTCCTCCACCGTGAACGTGCAGGGCGGGCTCATCCAGTTGAGCGGCTTGTAGGAGAGCGCGTCGGAGTGCACGAGCACGCTGCCGTCGCCCTTGAGCACGAGCAGGCGTGTCGCGAGGGGGAGGTGCGCGCTCAGGCGCCCGGCGTAGTCGACTGAGCACCGGGCAACGACGAGACGCACCCGGACAGCCTAGAGCGCTACGCGGCGGGGTCGGTGAGCGTCGGAGCGGGCTGCTCCGACGCGGCTCGGGCCGTGCGCTCGCGTGCCGCGTCGATCCCGACCGCGGCGAGCACGATGAGCCCGAACACGATCCAGAGGGCGTTGAGGATGCCGATCTCGTGCCCGATGAGCCCGAGCACGGGCGGGCCGACGAGGAACGCGCAGTAGGCGATCGTCGCGACGGCGCTCACGCGTGCGGCGGCGCCGTTCGGGTCGTCGCCCGCGGCCGACATCCCGACCGGGAACCCGAGCGAGGCGCCGAGCCCCCAGATGACGATGCCCGCGATCATGACCGGGGTGAACGGCACGAGGATGACGATGCCGAGCCCGATCGCGGCCATCGCGACGGCGGCGCGCAGCACGGGGACGCGGCCGAAGCGGTCGAGCACCGGCACGCCCGCGATGCGCCCGATCGTCATCGCCGCCGTGAAGACGCCGAACAGGAGCGCGGCCTGGGCGTCGTCGAACCCGCGGTCGTCCTTCATGGCGAGCGCGAGCCAGTCGTTGGCGGAGCCCTCCGCGAACGCCATGCCGAGCACGAGCACGCCGAGCAGCAGGATGCGCGGGTCCTTCCACGCGGCGAGCTGCGCCCGGAAGCCGTTGCGCTGGCCCGCGACGGGCTCCTCCCCCGCGGTGTCGAGCACGCGCGGCAGGAGGCGCGGCAGCACGACGGCGGTCACGGCGACGAGCCCCGCGACGACGGCGAGGTGGATGCCGGGCACGATCCCGAGGAACGCGGCGGCCGCGCCCGTGCCGGCGCCGGCGACGGAGCCGAGGCTCCACGCGGCGTGGAACCACGGCATGAGGTTGCGTCCCATCGCGCGCTCGACGGCGGTGCCCTCGACGTTCATCGCGACGTCGCACACCGACCACGCGACGCCGAAGAGCGCGAAGCCGGTGACGGCGATCGCGAAGAGCGGCACGAGGGAGACGCCGACCGAGAGCACGAGGAGGGCGGCGCCGCCGAGCGCGAGGCACGCGAGCATCGTGCGGCGCGCGCCGAGGGCGTGCACGATCGCGGCGGCGGCGAGGAGTCCGAGGATCGAGCCGGCCGACATCCCGAAGAGCAGCAGACCCACCTGCGCGGTGTCGATGCCGAGGATGTCGCGGATGGCGGGGATGCGCGAGATCCAGGCGCCGACCGCGACGCCGTTGACGGCGAAGGTCAGGAAGACGCCGGACATGGCGCGGCGGACGGCGGTGGGGGTGGCGGTGGCGGCCATGGTGCTCCGGGTGGTTCTCAGTGGTCGAATCGTTTCGATCGAATCGATTCGAGTACGCTAGCACCCCATGGAGCCGGACGCGACCCCGCGACCCACCCTCGCCGCGGTCGCCACGCGCGCCGGGGTGTCGGTGTCGACGGCATCCCTCGTCTTCAGCGGAGCCGGCCCCGTCTCCGCCGCGACGCGCGATCGCGTGCTCGCCGCCGCATCCGACCTGGACTACGGCGGGCCCGACCCGACCGCGCGGTCGCTGCGCCGCGGCCGCTCGGGCGTCATCGCCGTCATCACCGAGGACCGGATGTCGGAGGCGTTCCGCGACCCGATCAACCTCGCCTTCCTCGACGGCGTCGCGGCGGCGTTCGGCGACGACCGCACGGGGCTCCTCGTCATCCCGCGCGCCGCCGACCCCGCGACCGACCTCGCCGCCCCGCCGATGGATGCCGCCATCCTGCTCGGCTGCTCCCTCGACGTCGGCGCCTCGGTCGCCGTACTGCGCCGCCGCCGCATTCCGCTCGTCGCCGTCGAGGCCGACGCCCTCGACGGCGTCGTCACCGTCGACCTCGACAACCGCGAGGCCAGTCGCGCGGGCGCCGAGCACCTGCGCGACCTCGGGCACCGCGACGTCGCCGTCATCACGCTCCCGCTCGACGTGGACCGGACGACCGCGCCGCTCACCCCGGAGCGCGAGGCGGCCGCGACCGGGCACACCGCGCGCGAGCGGCTCGCGGGCGTGCGCGACGTCTACCCCACGGCGACCGGGTGGTCGGCATCCGGCAGCTCCGTCGTCGACGGGCACGAGATCGGTCGACGCCTGCTCGATGTGCCCACGGCCGAACGGCCGACCGCGATCGTCGCGCAGAGCGACCTGCTCGCGCTCGGGGTGCTCCGCGCCGCCGAGGAGCTCGGGCTCGCCGTGCCGCACGATGTCAGCGTGCTCGGCTTCGACGGCATCCGCCTCGACGATGCCGGGCCGCACGCGCTCACGACCCTCTCGCAGCCCGCCGTCGAGAAGGGCGAGGCCGCGGCCGCCGCCGTGTTCGCCGTCCTCGCCGGCGAGCAGCCCGCCCCCGTCGTGCTCTCCTGCACGCTGCGCCGGGGCACGACGACCGGCCCCTCCCCGCGCTGAGCCGCACCGCGACTTAGGGTGGACGCGTGACCGACGCGCGCCTGCCCAGTGGAATCGACCTCGCCGAGCTGGACGCCGGGGTGCGTCCGCAGGACGACCTCTTCCGCCACGCCAACGGCCAGTGGATCGCCCGCACCGAGATCCCGAGCGACAAGGCCCGATACGGCTCCTTCTACGTGCTCGCCGAGGAGGCCGAGCAGGCGGTCCGCGCGATCATCGAGGAGGCGCAGTCGGCGGAGCCCGGCAGCGAGGCGCGCACGTTCGGCGACCTCTACACGTCGTTCATGGACGAGGCGCGCATCGAGGAGCTCGGCTGGTCGGCCGTCGCCGCCGACCTCGAGGCCGCGGGCTCCCCGACCGACATCCCGTCGTTCCTCGCGACCCTCGGGCGCCTCGAGCGCGCGGGCGTCGGCGGGTTCGTCGCCGCGTTCGTCGACAACGACCCGGGCGACCCGGAGCGGTACCTCGTCTTCTTCGAGCAGGCCGGGCTCGGGCTGCCCGACGAGTCCTACTACCGCGAGGACACGTTCGGCGAGATCCGCGCCGCCTACCTCGCGCACCTCGAGCGGATGCTCGGCCTCGCCGGATTCGACGACGCCGCGACGCGCGCCGGGCGGGTGTTCGAACTCGAGACGGCGATCGCCGCCGCGCACTGGGACAAGGTGCGCAGCCGCGACTCGGTCGCGACCTACAACCTCCTCGACTGGGCGGCGGTGACGGCGCTCGCGGGCGAGGGCGCGGGCCTGCTGCAGACCTGGGCGGACGCGCTCGGCGTGCCCGCCGCGGCATTCGCCGAGGTCGTCGTGCGGCAGCCGAGCTTCCTCGAAGGCCTCGCACCGCTCCTCACCGAGGACCGCCTCGACGCGTGGCGCGACTGGCTGCGCTGGCAGGTCATCCGCGCGTCCTCGCCCTACCTGCACGCCGAGGTCGTGCAGGCGAACTTCGACTTCTACGGCAAGACCCTCACCGGCACGCCCGAGCTGCGCGCGCGGTGGAAGCGCGGCGTCTCCGTCGTCGAGGGCGCGATGGGCGAGGCGGTCGGCAAGGTCTACGTCGAGCGGCACTTCCCCGAGGGCGCGAAGGCCGCGATGGACGACCTCGTCGCGCACCTCGTCGAGGCCTACCGGCAGAGCATCGTCGACCTCGAGTGGATGACCGACGAGACGCGCGCGAAGGCGCTCGACAAGCTCGGCAAGTTCACCCCGAAGATCGGCTACCCCGCGACGTGGCGCGACTACTCGAGCCTGAGCATCGACCCGGCCGACCTCATCGCCAACGTGCGCGCCGTCGCGGAGTTCGAGTTCCAGCGCGAGCTCGGCAAGATCGGCAAGCCGATCGACCGCGACGAGTGGTTCATGACGCCGCAGACGATCAACGCCTACTACAACCCCGGCTTCAACGAGATCGTCTTCCCCGCCGCGATCCTGCAGCCGCCATTCTTCGACGAGGGCCGGGATGCCGCCGCCAACTACGGCGCGATCGGCGCGGTCATCGGCCACGAGATCGGCCACGGCTTCGACGACCAGGGCTCGCAGTACGACGGCGACGGTCGGCTCACCAACTGGTGGACCGACGACGACCGCGCCGCGTTCGAGGCGCGCACGGCATCCCTGATCGCCCAGTACGACGCGCTCGAGCCGAAGCAGCTGCCCGGCCACCACGTCAACGGCGCCCTCACGATCGGCGAGAACATCGGCGACCTCGGCGGCCTCGGCATCGCGTGGAAGGCCTACCTGCTGTCGCTCGGCGGTGAGGAGCCGCCCGTGATCGACGGCCTGACGGGCGCGGAGCGGTTCTTCCTCGGCTGGGCGCAGGCGTGGCGCACGAAGCTGCGCGACGAGGAGGCACTGCGCCTGCTGTCGATCGACCCGCACTCCCCCGCGGAGTTCCGGTGCAACCAGATCGTCCGTAACATCGACGTGTTCTACAGCACCTTCGGCGTGACCGAGAGTGACGCCCTGTGGCTCGATCCGGAGGATCGCGTCACGATCTGGTGAGCAAGCCCGAAGCGACACCCGTTCCGTGAGGACGCCGTTGGTAGACGTGCAGGCAGGGAGCCCGCGCCGCGATCGCGTGCGCTCCCCCCGCACGCCCCGCCACCGGTCGGTGCTCGCGAGCGAGGACTTTTCGGCGAGCTTCACGGCGCTCGGCGACCTCGCCTACGACGGCGCCCAGGTGTCGGCGTCGGTGACCGACCTCGACACCGGCCGCACGCTCGTCGCGATCGACGAGCGCATCGTCCTGCCGACCGCGAGCATCGGCAAGATCCTGCTGCTCGTCGAGGTCTCGGCGCGGCTCACCGAGCGCGACTTCTCGGGCTACGGCATCCTCGACAAGACCCCGCGGGATGCCGTCGGCGACTCCGGAGTGTGGCAGCACCTCCAGGCGCCGTCGCTGCCCGTCGCCGACCTCGCGACGCTCGTGGGGGCGACGAGCGACAATCTCGCGACGAACGTGCTGCTGCGGCAGGTCGGTCTGGATGCCGTGCGCACGCGGACGGAGTCGCTCGGGCTCCAGCGCACCGCCCTCCTCGACCTCGTGCGCGACTCCCGCGGTCCCGACGACGCCCCGCAGCTCTCGGTGGGTTCGACCGCCGAGCTCGCCTGGCTGTTCGCCGCGCTCGCGCGCGGCGAGGTCGTCGACACCCTCACCTCGAGCCGCGTGCTCGGCTGGCTCTCGCTCAACTCCGACCTCTCGATGGTCGCGAGCGCGTTCGGGCTCGACCCGCTCGCGCATCGCGGCGTCGACCACGGGGTGATGCTCGTCAACAAGACGGGCACCGACACCGGGGTGCGCTCCGAGGCGGGAGTGCTCCGCGGACCGCGCTCGGCGGTCGCCTACGCGGCTTCGGTGCAGTTCAACGACAGCGGCCTCGCGGCGCGGCTGCGCGTGCTCGACGCGCTCCGCGTCGTCGGCTTCGACCTCCTGGAGTACGTGCACTGATTTAGTGCACGCATTGAAATTCGTACTTGTCCTCTCTTTGGGGGACTGCTACGTTCTCACCCAGGCTCCGCGCCGGCGTCCCCCCGCGCCCGGTGTATTCCCCCGATTCGGAGCCGGTTCAGGAGACCTGCATCCCCCGATCGATCAGCCCCCGCATGATCGGACTCGCGTAACCCCCCGTTCAGCGCGCGAGTCCCACGCCTCTCTCGCCGGCCGCCTCGTGCCGGTGCCCGACGGTTCGTCGGTGTGCGCTTCCGCGCGCCCGAGAGCCGCGTTCCGGGTGCGCTGCGGCGCGCCCGGATGTCCCCCGCAATCCTTCTTTCTCAGCAGAGGACGCAAACCATGTTGAAGAAGTTCCTCGCCGCGCTGACGACCGTCGTGTTGTCGCTCGGCCTGGTGGCGATCACGGCCGCGCCGGCCAGCGCCCACCACAACGACATCTCGGCGCAGGTCAGCTGTAACACCTCGCCCGACGGGTTCTGGAAGGTCGTCTGGACCGTCAAGAACTCCGAGAACCGCCCCGAGACGATCACCGCCTCGAACGACGAGTCGATCGTCCCGGTCGGCACGGTCATCGCCGCCAACGGCACCTACACGATCACCAAGTACTTCCAGACGAAGCCGACGTCGAGCTTCAAGCTCACGCTCAGCGCGAAGTGGAGCAACGACGCCACCAACACGTCGGACGGCTGGCTCGACAAGAACGACTTCAAGGACAACTGTCTCCCCGACGACACCTCGAAGACGATCAAGATCTGCCACGCGAACCAGGGCAACGGCTGGACGAAGCCCACGGTCTCGATCAGCTCGATCATCGAGTCGAACGGCCACGCGGTGCACCAGAACGGTCGCGACATCATCCCGCCGTTCAGCTACGTCAAGCAGGGCGTCCCGGGCACCTTCGCCGGGCTCAACTGGACCGAGTACGGCCAGTGGGTCTTCGACCACGGCTGCAGCAACGACGTGACGCCGGTCAAGCCGACGTCGACGAACGCCGTCTGCACCGCCCCCGGGCAGAGCGCGGGAACGGTGACGATCCCGTCGGGGGTCGTCGGCTTCTCGTACTCCTACCGTCTCGGCACCACCGGCGACTGGACCGATGTCGCGCAGGGCACCGTCCTCACGGGCATCCCGGTCGGCACCGTGCAGGTTCGCGCGACCGTCCTCGCGGGCTACGACGCCTCGTGGGGTCAGGGCTGGACCGGCAGCGGCGGCTCCCGCTACGTCTCGATCACGATCGGAGGCACGCAGGCCAACAAGTGCATCGCAGCGGCGGTCCCGACCTTCCAGAACGAGGTCTGCAACGACCCCGGCACGGGCAGCACGGGCGGCTACTACATCGTCACCGGCACGCCGAACGTCACCTACCGCGTGAGCCTCAACGGCGCTCCGTCGAGTGTCGTCAACCCCGCCACCTACGGCACGCAGGTCTCGGTTCCGGTCAACACGACGGTGACGATCACGGCGACCGCCGCCAGCGGCTACACGCTGGTGGGCTACACGGGCCCGTGGTCGAAGACCTTCTCGAGCGCGGGCGACTGCCTCGACCCGGTCGTCCCGGGCGCGGCGACGTTCACCGACTCGGTCTGCGAGCCGCAGACGACCGGCAAGACGCAGGGCTACTACTTCATCCCGACGACGCCGAACGTCAGCTACACGGTGAGCCTCAACGGCGCCCCGGCGGTGGCGGCGACGACGGGCGCGAACGTGAACACGAACCCGGGCGACTCGGTCGTCATCACGGCGACCGCCGCCGCCGGGTACAAGCTCACGGGCACGAGCTCGTGGTCGCACACGTTCACCAACCCGGGCGACTGCCTGGATGACGCCGTTCCCGGCGACCCGGTCTTCACGGACTCCGTCTGCGAGCCCGAGACGACCGGCACGACGCAGGGCACGTACTTCATCCCGGTGACGGCGAACGTCAGCTACCAGGTGAGCGTCAACGGCGCCGACCCGGTGCCGGCGACCGAGGGCGTCTCCGTCAACACCAACCCGGGCGACGTCGTGGTGATCACGGCGACGGCCGACGCAGGCTACAAGCTCGTCGGTGAGAACACGTGGTCGCACACCTTCGGCGACCCCGGCGACTGCCTCGACGACGCGCCCACGGGTGCGGTGACGTCGGTGAATCAGCAGTGCGAGCTCATCGAGGACACGCAGCGGGCGGGCAAGTTCGCCTCCGTGCTGCGCACGCTCTCGGCGTCGTACACCTCGGGTTACATCACGATCCCGAACACGCCCAACGTGAAGTACTTCCTCGCGCCCGACCTGGTGAACCCGCTCGCGCCGGGTGACCACGACGTCGAGCCGGGCACGTACTTCGTGCACGCGGTCGCCGACCCCGGCTACCAGCTCACCGGCAAGTCGGTGTGGGAGCTCGAGGTGCTCGAATCGCACGATTGCGACCAGCTGGAGGAGCACCCCGTGGTGACCCCGGTCGTCACGTTCGTGCAGACCCAGTGCACGGTGTCCGGCAGCTACACCCTCGCGGTGGACCCTGCTGAGGAGGGCGCCGGTGTCATCTGGACGGTGAGCAACAGCCTGCCCACCAGCCTCGGCAAGCACAACGTCACGACGCCCGGCAAGGTGACCATCACCGCCACGCCGGCCGACGGTTACGGCTTCCCCGAGGTCGAGGGCGAGGCCCCGCCGGTGCTCGTGTGGGAGTACACCTTCAACGCGCTCCCGGATGACTGCCTCCCGACGCTCGCCCTGACGGGTGCGAGCGGCAGCATGGCGACGGCCGTCCTCGGCTTCGCGTCGCTGCTCACCCTGGGTGGCGTGCTCCTGGTGGCCCGTGGCCGCCGCGAGCGGGCGTCCGCCGAGTAACCCAACCCGAGTCGGTGCCCCGCCCGGTCAGCGCCCGGGCGGGGCACCGCGACATCCACCGCACCGTCGGTGAACGTGAGGCGTCGGCATGCCGGCGCGGCGACGACTCTCGAGATCGTCGTGACGTTCACCGCGATGCCGGTCCGGACGACAATGCCGGAGCCGGCGACGGCACCCCGCCCCCAGCGCTGAGACCCGGGGCGGGGTGCCGTCTTTTCAGCTTGACGGGGGGTCCTCCGAAAGGGGGACCCCCCATTCTGGGTTGTGTCCGCACTATGGGGGACTGCTAACGTCGAGGTGCGGTCGGCACGCGAACCCGAAAGTCGCGCGCCACCCGAGACCGCAACCCCCGTAGTCAACCCCCGCACACGTACGACGCGAACCCGTCCGGGCCCCCGCCGGAGCGTCGTCGACCCGAGCCGAGGCAGGGCATGCCCTCGGCGAGCCTCCCCCAAGGAACTCCCCCGTGCTCAAGCGACTCGTCGCCGCGCTCACGACCGCGCTTCTCGCGGTCGGCCTCACCGTCGGTGTGGCCCTGCCGGCATCCGCCCACACCCCCGACATCTCGGCCTCGTGCGCCGGCCTGACGGTGAAGTTCTCCGCTTATGGCGCCGGCACCACGAACTCGCTCAAGGTCACGATCGACGGCACCGTCGTCGAGAGCACGACCTTCGGCAACGACTTCGCGCAGAAGACGTATCCGCTGTCGCCGTCGACGGCGCATAGCTACGTCGTCGAGGTCGATGCGCAGCACAACGAGCACGACCGCACCGTCGCCAAGGGCAACGCCTTCACGGGCACGACGACGCCGTGCACGACCGTCACCGAGTGCATCAACCCGATGACGCAGCTCCAGAACTTCACGATCCTCACCGAGGGCGACTTCCGCAACGACACCTCCGGCGCGCACGTCGAGGGCACCCTCGCGGCCGGCGGCGACCTCGTGATCAACCAGCGCTACACGACGCAGAACAACCACGACGGCAGCCCCATCCCGACCGTCGACGGCAAGAGCACGGGTCTTCTCGTCGGCGGGCAGGCGACCCTGAACACGGCGAACCAGGCGTTCCTCGTCATGGCCGGCGCCGCCCGCATCGGCAGCGTGCCCGGCACCGCGGCCATGAAGGAGGGCGACAAGCGCTACCACCCGGTGAGCGCGAACTCGTCGTTCGTCGAGGTCACGTCGGCGATGACGCTCGACCAGGTGAAGGCCCCCGGCCTCTTCGCCGCGACCTTCTCGGGCGCGTTCGCCTCGCTGCGCGCCCAGGCCGACGAGATCGCCGCCTACACCGCGGGCGATGTCAACTTCGTCACCATGACCAACAGCCCCAACGGCGGCAAGCAGGTCGTGCTGACGAGCGGCGTCACCAACGTGCTGCGGGTCCCCGCGTCGGAACTCAACGGCGCGAACAACCTCTGGTTCGCCGGCGGCACCGTGCCGAGCGCCTCGACGCCGTTCATCATCGACGTCACCGACGCCAACTCGTTCAACGTGACCACTCCCGTGCTGCGCAACATCGACGCGCGCTATGTGCTGTGGAACTTCGCGAAGGCGACGTCGATCGGCCTGAACAACAACGAGTTCGTGAAGGGCTCGATCCTCGCCCCGCGCGCGACGCTCACCGTCAACTCGGGCGGCATCGAGGGCCAGATCGCCGTGAAGTCGCTCGTCATCAAGAGCGTCGGCGAACTGCACCACCTCTCCTACCTGCCGTGCGCGTCGCGGCCGACGAGCGTCTCCGGCGCCGCGACCACGACCGCCGAAGTCTGCACCGCCGACTACGCGATCGCGAAGGGCTCCGTGACCGCGACCGCGAAGACGGGCGTGCGCTACGAGCTGTGGGATGCCGCGAAGGCGACGAAGATCGCCGACCTCGTGGCGGGCACCCCCTACGCGGTCGACGGCGGGTCCTACGCCGTGAAGGTGCTCCCGGCGAGCTCCGCGTACACGGTCTCGGCGGGCAACACGTGGATCCCCGTCACCGTCGGGGACTACACGGGCGACTGCTCGGCCCCGCAGCCCGTCTCGGGCGCGGCGACCGGGTCGGCCGAGGTCTGCGACACCTCGGTCTACGAGGTGAAGCCGGGTTCGGTGACCGCGACCGCGAAGACGGGCGTGACGTACGAGCTGTGGGATGCCGCGAAGGCGACGAAGATCGCCGACCTCGTGGCGGGCACGCCCTACGCGACCGCGGCCGGCTCCTTCTTCGTGAAGGTGCTCCCCGCCTCGGCGGCGTTCACGGTGGCGGAGGCCGACACGTGGATCGCCGTCACCGTCGGGGCCTACTCGGGCGTCTGCGCCCAGGAGGTCACGGGCGCCGCGACGACCGCCGCCGAGTTCTGCGACACCGCCGACTACGACGTGAAGCCCGGCTCGGTCACCGCGACCGCGAAGACGGGCGTCGTCTACGAGCTGTGGAACGTGACCAAGACGACCAAGATCGCCGACCTCGTGGCGGGCACGCCCTCCGCGACCGACGGCGGCTCCTACTTCGTGAAGGTGCTCCCCGCCTCGGCCAAGTTCACGGTGGCGGAGGCGAACACGTGGATCGCCGTCACCGTCGGCGACTACGTCGGCGTGTGCGCGAAGAGCGTCTCGGGCGCGGCGAGCGCGTCGGCCGAGGTCTGCGACTCCGGCGACTACGAGGTGAAGCCCGGCTCGGTCACGGCCACCGCGGCCGAGGGCGTCGTCTACGAGCTGTGGAACGCGGCCAAGACGGTGAAGATCGCCGACCTCACGGCGGGCGTCCCGCACACGATCGGCGCCGGTGACTACGCCGTCAAGGTCGTCGCCGCGAGCGCGAAGTACGTCGTCGCCGTCGACGACCGGTGGATCCCGGTGACGGTCGGCGAGTACTCGGGCGTCTGTGCGGAGCCCGTCTCGGGTGCCGCCGCGACGGCCGCCGAGACCTGCACGGTCGACTACGCGATCGCGCAGGGCTCCGTGACCGCGACCGCGAAGACGGGCGTCGCCTACGAGCTGTGGAACGCCGCGAAGACGGTCAAGATCGCCGACCTCGTGGCCGGTGAGCCCTACGCCGTCGACGCCGGCTCCTACGCCGTCAAGGTGCTGCCGGCATCCGACGCCTACACCGTGCTGCCGGCCGACGTCTGGATCCCGGTGACGGTCGGCGAGTACACCGGCCTGTGCGCCGAGCCCGTGTCGGGCGCGGCCACGACGGCCGCCGAGGTCTGCGAGACGTCGCCCTACGACGTGAAGCAGGGCTCCGTCACCGCGACCGCGAAGACGGGCGTCGTGTACGAGCTGTGGAACGCGGCGAAGACCACGAAGATCGCCGACCTCGTCGCGGGCACCGCGTACCCGATCGCGGGCGGATCGTACGCCGTCAAGGTGCTGCCGGCATCCGAGAAGTACACCGTCTCCCCCGCCGACACCTGGATCGCCGTCGAGGTGGGCGTGAACACCACGGTGTGCTCGCTCATCGGCGACCCGGTGCAGACCGAGGAGTGCGTGCCGAACATCGACGAGAACACGTCGGACTGGTCGGCGACGCTCACGATCGTCGCGGTCGACCACGTGCAGTACCGCGTGTACTTCCTCGACGGCGCGTCGTGGGTCGACCAGGGCATCTGGCCCGCGGGCGTCCACGTCGCCGGCACCGCCGAGTTCCCCTACGGCACGACGGTGAAGGTCGTCGCCGAGGCCGACGCCGGGTGGAACCTGCTCGCGCCGAAGGAGTGGACGTACGAGTTCCAGGACGCGTTCCTGTGCGACCTGCCCGACTTCGGAATCGTCGAGCCGAAGGTCACGTTCGACCACTCCTGCTCGACCGGCCCGACCTACACGCTCGCGATCGACGGCGGCGTCGAGGGCACCGTCCTGTGGTCGGTGAACGGCGGTCCGCAGACNACCAAGCTCGGCACCTTCACGGCTCCGCCGTCGGGCACCGTGCAGATCGTCGCGACCCCGGCGCCCGGCGCGGGCTTCCCCGGTGAGTCGGCGACGCTGACGTTCGGAAAGACGTTCGCGGCCTCGGTGCTGTGCGACCTCGAGACGCTCGCGCTGACCGGTCAGAGCTCGACGGGCGGCATCATCCTCGCGGTCGTCCTGCTCCAGGCGGGCCTCGGGCTCGTGGCCCTGCGGCTCGCCCGCCAGCGCCGGGGTCGCCACGCGGCCTGATCACCGACCGGCGGTGCCCCGCCCCACCCGACGTCCCTTCGGGGACGGGGGTGGGGCACCGCTATTTCGGCCCCTCTGACCAGGACTTTTCGGGCAATGGGCAACATGAGAGAAGTCTCACCCCCTACCTCTTGTCCCCCTTTCGGCGGACCACTTAGCTGGCCTCGCCCGAGTAAACCCCCTCTTGGGTGACAACTGACCCCCGAAGTTGCAGGCCCCCGCCTCAGTGCTACCCGTCCCGCCGCGACCGATCGTCGCGCGCGGCGGCACGCTTCCGGGTCACCAACCGGAAAGAGTCCCCCGATGAAGAAGCTCCTCGCCGCGGCCTCGGCCGTGGCGCTCTCCGTCATGATGGTGGCGCTGCCCACCCTCACGGCGTCCGCCGAGGATGCCGACCCGCCTGAGACCGCCGTCACCGAGACCGTCGACACGCAACCCGCCGCGCCGACCGACGTCACGCCGACCGACACGGAGCCGACCCCGCCCGAGCCCGACGTCACCGACCCGCCGGTGACCGAGCCGGAGCCGCTCGCCGAGACGTTCTCGCTGCGCGCCGCCCCGTCGGTGGCCGGTCCGCCCGAGTCCGACGTCGAGAAGAAGTGCATCGACGGCTACCTCAAGCCCGACGAGCTCGACAACGAGTCCGGCGACTACACGCTCATGGACGGCTCCGCCGTCATCGGCCAGCTCGTCTGGTCGGACAAGACCGTCGAGTACGACCTCGAGCCGGGGTGGACGGTGCACCTGTGCATCAAGTCCGGCCAGGGCAGCAACCCCGACGGGTCCGGCGACTACACGACCTACGTGACGATCACCGGCACGGGGTCGACGTCGATCCTCAAGGAGATCTCGCACCTGGAGTACTGGGCCGAGTACGACGAGCCCGAGTGCGAAGAGGTGCGCGGCGACGTCAGCGTGAACACCGTCGACGAGTGCCCGCCGCCCCCGGACTGCGAGGGCGAGCCCGACACGGCGCGGTTCGCCGCGAACTCGGTCGCCGAGTGCCCGGAGAAGGTCAGCGTCATGTGGGACCACGAGGACGTGACCTGCATGTACTTCGCGGAGGGATACGAGTTCGTCGACGGGTACATCCACCTGACGATCTCCGGTCCGACGGCCGGTGTGCTCTCGATCACGTACAAGTTCGACAACGGACCGGTGGTCAACGTGCCCATCGCCGACTCGATGTACATCGACCCCGCCGACGTCGGGACGTACGACTTCACGGTGACCTACGCCGACGGCTACGAGGGCGGCGAGACGTCGTTCTCGGTGACGGTCAAGGGGTCGCACGACAACGACTGCGTGAAGCAGGACATCTGCCACTGGAACGAAGGCGGTCAGGGTGAGCAGGGTTCGTACAACTTCATCAACGTGTCGGTGAACTCGATCATCAACCCCGCCGGCCACGCGAGCCACGAGAACGACATCATCCCGGCGTTCACCTATTACCAGGGCGGTGTGGAGAAGCAGTTCACGGGCATGAACTGGGAGGAGGGCGACGAGGGCTGCGGCCAGCTGCCCGACCACCCGCCGGTGACGCCGCAGGTGCTGTGGACGCCTCCCACGTGTGACGCCGACGGCAGCTTCAAGCTCATCTCGCCCGAGCCGGCGGAGGGTCTCGACCCGAAGACGGTGACCTGGTACGTGAACGACGTCGAGACCCTCGCCGGCACCTACCCGGCGAACGCCGGCGACGTCGTCACGATCAAGGTGGTCGCGAACAGCCCGGATTACGTCCTCGACATCGACGGGACCCTGATGGAGGAGTACACGTACGACCCCATCACGTTCACCGCCGCGAAGGACTGCGACCTCAACACCCTGGCCCTCACCGGCCGGGCGGCGTCGCCGGTCCTGGCGCTCGCCGGGGTGCTCGGGATCGCCGGAGTCCTGCTCGTCGGCGCCGCGGGTGCCCGTCGGGAGTCGGAGGTCTGATCGAAGCGGAGGATTCCACCCGCGTGAACGCGGGAGCCATCACGGCAGGATCGCGGTGCTCGGGTTGCCGCCCTGTCGAATGCGGGTCGGCTCCCGTTTGAGAAGGCGCTGAGCGCCCGTGCCCCGCCCCCTCCCTGAGGGGCGGGGCATGCTCGTGCCCGGGGCCGCGCGCGCGGATCGTCATGCGCGTGGCCCCGGGTGTCAACCCCGGGGTGCCGGGAGAACCCGCGCCACTAGGCTGGACGCCTGACTTTCCGGACGAATGGGAGTGGCACATGAAAGGCAAGATCCTCTTCGTGGCGGGGCTCGGTCTGGGGTACGTCCTCGGAACCCGCGCCGGTCGCGAGAAGTACGAGCAGCTGAAGACCGCGGCGCAGAAGGTCTGGAACGACCCGCGCGTGCAGAAGCAGGTGGATGCGGTCGAGGACTTCGTCAAGGACAAGGCACCGGAGGTGGCCGAGTTCGTCTCCGACAACGCGAAGAAGGTCGTCGACAAGGTCTCCAGCACGACGTCGGCCGCCAAGAAGCCCGCGTCGCGTTCGACGTCGACCCGCCCGTCGTCGTCCTCCGCCTCCTGAGTCATGTCGAGCGACGCTCCCCTGGGGTCACCGGCGCCGCGTAAGAGGTCGGTGTTCGAGCTGCTCGCCGACGTGCCGACGCTCGTCACCGACCTGGTGCAGCGCGAGATCGAGCTCATCAAGACCGAGGTCGTCGAGAAGCTCAAGTCGATCGGCATCGGCGCGGGATTCATCGTCGCGGCCCTCGTCGTGGTGCTCGGCATGCTCGGCGTGCTGCTGACCGCGGCGATCCTGGCGCTGTCGCTCGTCATGCCGGGGTGGCTCGCGGCGCTGCTCGTCGCAGCGGTGCTGCTCATCCTGGCGGTCGTGCTCGGACTCATCGGCTACCGCATCCTCATGCGGGGCGTGCCGCCGGTGCCGACGGAGGCGATCGACAGCATCCAGCGCGACCTCAGAGCCATCAAGGGAATCGGAAAGCGAGGAGCATCATGAGCACGAGCGATGCGAAGGACCAGGCCGCCCGGGCGCGCGCCGAACTGGCGGCGACCCTCGACCAGATCGAGGACCGGCTCAACGTCCCCAAGCGCGTCAACGAACTCGGTCGCAAGGCGGCCGCGGCGTACGAGAAGAACCCGGTCCCGTGGATCATCGGGGGCGTCGCCGTCGCCGTCATCGCCGCCGGTCTCGTCGCGTGGGCGATCTTCAGCGACGACGACGACTGAGCGCGAGTCGTCCCGGCGCGGGATGATGGAGGCGTGAGCTCCACCCGACCGCTCGCCTCCTGGCGTGTCCTGGTGCCGCGCGGCGGCAGCTGGGGCGACGGCGTCGCCGCACGCCTGCGCGAACTCGGCGGCATCCCCGTCATCGCGCCGATGCTCAACTTCGCGAGCGCGGAGGACCCGGCCGCCCTCGCCAACGCCCTGCACGAGCTGCAGGACGGCCAGTTCGACTGGATCGTGCTCACGAGCGCGACGACGGTCGACGTGCTCGTCAGCCAGGGCACCCGCATCCCGGACGGCACGCGCGTCGCCGCGGTCGGCGAGACGACGGCGGCGGCCCTCCAGCTCGCCGGGTACCGCGTCGACTTCGTGCCGACCTCGGACAACTCGGCGCGCGGCCTCGTCAAGGAGTGGCCCGCCGAGGAGCGGCACGGTCGCGTGCTCGTCCCGCAGTCCGACATCGCCGAGCCGACCCTCGTCGCGGGGCTCTCGAAGCTCGGCTTCCAGCCCGAATACGTGACCGCCTACCGCACGGTGGGCGTGCCCGTCTCTCCGGAGGTCGCGGCCGACGTCGCGAGCGGGCGCATCGGCGCGATCCTCGTCACCTCGGGGAGTGTCGCGCGGCAGGTGGCGGCGCAACTCACGCCGCTGCCCGACGACACGGTCGTGGTGTGCATCGGGCCGCGCACGGCGTTCGACACCCGGGCCGCGGGACTGCCCGTGCACGCGATCGCCGAGGAGCGCACGACCGAGGCCCTCATCGAGGCACTCGTCGACTACGTGACGGGCTGAGACCTCACGGGGCGAGGAGCCCCGCGGCGACGAAGAGGATCGCGACGAGCGGAGCCGCCCCCTGCACGACCGCCGCGCGCAGCATCCGTCGGTTCGAGGTGAGCAGCACGAGCGCGGCGAGCACCATGCTCGCGAGCGCGAACAGCAGGATGCCGGAGCCGGCGGTGGCGCGGGAGCCCGACGCGGCGAGCACGAGCCCGAGCGCGACGCCGATCGCGAGGAACAGGTTGTAGAACCCCTGGTTGTAGGCCATCGGACGCAGCGTCTCGGCGTCGGCCGCGTCGTGGATGCCGAACACCCGCCACGTCGAGGGTCGCCGCCAGAGCAGGCTCTCGAGCGCGAAGATGTAGACGTGGATGAGCGCCGCCGCGACGGCGAAGACCGCACCGATGATCGCGAACGCTGCGCTCATGCCGTCAGTCTGGCACGCCGGGCGCGTCAGCCGAAGAGCACGCGCGCCTCGTCGTAGCGCGCCTGCGGCACCGTCTTGAGCTGGCCGAGGGCGTCGGCGAACGGCACCTCGATCATGTCGGTGCCGCGCAGCGCGACCATGTTGCCCCAGCGCTCCTCGAGCACCATCGACACGGCCTTCATGCCGAACCGGGTGGCGAGCACGCGGTCGTAGGACGTCGGGGTGCCGCCGCGCTGGATGTGGCCGAGCGTCGTCGCGCGCGTCTCGATGCCCGTCGCCTCCTCGATCATCGGTGCGATGATCTCGCCGATCCCGCCGAGGCGCGGCCGCCCGAAGGCGTCGAGCCCGCGCTCGGAATGGGCGTCGTCCATCGTGTCGAGCTTGAAGCCCTCGGCGACCGCGACGAGCGGGGCGCGGCCACGGGAGCGGGCGCTCTCGACCCACTCGACGATCTGCTCGATGCTCGTCTTCTGCTCGGGGATGAGGATCGCGTGGGCACCCGCCGCCATCCCGGAGTGCAGGGCGATCCAGCCGACGTGGCGGCCCATCACCTCGGCGACCATGCAGCGTCCGTGCGAGTCGCCCGTCGTGCGCAGACGGTCCATCGCGTCGGTCGCGATCTGCACGGCGGTGTCGAAGCCGAACGTGTAGTCGGTCGCCGAGAGGTCGTTGTCGATCGTCTTCGGCACGCCGACGATCGGGATGCCGGCATCCGCGAGGCGGTTCGCCGCGGCGAGCGTGCCCTCGCCGCCGATCGCGATGAGCGAGTCGACGCCGTTGAGCGCCATCACCTCGGCGACGCGCTCCGGCCCGCCGTGCTCGAACGGATTGGTGCGGGAGCTGCCGAGGATCGTGCCGCCCTGCTTCGAGATGCCCATCACCTGGGGACGGCCGAGGGGCATCGTGTCGTTCTCGACGAGCCCCTTCCACCCCCACTTGAAGCCCACGAAGTCGAGGTCGTACAGCTTCGTCCCCGTGAAGACGGCCGCACGGATGACGGCGTTGAGTCCGGGGCAGTCGCCGCCGCTGGTCAGGATGCCGACGCTCATCCCGCCATTCTGCCGTCATTCCCCCGCGCGAAACGCCGGAGTCCGGTGCTACCGCAGGCAACCTGAGTGTCGCTAGAGTCAGGGCCGTCGCGACTCCTGTCGCGCGACACCCCACTCAAGGAGATTTCTTCATGACCACTCCCGCGCCCGCCCCGGCTGCGTCCGACGGCAAGACCCTCGGCATCGTCGGCCTGGTCCTGGCCTTCCTCTTCCCGCTCGCGGGCCTCATCGTGAGCATCATCGCGCGCAACCAGTCGAAGGCCGCCGGCGTCGAGAACACCCCGGCGAAGGTCGGCCTGATCCTGAGCATCATCTTCCTGATCATCGGCGTGATCGTCACGATCCTCTACATCGCCGTGTTCGCCGCCGCGTTCAGCGCGGGCGTCGTCACCACCTACTGACCCAGCGGAGGCCGGAGCGGGTGCGCCTGCTCCGGCCTGCGCCTTCCTCCCGAGGAGAACACTCCATGACCACTCCCGCTCCCACGCCCGCCCCGGCGCCCGCTCCCGCGGCCTCGGACGGCAAGACGCTCGGCATCGTCGGGCTCGTCCTCGCGTTCCTCTTCTCGCTCGCGGGGCTCATCGTGAGCATCATCGCGCGCAAGCAGTCGAAGGCGGCCGGCGTCTCGAACGGCCCCGCGACCGCGGGCATCATCATCAGCATCATCGGTCTCGTCATCACGGTGATCGCGATCGTCGTGTCGGTCCTCGGCGCGATGGCGCTCCTCTCCGCGTGCGCCGATCTCGCCCCGGGCGTCTACGACCTCGAGGGCGGCGGGACGCTCACCTGCGGCTGAACCGCTCACCGGATGCCGGAACGCCTCGCGCGTTCCGGCATCCGTCGTTTCGGGGCTAAGGTATGGGCCAGACCAGGGACGGGGGATGAGCCGGGGCGGCCGACGATGTCCGCCCCGGCTCGAACCCGGGCACTCTCGTCGCCCGTCGGGCGTAGCCTCGACGCGATGCACTCCACCCGGTACGCGCCGCGCGAGCGGATCTCGCTCTCGCTCGTGCTCGCGCCTCTGCGCCAGGGTCGCACCGACCCGACGTTCCGGCGCGACGTCTCCGGCTGGTGGCTCGCGCTCGGCACGTCGGCGGGCACGGCGACGCTGCGGCTACGCGAGACGGCGGACGGCGTCGAGGCGACCGCGTGGGGCGACGGCGCCGAGCACGCGATCGCGGGCGTGCCCGACCTGCTCGGCGCGCGCGACGACGCGGCCGGGTTCGACCCGTCGCGGCATCCGGTCGTCGCCGAGCTGCACCACCGCTACCCCGGGCTGCGGCTCACCCGAGCCGCCCGCGTGATGCCCTACCTCGTGCCGACGGTGCTCGGGCAGAAGGTGACGGGCGTCGAGCAGAAGCGGGCCTGGCGCGAGCTCGTGCTGCGGCACGGCGCCCCCGCTCCCGGTCCGGCGCCCGCGGGGATGCGCGTCGCTCCCCCGCCCGCGGTGTGGCGCCGGGTGCCGTCGTGGGAGTGGCACCGCGCGGGCGTCGGCCCGCAGCGCTCCGACACCGTCATGCGCGCGGTCGCGATCGGCGACGCCCTCGAACGCACCGCCCACCTGGATGCCGCGGAGGCATCCCGACGATTGCGCACCGTGCCGGGCATCGGCGTGTGGACGGCGGCCGAGACCGTGCAGCGCTCGCACGGCGACCCCGACTCGGTGAGCGTCGGCGACTTCCACGTGTCGAAGCGCGTCGGCTGGGCGCTCGTCGGGGAGCGGGTCGACGACGACGGGATGCTCGAACTGGCTCGAGCCGTGGCGCGGGCACCGGCAGCGCGTCGTGCGGCTCATCGAGGCGGCGGGCATCGGCTACGAGCGGCACGGGCCGCGGATGACGATCGTCGACAACCGCCGCCGCTGATCGCGCGCGGGCGCTGTGCCTCGCCGACATCCGGTTTCGGGTGGGTGCGCGGGCTGGCTAGGTTGCCGCCATGGACTGGTTCCGCCGCTTCTTCCGCCTGTTCCGCATCCGCCTCGCCGCGCGCCGCCGACCGCCGCTCGACGTCGGCACGGGCGTCTCGATCGTGCACGACCGGGTGTGGCTCACCGATCTCGACGAGCTGCGGCACATGAACAACGGCGTGTACCTGTCGCTGCTCGACCACGCGCGGCTCGACCTCATGCTGCGCTCCGAGGTGTGGCAGCGGGTGCGCGCGGCGAAGGTCTACCCGGTCGTCACGGCGCAGTCGGTCGCGTACCGCAAGTCGCTCGAGTTCGGCCAGAGATTCCAGATCGAGACGCGCATCGCGGGTTACGACGAGCGCTGCGTCTACATCGAGCAGCGTCTCGTCGCGCGCGGCGAGATCTACGCGCGCGCGTTCGTGCAGGGCCGCTTCCTGCGGGACGCCGGGGGAGTCGTGCCGATCGACGAGGTCGGCCGCATCGTCGGCGTCGACGTCACCGAGCACCCCGCCCCCGCGTGGCTCTCGGAGTGGGCCGAGCACATCCGCCTGCCTTCGACCCGAGAACCCGCGCCCTCCGAGTGGTGAGCTAGCCCGCCTCGAGCACCGCCATCGCGGCGTTGTGCCCGCCGAGTCCGCTCACGGCGCCGCCGCGCTGAGCTCCCGAGGCGCAGCGCAGGATGCGGTCGTCCTCCGTCGCGACGCCCCACCGCCGCGCAGGGGTCGACAGGTCGGCGTCGTCCTCGGCGAACGGCCAGTCGAGCGGTCCGTGGAAGATGTTGCCGCCGGGCATCCGCAGCGCGTGCTCGAGGTCGAGCGTCGTCTTCGTCTCGATGCACGGCCGCCCGTCGCCGTCGGTCAGCACGAGGTCGCGGATGCTCTCGCCGAGCACGGCGTCGAGGGAGCGCAGCACGGCGTCCTCGAATTCGGCGCGGCGGGCATCGTTCGTCTCCTCCGTCACGAGCCGGTCGGGCGCCTGGAGGGCGAAGACGGTGAGCGTCTGCGCGCCCGCGGCCTGGAGCTCGGGCGACAGGATGCTGGGGTCGGTGAGCGAGTGGCAGTAGATCTCGCACGGGATCGGGTCGGGCACGCGTCCCGCGAGCGCCTCGTCGTACGCGGCCCCGAGCCGCGCCCACCCCTCGTTGGCGTGGAACGTGCCGCCGAACGCCGCGGCCGGATCGACGGAGGCGTCGCGCAGGCGGGGGAGGCGTCTCAGCAGGAGGTTGACCTTCACCTGCGCACCCTCGGGCCGCGGCGCCTCCTGCCCGAGGAGCTTCGCGAACTCGTGCGGCGCGACGGCGTTGAGCACGACGTCGGCGGCGAGCCGGTGCTCGTCGTCGCCGCGGCGGTAGACGACCTCGCCGTCGGGCGTCACCGCCGTGACCTCGGCCTCGGCGACGAGTTCCGCGCCGGCCTCGACGGCCGCGTGCCAGAGGGCTCCGCTCACGGCGCCCATGCCGCCGACGGGCACGTCCCAGTCGCCCGTGCCGCCGCCGATGACGTGATAGAGGAAGCAGCGGTTCGCCGCGAGAGTCGCATCGACGGGCGGCGCGAAGGTGCCGATGAGCGCGTCGGTCGCGACGACGCCGCGCACGAGGTCGTGGGCGAACCGCCTCTCGATCGCGGCGCCGACCGGCTGCTCGACGAGGGCGTCCCAGAGCGCGTCGTCGCCGACGAGCCGCCGGGCCTCCGAGCGGGTCACGAGCGGCTCGGTCACGGTCGGGAAGAGCGCGCGGGCGAGTCGGCCCGTGCCGTCGTAGAAGTCGCGCCACGCGGCGGCGTCGGCCGTCGCGCCGAGGGCGGCGAACGAGGCGGCGGTGCTCGCGGCATCCCCCGTGTCGACGAGGAGGCCGCGGTCGGTGCCCGGCAGCGGCGTGTAGGAGGAGTAGCGACGGCGGGCGAGGCGGATGTCGAGCCGCAGGTCGTCGACGATGCGCCGGGGGAGCAGGCTCACGAGGTAGGAGTAGCGGGAGAGCCGCGCTGACACCCCGGGGAACGCCTCCGCCGACACCGCGGCCCCGCCGAATCCGGGCAGGCGTTCGAGCAGGACGACGCGGCGACCGGCCGCCGCGAGGTAGGCCGCCGCGGTGAGGGCGTTGTGCCCGCCGCCGACGATCGCGACGTCGACGCGTCGGGTGCCGCCGGTCACGCGCGTCTCGTGGCCTTCGAGAGCTCGCACGCCGCCGGGTTGAGGCGGCCGAGCACGCGCTCCGACGCGCGCAGCAGCACCGCCTTCTCGTCGGGCTCGAGCTGCTCGAGGAAGAAGTCGCGGATCGCCTGCGCGTGCTCGCGCATCGCCCCGAGGAGGGCGCGCTTTCCGTCGGTCGTGAGTCGCACCCACGTGCCGCGTCCGTCGGACTCGCACTCGACGCGCTCCACGAGTCCGCGCGCCTCCATGCGCGCGACCTGGTGCGACACGCGGCTCTTCTCCCAGGCGAGCAGCTCGCCGAGCTCGCCGGTGCGCAACTGCTGCTCGGTCGTCTCGAAGAGCGAGACGAGGATGGCGTAGTCGGCCTGCGAGAGGCCCGCGTCGCGCTGCAGCTGGCGGTCGAGTTCGCGCGAGAGCTGCTCACCCATCGCGCGGTAGGACCGCCAGAGCGCCCAGTCCTCCGGGCTCACCTCGGAGACGGTCGACATGGGACTCGATGCTACTCGTCGGGCCCCCGGACGGGCTCGCTCGAGCGGTGTGTGGATGCTGGATGCGCGCTGAGCGTCGCCTCGTCGGATGCTGGGGGCGAGCGGGGGCGTTCTATCCTCGAAGTCATGCCGGACGCGCCCTCGAGCGACCTCCCGTCGCGCGACGACGTCGAGCAGGTCGTCCGACGCTGGGTGAAGCGCGCGGCCGATGCGCCCCTCGACCCCGACGCCGAGCGTCTCGCCGAACTGCTGCGCGACCCGCGCGGCCTCGACTTCGCCCTCGGCATCGCCGACCGCGTCATCCGCCCCGACGATCCCGCCGTCGCGGCGCGCGACCTCGAGCGGCTCTCCCGCAAGCTCCCGCAGGCGCTGCCGCGGGCGCTGCGGGCCGCCGTCGTCGCGGGCGGCGGCTTCGGGATGCTGCTGCCGCAACCCGTCGTGCCCACCGCGCGCGCCGCCTTCCGTCGGCTCGTGCGTCACCTCGTCGTCGAGACGGGTCCCAAGTCGCTCGACCGCCGCCTCGGCGCGCTGCGGCGCGAGGGGGTCGCGATCGACGCGACACTCCTCGGCGCACCCGCGCTCGGCGACCGCGGCGCCGACGAGCGCCTCGCCGCACTGCTCGACCTCCTCGAACGCCCCGACGTCGAGGGCGTGACGCTCACGGTGCCCTCGATCGCGGGCGGACTCACGACGTGGGGCTTCGACGACGACGTCGCGCGCGTCGCCGAACGGCTCGAACCGGTCTACGCGCGCGCGGCCCGGGGTCGGCGCAAGCTCGTGACACTCGAGGTCGAGCGGTTCGCCGACCTCGATGTGACGATCGCGGTGCTCACGCGCGTGCTCGCGCGGCCCGAGTTCGCCGGTCTCGAGGCGGGCATCGCGCTCCCCGCGACCCTCCCCGACGCGCTCCCCGCTCTCGACCGGCTCGCCGCCTGGGCCCGCGATCGCGTCGCGGCGGGCGGCGCCCCCCTGCGCGTGCGACTCGGCCCCGGGGGTCCGATCGGCGAGGAACGGGTCGCCGCGGCCGTCGGCGGTCACCCGCTCGCGACCTGGGACTCGCTCGACGCCACGCGCGCCCACCACGTGCGCCTCCTCGTGCGGGCCCTCCGGCCCGAGAACGCCGGCGCGCTCGTCGTCGTCGCTGCGGGGTGCGACCCGTTCCCCCTCGCCTTCGCGCGCCTCCTCGCCGAGCGCCACGGCATCCCGGTGCACCTCGAGGTGACGCCGGGGCTCGCACCCACGCTCGCCGAGGCGCTCGACCCCGTCGTGCTCGCCGTTCCGGTCGTCGACCCCGCCGAGTTCGCGGGCGCCGTGCCGCTGCTCGTCCGTCGCCTCCAGGAGGCGGCGGCGCTCACGTCGCTCGACGAGCTCGACGACGACGCGGTGTTCGAGCGCGAGTCGACCCGATTCGCGGAGGCCGTCGCCCGACTCGGCGACGAGGTGCCGACCACGCACCGCACGCAGGACCGCTCGCGCCCCGGCGTGCCCGTCGCCCCCGACCCGTTCGCCAACGCCGAGCCGACGGATCCCCTCCTCCCCGGCAACCGCGCGTGGGCGCGCGAGGTGCTGCACCGCGCCACCACCTCGCTGCTCGGCCGCGACACCGCCGTCGCCGCGCGCGCCGACGCCACCGCGGTGCGCGAGCGG
>Ga0065721_10004108_pt1 | contig 41734 bp, 37 predicted proteins | sample Mesricmetagenome_FD_59108 | JGI IMG/M metagenome (GOLD analysis project Ga0065721, IMG submission 59108) | Mesophilic microbial community from rice straw/compost enrichment Sample: eDNA_1 v2 (version 2) | ecosystem: Engineered > Solid waste > Grass > Composting > Bioreactor | place: USA: Davis... | reverse complement strand
TCCAGTGCCTCGTAGATTTTGATAAACCCTTGGTTTTCGTCGTACTTATCTGGCCTAAGATAGATAATGCCGCTATCGTTGATCATGTGGTAAATGGTAATTGTCTGCTCAAATTTGAATTCTTCCGCAGCGGGTTCGGCAGCGGCGACAACGAGCGGATTCGCAATCAACAGCAAAATTATTATGGGTAATGCCTTCATTGTCGCTCCTTGAAAGCTGATCGATATTGCGATTAATGACTGCAATAAGCGCAACATGTTCCAGATGGATTAATTCTTTGCTGTAGCCATCTCCGCTTGGCCTACTGACGATTGATGGTGCGCTAGCAGCTGCCACTGCCCTTGCACATGTGCGTAGGTTGAACTGCATTGCGCCACATATGCCGTGTCAGCAGCACCACGATCCGCATGCGCCGTGTATACCAACACTGCTGTTTCACCGACAACAGCGACGCGCTGTTGTCGAAATTTCACGTTACGCCATCGCGCTCCGGAGCGAATAGATTCAATCGTGGCGTCTCGTTCGAGCACTCCAATCGGTTGAGGAAGCACCATCAGCGCATCTAAGGCAAGCGTCGCGTCATAAAAGTCCACAGACCCCAGCCAGAACTGTTCCTCAAGTTGCCATAGAGTTTCGGTTTGAAATTGCTGCATTGCCAACCTCGCATGCTTATATCGGCATCACTTATTTTCGAGTGCAGAAGCAGGAAATAAATCCTTAAAATTTGGCAATGACAGTTGAGAAAATTGCTTCCCTTCAAACCCAAATGAAATGAGCCGCCATACCTGCGATGCCAGCCATGGGAACTGCGTCGCCAGCAGTTGTCACTCGCGCGCTCAATGATGTGAGCATGGTGCCGAAGGTTTTGGTGTGGAGAGGCTGAGGATTGCCAGGATTATGGCGGGGAGGATGAGAGTGTTTCTGGCGACGTCAGGATGCGGCGTAACTGCTTTAGGTCTGATTACGTCATAAATTAAGATAGGCTTTTGAGTTAATGAGCTTAATCATCTCGGCCTCTGATGTGTAGATGTCTATGTAACTTCTCCAGTTCATAAGTCGGTTTTTTTTATGGACGGCGCTTAGTTTGTTAAGCGGCATCCAGCTCAATTTTTTGCACATTGTCGAGCTTAACGTTCTTCGCTGCTATCCATAAGTCATACACATCCTGCATGGCCAGCCAGCTTTCAGGGCTTCGACCTAAAGCCTTGGATAAACGCAAAGCCATCTCCGGACTTACACCGCTTTGCTGTTTGAGCAAACGATTTAACGTGGATGGCGATACATCCAGGCGACTAGCCAAAAAGCGGCAACTCAGGCCAAAGGGCTCCATATAGGTTGCTTGAATAAATTCGCCGGGGTGGGGTGGGTTATGCATCTTCATCAGTGGTAATCCTCGTAATCGAGCACATAGACATTTCCGTCGGAGAATTCAAATGTAAGTCTCCAATTTCCATTGACGGTGATTGCCCAAATGCCTTTTCTATCCCCCTTAAGGGGATGGAGCTTATATCCAGGGATATCCAGGTCATTGATTTCCTTCGCGGTATCCAAAGCTGCTAACTGCATGCGAAGCCGATTTTCATGCTTGACCTGAATGCCTCGAACGCTTCCAGTTTCAAAGAAGCGCTTCAGTCCCTTGTGGTTGAATGATTTAATCATTGCAGTAGTGTAGCGCGTTGCGCAACAGTGTCAAGTTGTCAGGTAAGGCAAGCTATTTCCTGTGGTGCGGGCCGGGGTTCTCTTCTCTGTCGAAGGGCATAAATGATTACGATTAGCCAACATCTACGGAAAAATATTTTTTCTCAAGCATATCTGCATGTCTGCCAAGCAAAGTGATGATGGCTAGGATTTGGCTCCATTCTGTTTGCAGCGTGTCAACTTTGTGGCGTGCGGAGATTTCACCGTCAGCGCTTGCAGAAATGCTTGAAAATGGTTGATTTGATGCATCAACTAGCAGGTTGAATAGGTCATTTTTATTGTGCTGTAGCTTAAAATAATTTCCGATATTTGAATGTAGTAAGACATAAGGGATGTCATCGTTTACGTAGGCACAAGCTACGGTCTGCGTTCGGCCTTCATCACAAGCGACAATAACGGCTATTAGGTCCCCATTTAACGGCTTATATGAGTCGATGTGGTCAACGCCACCGGCTAGCGATAAATCTATCAGTGTGGCGAGTTCGCTCAAGGGGTAATGCAGAGTCACATTGTCTTCAAAATCAATTTCATGATCATCCGGGGAGGGTACTTGAATAGTTGAGCCGCAATCTGGGCAGCGTCCTTTCTTACCGGCTTTGTCTTCGGAAACTCGCAAAAAGCGTCCGCATGTTATGCAACCAAATTCAATCATTTAATTTCTCCGTATTAAAATAGGCCGGTTAAGAAAACCAAATTTATCAATAGATGGAGTTAAGCTGGGTCAGGAGTTCAAAGTCAACCTTAATCTGTAAATGCCAGATTTAATCTCTATCTTCATTTCTCACTCCGCCCCCTCCTAAACTCCGTAGGCGTAACCCCCGCAAACTTCTTAAAAAACCGGTTAAACGCCGATTTACTGTTAAACCCCGCCAGCTCCGAAATTTCCAGTACCGATTTATCCGGCTCCGCAATCAACAGCGCCTTGGCTGCTTCCACCCGGTGGTAATTCACGAAGTCGAAAAAGCTCATATTGAAGTGGCGGTTGATGATGTTGGAGGTGGTGCGGGCGGGGAGGTTGGCGCTGGTGGCGAGTTGTTCCAGGGTGAGGTCGGGGGTGAGGTAGACGCGGTCCTCGGTCATGGCGCGTTCGATGGAGCGGATTTGCGCGGGGGCGAAGGTGTCTTTGCGTTCTTCCGCTGCGGGGTCTTCTGCGGGTTCTGCAGCAGGGGCAGTTTGGGTGGGGCCTTCGGGATCGCGGATGCCCTGGACCACGTTGGAGTGGAGCAGGTTGTAGAACACCAGCAGGTTGATAAACAGAAAGTTCAGGTAGTTGCCGGCCAGGCCCATCAGGGAGGCGGTCTGCTGGGTGACGAGGGAGCTGGACAGTTGAATGAGCAGGGTCCACAGGTAGATGAGGGAGAAACCCATGATCAGAATCTTCAGCCAGCGCCGCTCTATGCCGCCCAGGTTGGAGTAGTTCTCCCGCAGGCGTTTGCCGTAGTCGAGCATCAACTTCAGCGTCGCAAGGGCGTAGACCAATACCAAGATCACCTCGCCCACAATCAGCGCGCGAAACAGCAGGTTGTCCCAGTAGACGACGTAGTCGTGGATGCCGGCCTGAAGTTGGTCTGGTCCGAGGGTGTTGAAGATCAGCGCGATCCACACCGGGCAGGCGAAGGCGGGGATAAAGTGGACCAGGTCGCGGGTGCGGGCGTGGAAGTCCGTGTAGATCACCGACTTCACGTAAAAGTACAGTAGCGGCCCCTGCACCAGGGGGGCGAACTTGAATAGAAAGAAGATCTGCGGCGAGTCGGCGAGGTAGAGCTGCTTCAGCTGCGCGCACCAGTAGAGCAGGGTGTCCAGGGCGACCATGCCGGTGGCGGTGATGAACAGAGCCAGCAGCCGGTTACTCAGACGTTTGCCCTGACGCAGGGTGAGTAACAGACCGGCGAGCAGCAGGCTCTGGAACACCACCAGGATCAGGGCTATGTCATGAAAATTGAAAATCGGGGTCTGCAGGGACATGGACGACCTTATTGTTATGTTTGGCACCTATACCCGCCGAGCGAGTGGAACCCCGCCGGAAACCCGCCAAACTAAAAGGCGCGCGGTCATAAGTCAAAGGTGCCACTTTTGACTTCATCAGCATAAACCGGATCTGGCACGCGCGCTGGGGCCTCACTTTTGGCCCTTTGCATAATCTGGGGCGACGAGCCGGTCCGGGCGTGCCACCATTCCACCCGCAATCCATAAGAATAAGGGAAACCTTACATGTCGTTATTCAGATCACACCCTCTGAAAGCTACCCTGACAGCATTGCTGTTGAGCGCCGGTTCCGGGCAGGTTCTGGCAGCACCGAGCGTCGCCGACCTGACGTTGAAACAGAAGATCGGCCAGTTGCAGCAGATGAACAGTGACGCCAAAACCGTCGCGGAAATCCCTGAATCGCTGAAAGCCGCCGTGCGTAACGGCCAGGTCGGCTCGATCCTGAACATCGGCAGTCCAGAAGTGGCCAACGAGCTGCAGCGCATCGCCATGACCGAAAGTGCCGGCAAAATCCCGCTGATCTTTGCCCGCGACGTGATCCACGGTTATCGCACCATTATGCCGACCCCGCTGGGGCAGGCCGCTTCCTGGAACGCTGATCTGGTACAGGCCGGTGCCCGCGCCGCTGCTGTGGAAGCTTCCAGCATGGGTATCCGCTGGACCTTCGCGCCCATGATCGATATCTCCCGCGACTCTCGCTGGGGCCGTATTACCGAATCCTTTGGTGAAGATCCGTATCTGACCTCCGTGCTGACCGTAGCCTCCGTGCGCGGTTATCAGGGCGAGTCGCTGAGCGATCCCACCAGTATCGCCGCCACTGCCAAGCACTTCGTCGGCTACGGCGCCGCCGAAGGCGGTCGCGATTACAACGTCACCTATATCCCCGAGCCGTTGCTGCACAACATCTATCTGCCGCCGTTTAAAGCTGCGGTGGACGCCGGCGTGGCCACCATTATGTCTGCCTTCAACGACCTCAATGGCGTGCCGGCTTCCGCCCATGACTACGCCATCAACAGAGTATTGCGCGGCGAGTTCGGCTTCGAGGGTGTGATCGTCAGCGACTGGGACTCTGTGCTGGAGTTGATCCCCCACGGCTACGCTCAGGACAAGCAAGAAGCGGCTCTGCGCGCGCTGAAGGCGGGTCTGGATATCGAAATGGTGTCCACCACCATGCAAGAAAGCCTGCCGGCGCTGCTCGACAGCGGCAAAGTGAGCGAGGCCGAGGTGGATGCGAAAGTCGCCCGCATTCTCGATATGAAACGCAAGCTCGGTTTGTTCGAGCAACCCTATGTAAAAGACGATCCAGAGAAGCAAATACTCACTCCTGAACACAGAAAGCTTGCCGAAGAATTGGCTTTGGAGAGTTTGGTCCTGCTGAAAAATGACAAGCAGACTCTTCCGTTTGCCAAAAATAAGAAGGTGGCGCTGATCGGTCCCCTGGCCCACGCCGGCCACGATCAGATGGGCTCCTGGGTGCTGGATGGCCGCAAGCAGGATTCCGTCACCGTGCTGGACGCTTTCCGCCAAGTACTGGGTGAGAACAATCTGTTCTACTCCCAGGCGCTCTACAGCAGCCGTTCGCGCGACACCAAAGACTTCGCTCAGGCTATCGAGCAGGCGAAGAAAGCTGACGTGATCGTTTACGTCGGTGGTGAAGAAGCAGTTCTCAGCGGTGAGGCCCACAGCCGCGCCGATACCCGTCTGCCCGGCGCGCAGGAGCAGTTGATTCGCGAACTGAAGAAAACCGGCAAGCCGCTGGTGGTCGTAGTGATGGCGGGTCGTCCCATCGCCATGAACGATGTGATCGACGAAATCGACGCACTGGTTATGGCCTGGCACCCAGGCACCATGGGCGGTCCTGCCATCGTGCGTTTGTTGCAGGGCGATGCGGAGCCTGTTGGCCGTCTGCCTGTTACTTGGCCGAAAGTCACCGGCCAGATGCCGATCTACTACAACCATCCGAGCTCAGGTCGTCCGGCGTCTGAAGGCAATTTCACCCAGATGGACGACTTCCCGCTGGAGGCCTTCCAACACTCCACCGGTCACAAAAACCACTACATCGATATCGGCTTTAAACCGCAATTCCCGTTCGGTTACGGTTTGAGCTACTCCAGCGTGAGCTACAGCGATATCAAGGTCGATAAAAAAGCGATCTCTGCGGATGGCGAAGTCAAAGTCTCTGCCAAGATCACCAACACCGGCAAACGCCCGGTGACCGAAACCGTGCAGCTTTATATACGCGACCTGGTTGCCAGCAGTATCCGCCCAGTGCGGGAGTTGAAGAGCTACCAGCGTGTGACCCTTAAACCCAGGGAAAGCAAACGTGTGACATTTACCCTACGTGGTGAAGATCTGGCGTATTACAACCAGAAGTTGGAATACGTGGTGGAACCCGGTGAGTTCCACGTTTGGATCGCACCTAACGCCGAGGAAGGGCTGAGGGCAGATTTCATCGTTCGCTAAGCGTTTGGGCCGGTTATCCGGCCCTTTTTTTTGCCGACCGATCCGCTTTTTCCATACTCGTTGGCAACACGTAACGCCTCCTTGTGGTGAAATTCGCTCCCAGGATCAGCCACAGGAGCCGTCACGGTGAACACCCCCAAAATTCCATTTGTGTTAGCACTTGTAACCAGCCTTGCCGTGGTGAGCGGTTGTGGCGGCAACACCACTTCCTCCGGTAGTTCTTCGTCCAGCAGTTCATCTTCCAGCACAAGTTCATCATCCAGTAGCAGTTCGTCCTCCAGCAGTTCATCTTCAAGCACCAGCTCCTCATCGGGCGGCGGCGAATGTCTCGCACCGGCGAACGCGCAGGGTTACTGCTTGGTGTGGCAGGACGAATTCGACGCGGGCGCGTTGGATACCAGCCGCTGGGCGCCGGAAGTGAACTGCTGGGGCGGCGGCAATAATGAGGCGCAGTGTTATCTCAACCGGTTGGAAAATCTTTGGGTCGCCGATGGCCTGTTGCATTTGAAGGCGATTCGCGAAGACGTGCGCGGCCCTGCAGTGGTGGATGACGATCCCTCCTATTCACCTACGGATACCAGCGGCACGGGCACCTTCAGCTCGGCGCGGGTCCGTAGTAAAAACAAAGGCGATTGGCGCTACGGCCGCTTTGAAATCCGCGCGAAATTGCCGCGTGGGCAGGGCACGTGGCCGGCGATCTGGATGTTGCCTACCGACAATATTTACGGCGGTTGGGCGTTATCCGGGGAAATCGACATTATGGAAGCGGTCAATCTGACCGTGGGCGGCGAGCGGCGGGTGCACGGCACTTTGCACTTCGGTGACAGCTGGCCGAACAACGTCTCCGCTGGCAATGAATATCTGCTGCCCGGCGGTGCCAATCCCGCTGACGATTTTCATGTTTATGCCGTGGAGTGGGAAAAAGGCGAAATTCGCTGGTATGTGGATGGCGATCATTTCGCTACGCAAACGGAAGCGGGCTGGTATTCCATGGCGGATCTGGCGGATGCCTCCGCGCCGTTTAATCAGCGCTTCCATATGCTTCTGAATCTCGCCGTCGGTGGCTCCTGGGCGGCCAACGTCAACGATACGGGCATCGACGAATCGGTATTCCCGCAGCAGATGCAGGTGGATTATGTGCGGGTTTATCAATGTACCAAGGATCCGGAAACCGGCCGCGGTTGTGCCTCCCGCGACGATAATTTTGAGCTGAACCCCGGCGTGACACCGCCAACTCCCGTGGATACTTCGGGGAATACGCTGAAGATTTTCGACGGCGCGGTGCAGCCGCCTTTTACTTGGGGCGTATACGCGGAATCCGGTGTAGTCCTTTATGCGATGGTGCCGATCGGCGGTGACTACGGCACTGTCGGGGAAATTACCTTTCAGTCCGACCAGGCCATAGGTTTTTACCAATCCGCCGCGACTTTTGACATTTCCCAATTTAAAACCATCGAATTTGATCTGCGCGTCATCGACGATCTGCGTGCAGTGAAATCCCCGCTGATTTTCCGCGCCGATTGTGTTTTCCCTTGCACCTCGGGCGATTTGGAGCTGGGCTATCCGCAGCTGAATACCTGGACGCATTATCAATTGTCGCTGACCGATCTTGCAGCGGCGGGGCTCGATCTGAAAGAGGTCAATACGCCGTTTGTGATTTCAACGTCGTGGGGCAATCAGGCGGGGTTGAAATTGCAGGTGGATAATATTGTGGTGAAAAAATAGCGTTAAGGATAAAGAAAAGCCGGCGATTCCGCCGGCTTTTTTATTTTAGTTATTACGGTTATTGATCGCTGCCGTCCAGCGCTCAGCATCGTTCGCGGACATGGAGCCGTAAGGCGACAAGCGCGCATCTTTTCTGCCGAGATTTTGAATGTCAGCCAAATATTGCTCCCGCGAAAGCAAAGTTCCGCCGCAAATATCTTCCAGAGGTAGGGAGGCGTTTTGATCTTCGCCGAGTTGGCCGAGCAATTTCTGCATCACCCATTCCGGAATCAATTGTTTGTGCGCCGGATAAATCATGCCGAACAAAATCAAATGGCTCAGCAACAATTGCCAGTGCGGCTCAAAGCGTTGCACCAGACGTTTCCAATCCATTTGTTCGCCACAGCTGACGATCAAGTGCGCGACGTCGGCGCCGTCGAAACGCTCGCGCTCCATAATAAACGCTTTGGACCAGATCATTTCTTCTGCTGGGCAGATCCTGGTGGTGACGCCAAAGGTTTCGCCGACGGGTGCGTGTTCGAACCAGGCGTCATCCACTTCCGCCACGCCATTGCCGGAATTAAATACCAGATCGACAAAATCATTGCCGCAAAAGGTTTTGCCCAGCCAATGCGGATAGGTCATTTCCGTGCGATAACTGGCTTTTGCCAGAGTGTCTGCAACGCGATAAAAATCTGCTTTGGCAATAAAAATATCAAAATCCTTGGTATAGCGATCCAGTCCTGTGTGGTAATTCAGCGCGTAAGTGCCACCGACCACATAAGGAATTTTTGCCTGGTTCAGCAACAGTAAAACATTGCGGTAAAACCGGCGGGTTTGTGGAGCCATGGAAAATTCATGTGCTATTTCACCAGAATTTGGTGCTGCCGCCAGCATATCCGGCGCGGAAAGTAATTCTGCCTGAGTCATAGTATCCCAACCTTGAAAGTAAAATTTTTAGCCGTAAAAAATTTGGGCGCGAAAAGTGGAGAGCAAGAGCTGTGCCATAGTTTTTTAATGGTATAGGAGTTGCATTAACTGCAGAGGAGACGTTACAAACTCGCAATACCAAAATTGCAAAAGCCGCCGCAATAAAAATATTGAAATGAGGATTTTTTCTAATGGCACAAGACATGATCAAAGTGGCTGCCGTCGGTGATCTGCATTGCACCAAATCCTCCGCTGGCCAGCTGCGCCCGCTCTTTGCTCAGGCAGCGGAAATGGCGGACATATTGTTATTATCCGGCGACCTGACGGATTACGGCTTGGCCGAAGAAGCGCAGATTCTGGCGGATGAGCTGGCGGTGGTGAAAAAAATGCCGGTGGTGGCGGTGCTGGGAAATCACGATTACGAATCCGGCACCCCAGATGATGTGAAAAATATTTTAAGCGCAGCGGGTGTGCAGATTTTAGATGGTGATGCCGTGGAAATCGAAGGCATCGGCATTGCGGGCGTTAAAGGATTTGCCGGCGGTTATGGCCGTCATGCCTTAGGTCCCTGGGGGGAAGGTGTGATTAAAACCTTCGTCAACGAAGCATTGCAGGAAGCGCTGAAACTCGAATCCGCGCTGGCGAAATTGCGTACTCCGCGCCGCATTGCGCTGCTGCATTATTCGCCCATTGTCGGCACGGTACAGGGCGAACCGCCGGAGATTTTTGCCTATCTCGGCACCAGCCGCTTGGAGGATCCGCTGGTCCACTACCCGGTGGATGTTGTATTTCACGGCCATGCGCATCGCGGTTCGCCGGAGGGCAAAACGGTCAACGATATTCCGGTTTACAACGTCGCCAAGCCATTATTGCAGCGTTCAAATCCGGATTTACCTCCGTTCCGCATCGTTGAATTTCCGCGAAATTAATTCCCGCACAATGTCGGATTTACAAAAAAGGGGCCATTGGCCCCTTTTTGATTTTCGTGTGAGTTTGTGAATTAACGACCCGCTTCCAAAGTCGCAATACGCACATCCAGCGGCGGGTGGGTGGCGAACAGTTGCATGATCTTGTTGCTCGCACCGGAGGCGATACCGAAGGCCACCAGAGTGTCAGGCATCTGGTTGGGTACTTCAGTCTCGGCCTTGAGGCGGCGCAGGGCGCTGATCATGCTCTGACGATCCGCCAAGGTAGCGCCGGCGTGGTCTGCGCGGAATTCGCGGCGGCGGGAAAACCAGGCGACGATCATGCTGGCAAGGAAGCCGAGTGCGATCTCCGCGACTATGGTGGTTATGTAAAAGCCTATGCCGGGTGATCGTTCCGTTTTGAAAACCGCCTTGTCCACCGCGTAGCCAATAATGCGGGCAAAAAACATCACGAAGGTGTTAATTACGCCCTGGATCAGTGCAAGGGTCACCATATCGCCGTTGGCGACGTGGCCGACTTCGTGGGCGAGTACCGCGCGGATTTCATTCTTGTTGAAGCGGCGCATCATGCCGGCGCTGACCGCCACCAGCGAGGCGTTTTTATTCCAGCCCGTGGCGAAAGCGTTGGATTGTTCGGCGGGGAAGATGCCGACTTCCGGCATACCGATATTGGCTTTGGTGGCCAGCTCACGCACGGTTTCCACCAGCCAGCGCTCGTCAGGCGTGCGCGGGTTGTCGATCACCTGCACCCGTGCGCTCATCTTCGCCATCCACTTGGAGAGGAACAGAGAGACGAGGGCACCGCTAAAGCCAAACACGGCGCAGAAAGCCAGCAGCGAGCCCAGGTCGAGCCCTTCAGCGGTCAGAAAGCGGCCGACACCCAATAAATTGAGCGTGACGCCAGCGACTGCCAACACTGCAAGGTTGGTAAGCAGAAACAGACCTACACGTAACACGGTTACATCTCCTGTTGAGAAATGAAGAAATTGAGTTGCGAGCTAAATGGGTACGGTGCGTGTGGAATTCAACGGAGCGATGGAAGTTTCCAAACCGCGCTGCGAATACCGTTGGTAAGACTCGGATTTTGGGCTGACGTTCAGCTCCGCCGGGGAATGCTTGAGCGTTAAGGCTCTGGCCAGATAAACCGCACCAGATAGCGATTAGGCCACCACTTTCCGGTGATCCAATAGGCTTGGCGCTCCGGGTCGTAGGCGATGCCGTTCAGCACCGATTGGCTGGGGGCGTGATTGTTGATTCTGTCCAGTTCCGCCATATCCACCACGCCTTCCACTTGGCCGTTCTCCGGGTTGATGGCCAGAATAAAAGGCGTCTGCCACACGTTGGCCCATAAACGTTGTTCCGCAAATTCCAGCTCGTTCAATTTGTCCCACGAACGCGCCGCGTCTTTTACCTGCAGCGTCTTAATTACGGAAAAGTCAGCGGCATCGCGAAAACTGAGATTGCCGCTGCCGTTGCTGGTGATCAGGTGTTCGCCGTCATGCGTAATTCCCCATCCCTCGCCGGTATAGGCCAAGCTTTTTTCGAAGGCCAGGGTTTCCGCGTCGAAGACAAAGACCGTTTTCTCCTGCCAGGTGAGCATAAAAAACTGATCGTTAAACCGGGTAATTCCCTCGGCAAAAATCTCTCGCGGTAAATTTGTCTGCCGCAGAATTTCACCGCTAAAGGCGTTGTATTGGACCAGAAATGATTTGGCATATAGGCCGGATGTCTCGGTGATGACGTCGCCGTCGATCACCAGACCTTGGGTAAAAATATTGGGATCGTGGGGATAGGTGGCCAATATTTTGTAAGTGATTTTTTGCGGACTCGCCGGCAGCGCGGTGTGGGAAGAGCCGCAACCGCTCAGCGCGAGTAAAACCGTTAGGCCCCACAGTAATGAGATTAATCGTGGACGTGTCGAAGTACGGTGTGAAGACATAACGCATTTAAGTCCCGCGGCAAAGTCGCGCGAGTATATCACCGGCTTCCTGCGCTACGTTCGCAGCAGCTTTGCGCCACTTCCACCTCGGATGCGGGGTGACCAGGTTCGCAAATCTTCTGCTTCGCTTAATTCTTCGATTCGCTGCGTAAACTTTTTCTGTCGAACCCGAACTAATGGAGACGCAAAAGGAGGCGCGGACATACGTTGATTTTGCAAATGATAATCGTTATCATTTGTGAGCAGCTTATGTGGAGGGGAACGCAATGGTGACACCTAATCAGGCCGAAGATTTGTTATTGCCGCTTTTAGTTCGCGCCCATGCCTTGCGCGCTTGGCCGCAAACCGGATTTGTCGATCAGGCGGCGGAGTATCTGGTACGCAAATTGGATTTGGATCAACGGGATTGGCATTTGGGGCGCGGTTTTCCCGCGCAACATCGGTTGGCCTTGGAGCGCTGTAAATGGATTGATGATGAAGTGCTCGAATTTCTCGAGGCTTATCCCGATGCCATAGGCGTCGAATTGGGAGCGGGTTTAAGCACGCGTTTTCAACGCTTGTCTGCCCGCACCGACTGGCCGCGTTTTGCATGGGCGGATGTAGATTCGCCGGACGTTATTGATTGCGCCGATTTGATTTTTCCGCGCACAGATAATTACCGATTGGTAGCGTGTGATGTGGTGCGTGATGATTGGTTGCAAAAAACTGCTTGGCAGCCCGGACGGCCTTTAATTGTAATTATTGAAACGCTTCCCGGCGCAGGGTGTTTAGATAACATGAAAGATATTCTTGTGCCGTTAATTAGCGCCATAGAAAATAAATCGGCGCCGATTCACTTGGTTCTGGATTACACGAGTCCGGTGTTGCAACAAATTCGAAATAGATTGCGCTGTATGATATATGGACAATCTTGTTGCAGTGTTATAGACGCACGTGATTTGATACACAAACTCGATCTACAAGGACGTGTGCTGAAAGAACAGGACCTGGCTGCGGAACACCAGGGACCTTTGATGCACCGCCTCTTGGCCAAGCTCTACCGTCGCATCACCCAAAAATGTTTTTGGGGCGCGGTGCATCTCCGATTGGACGCGGTCAGATCATTTAACAATCCTTCGGAGTGGTCCTGCCGCTCCGGTAACCGCTGATCAGCGGGGATGGTAAACAACGCACCGGGGCTGATGGCACGGTGCGCCGCTCTCGGAGGGCACCCAGATGCGCGATTCCCAAACCACCCACCTGGAAACAGGCGGGACATGGCAGGACAATGAAGAGCAGGCTTGGCGCTTGTGGACAGCAAGCGTCCGCCGCGCAGCTGTTTCTCTGCAACACAAACGCTTTGCCGCCGCGGAAATTTATTGGCGCGCCGCTTTTGAGCTGGCGTTGCGTCATCTACAAGCGGCGGGTCGCGGACTTTTTACTCCCGTTCACGTACTCGAACCTTTACAAGGATTGGCCGGCCTGTTTATCGAGCAGGGTAAATGGATGGCGGCGCGCAGCCTGTTTAATGAGGTGAGCGAATTTTTCCAACGCAAAAATATCGAGTTGACGGGAATGGCCGAGCGCCTGCTCAACGCCATCGCCCTGCGCATCGCCCAGGCGCAGCGGCAAAACCCTCTGCCGGTGGCGGATAACGTGGAAGAGCTACCGTTGGCGGCGGTGGCAAAAGATATTCCCCGTCCGGCGCGCTCCGCGATGACCTGATTAGGCCTCTGCCACGATCACGCAATTGCGCCCCTGATTTTTCGCCGCGTAGAGCGCCTGATCTGCGCGCTTGCATATCTCTTCAAACGAATCACCGCCATTGGTCACCGCCACACCGACGCTGATAGTGACTTTCAGCGGAGAGCGCTCCGCATCGAAAACGTGATTGGCGATCTGCGCGCGCAGTTTTTCCGCAAGATTTTCTCCGCCTTGGCGGTCCACACCGGCGCACAACAAAACAAATTCCTCGCCGCCCCAGCGCGCCAGCACATCCGCCTGCCGCACGCAGCTCTGACACAGCTGCGCCACTTCCCGCAGAATCCGATCACCGCTGTCGTGGCCGCGCCTGTCGTTGATGCGTTTGAAGTTGTCGACATCGATAAACAATACACATAGCGGGCCGGGGCTAGGCTGCTCGTTGAACAGCCGCTCCGCAAATTCTTGCAGCGCCAATCGGTTGTATACGCCGGTAAGCGGGTCGGTGGTGGAGAGTGCATGGTAGACGCGGCTGCGTGAGCGCATGCGCCAATAATGGGCTATCCAATAACCCAACAGCATCATCGCCACCGCGTAGCCGGCCAGCGCCCAGTGGCTGCGCCAGGGCGCGGCCGCCATATGGATATGCAAATCCTCGCTATAGACCCACGCTTTTTCGCCGCTGAGGGCTCGCACCTGAAATACATAGTCGCCCGGAGGCAAGCTGGTGTAGGTGGCGGAGTTGTGACGGCCGATCTCGTTCCAGTCCGGGTCGAAGCCGCGCAGACGATAGCTGTAGCGCGTGTGCTGACGCATGCGGTAATTCAGCGCGGCGAAGTCGATGGAAAACATCAGGTCGCGGTGGCTGAAATTAAGATTGCGGGTGAACAGTATTGCTTTGGTTAAATGCGAACCTTCCGGCTGAATCGGCACACTGCGGTTGAGCAGGCGCAGATCCGTCAGCCACACCGGAAAAGTCGGGTTGGCCACCTGCATATTGGCGGGATTAAAGACGCTCAGCCCGTCGGCTCCGCCAAGCAGCAATTCACCGGTGTCGCGCAACAGCGCCGCGCGCCGGTTGAAATTGCGCCCTGCCAGACCGTTCTCGGTGCTGAATACCTGCGGCACCATGTCGGCTTTATCCAGGTGCACAAGCCCGTTGGTGGTGAGCAGCCAAATTTGGTTGTCGCGATCCTGGATCATGCCGGACACCGTGAGGGACGGCATACCCTGCTGCGCGCCTATGTGGCGAAAGCGATTGTGGTGGCGGTTATAGATAAACGCGCCGTTGTCTTGGCTGCCGATCCAAATCTCGCCGTCGTGATCCTCCATCAGCGAGATCAGGCGATGGCTATCAATTTCATCGCGGCCGATGCGCTCCAGTCGCCCGGTTGCCCTCTCCCAGCGGTTGAGGCCGGCGTGGGTGGCAATCCAGAGGTTGCGGTCGCGGTCTTCAAGCAGATCCCAAACAAAGTTTCCCGCCAGGCCGTCGCTGTCATTTTCATCGTGCTGCAAAAATTCAAAATGCCCTTCGACGCGGTTGTAGCGTCCGACCCCTTCGAACTGGGTTGCGATCCACATGTCGCCGGCGCTGTCCCGCAAAATGTCCCAGATAAACAGGCTGTTGCCCTGGGAGCTGCCGGGCGGTCGAGTATCCAATGGGCGGAAGCGGCGGGTTTCCAGGTCGAATTCCAACAACCCTGCGGACCAGGTGCCGATCCACAGGGTGCGCTCGTCAAATTGCGCGATAGACAGTACCGCGTTAGTGGTGAGACCGGTCTCCGGCCCCTGGCGGTAGCGAATAAATTCACCGGTCTCCGCATCGAACAGATTCAATCCGTCTTCGGTGCCGATCCAAAAGCGGCCGGCAAAGTCGCGGTGGATGGTCAGTACGGACGAGTGGCTGATGCTGGTGAGCTGGTCAGGCTGATAGGTGTAATTTTTGACGTGCCCGTTGGCGCGGTTGTAGAAGCTGACCCCGGAGGGAAAGCTGCCGATCCACAAGTCGCCATTTCTGTCTTCATACATAACCCGAACTTGGTCGGAGGGCAGACTGGTTTTGTCATAAGGGCGGTGGCGCTGGGCGATAAACCCGCGGGACTCGTCGTAACGGACCAAGCCGCGTTGGTCCGCCGCCAGCCAGATTGTGCCCTGCCCATCGCGGAACACCTGCCACATCACCCAGTTGAGCGGCTTACCTACACCGGTCTGGTCGGCAAAGTTGCTGAACTCGCCGGTGGTTGGGTCGAGCACATTAACCCCGCCGCCGTAGGTGGCAATCCAGAGACGCTGGTGAGCATCGAACGCCAACGAGCGGATCTTGTTGTGTGATATGGCGTGCGGATCGGTGGGATCTGCCCGGAAAACGCGGATATCGCCGCTTTGCGGGTTGAGGACCATTAAGCCGTTGTCGGCGGTGCCGAGCCAGATCTGGCCTGCGTCATCTTCCGCAACCGCCATTACGAAGTTGCCTTCGGGAGTAGTGGACTCCGGCAGCGGGTATTCGCGCAGCTCACGGCGGTCGGCGGAGATGCGAAAAAATCCGCTGTGGGTGCCCACATATAGTTGATTCTGGCGATCAATAATGAGAGCGGTAACACCCTCTGGCAGCTGCACGCCTTTGGTAAAACGCAGACTACAGTCAAAGCGGTCTAGGTGAGAGTAGTAGGCGCATAACCCGGCCTGAGTGCCCACCCACATAACACCGTCCCCATCGACGGCCAGTCCCTGAATAAAATTGTGCATCAGGCTGTGAGGGTCGTCTGGTGAGTGGCGATAGATCCGTGTGCTCTGACTGTCGTAGCGACCCAATCCCGTCTCGCCGCCAAACCAGAGAAAACCCTGCGGGTCCTGCACTATATGGTTGATGCCGCCCAGCGCCTGGGCGGTCTCCTGCTGATCGCCATAGACGTTATAGAAAGTCATGTTTGCCGCAGCGGCAACCTGATTGCTCAGCAGCGCCAACAGGCACAGACCGAGCAGGTGTGTTAACGCCGGCGCGAGACGTCTTGTCAACCTCATTACTTCTCCCTTGCTGGCTGACTCGATTTTAAAAAGAGGGAGTTTCCCAGGCGTTTGAGCGGGGGTGGCAGGTGCGGAAATCCAGGCCGATGCATCAATTGGAAAACTCGAGGTGAAAGCGGTTTCTTAAGACTAGCTCAGAAATCACGGCGTGCCGCAACAAGTGGCGCAAGGAAACGCATTGAGCTGGTAATACCCATGGCGTTACCAGATGATTCGCTGGCTTTAGATATGATCTAAACAATCAAGAGTAAGGACGTAGCGGGATGGGGAGAAATTCTGCGTCCGGAAGTTATTCATTTGCCAAAGGTTGCGTGCGTAAATTCGCACTCGTCGCTATTGCCGCGCCATCGTGGGGCTGCGCCTATAGCGTCGGTATTGCGCGAAGGTGAAAGCGAAACCGGTGTGACCTTTCATTACCTGACGCCAAAAATAGATGCGGGCAATATTCTTTATCAATCAGCACTGCCGATTTTTGATTACGACAACTACAACAGTTTGGCGCGGCGCATAGGCGCCAAGTTTTATTGCCTTAATAACGTGCGGGTAGGCGAAGTTTTGGAAGCGTAATCCCCCAAAAGTTTTAAACTGAACTTTTGGAAAAGATTGCAATCTCGGCCTGAAAAGTTACAAATCGGCCGCTTTCATCTCATCTTTTTGGTTTAATCAATGTCGCTAAAGTGCCGATTTTTAGGCACTTTTTTGCGCCTAAGTTGCTTTGGTACAGCCCTTGCTCTGACGGTTCTGTAACTTCATTACAAGAAGGAAAAAGACCATGAAACAAGGCAAAACCCAACTGATGACCAAAAAAATTCTGTTGGCCGCTACGCTGGCTTGTTCATCGATCGCAATGGCATCGTCCGCATATGCACAAAATCAAGGCCGCAACGACACGGGTCCTTATATTGGCGCGAACTATGGCATGTATAAATCCCGCGGGGACGACTTTGAAGACGATAACGATTATTACGAAATTCTCGCTGGCTACCGCTTCTTGCCATTTTTGGGTGTGGAACTGAATTATGCCGATTTCGGTGAGTTCGGCGGCGATTTGGCGTCCGCGGATGTGGACGGCTGGGGTGTGGCGGCGGTCGGTTTTCTGCCGTTGACCGACAGCTTTAAAATTTACGCCAAAGCGGGACAGTTCTTTTCCAAAGTGGATGTCGATGTCGCAGGCTTTCGGGATGATTTTGATGATGAGCAGATTTTCTACGGAGTAGGCGCAAATTTTGTTGTCGCCCATCCGTTGACCATCTCGGTGGAATACAACCGCTACAAAGTGGAAGTGGATGATTCCAACTGGCCAGTGCAACTGGATAGCTCGGATACGGACATAGACACCATCAAAGTTGGAGCAAAATTCACTTTCTAAAAGAAGTGAAAAATGGAGGATGGATGGCCAGAGGCAGGGATGCCTCTTTTTTTTATGGAAACTCTAAGAACTTAACTCTCATGAAACGTTACAAAATTGTTCATCGTACTGTTTATACCTTCGGCTCTCCGGTCACCCTCGGACCGCATTTTTTGATGTTGCGTCCCCGGGAAAGCCACGAGTTGCGCATTGAAGCCTCGGTGCTGAGGATTGATCCTGCGCCGACATTGCGTTGGGTGCGCGATATCGAAGACAACTCTATCGCGATTGCGGAATTTTCCACGCCCGCGGATCGTCTGGAAATTTACAGCGAGGTGGATATACAGCATTACAACGTCACCCCGCTGGATTTTATTATCGACGACTATGCGGTGACCTATCCGTTCTCCTATACCAAGGAGAATCGGCTGTTTTTGCGGCCGTATTTGATCGTGCCTAAACACTCCACCGGGCGGCGTTTTAATGTGTGGTTGAAAGCAGTGAAAAATGGCGCGGAAGGGCGGCAGACATTTCAGTTTCTCAACGATTTGATGGAACGTATTCACAATAATTTTGAATACCGCGTCCGCGAGGAAGAAGGTGTGCAAACGGCGGAGGATACCTTGCGCCTGCGCACAGGTTCCTGCCGCGACTTCGCCAATTTATTTATCATCACTGCGCGCCGTTGCGGCTTTGCCGCGCGGTTTGTCAGCGGTTATCTGAATACCATTGGCCCTTCCGAAATTCCCGGTGCTACCCATGCCTGGGCGGAAGTCTATATTCCGGGCGGCGGTTGGAAGGGATTTGATCCCACCTCCAACTGCGTCGTAGGACCGGACCATATCACCGTCGCCGTCTCCCAAAATCCAGCCGCAGTGCCGCCCGTTGCGGGCTCTTTTGTGGGGCCACCGGGAGCGCAATTGCAGGTTGGGGTTTGGGTGAAGAGTTTGGATGAAGTGGTGGAAGCGGGTGGGGCTACGGCGGTTGCTTGATTAAGGACGTGGCACGCCAACCTCCCCCTTACCAGGGGGAGGGGCATTCGTGCCACATCACAGGGTCAACAAAAACGCCACCACATCCGCTTTTTCTGCTTCCGTCAATTTCGTACCCAATACCAAATTAAAAAACTCCACTGCATCGGCGAGGGTGAGCAACCGCCCGTCATGTAAATAGGGCCCCGATTCTTTTATGCCGCGCAGTGGAAAGGTTTTAATCGGGCCTTCGGCAACAGCAAGACGTCCCAGAATATTGCGCGGCTCATAAAAGCGTTCGGCTTTCAGGTTGTGCATCAGGTTATCGGTGTAGTAGGGCGGAATATGGCAGGTGCCGCATTTGCCTTTGCCATGGAATAGTTGCTCGCCGCGCAATTCTGCGTCGCTGGCTTTAGCAGGATCCAGACGCCCGAAAACATCCAGTTTAGGTGCCGGTGGAAAATCCAGAATGGCTTGGAATTCCGACATGGTATGCACTTCACTGCCGCGCTCCAAAATGGTCACGCCTTTTTTAGCGGCAATCACCGGATCACCATCGAAATAGGCAGCGCGCTGTTCAAACTCACTGAAATCTTCCACGGTTTTTAATGCGCGCTGTGAGCCAAACAGCCGCTGAATATTCACACCGCGCAGTGAGGGTGTGTCGATACGGCGACGATTTTCCTGTGGTCTGATATCGCCAACCAAGTGTGTGGCAGCATTGGTGTGGCCGTTGACGTGACAGTCAAAACAAGTCACCCCCAGGCTTGGTCTGTCAGAGCGACGATCCGCTGTGGCATTAAATTGTTGCTGCATGGTCGGCCGCACTAATAGGCGCAAGCCTTCCAATTGTTTGGGGTTCAAAATGCCATTGAATAATTCGTAAAAATTATCATTGGTGACCACTTGACCTTTGGAAACATCGCCGAGGTCGGGGCGGGTGGTCAGAAAAATCGCCGGTGGATATTCCGGCAGAAAGTGATCGGGCAATTGGTAGGAAATATCAAAGCGGGCGAGGTCGCGTTTTTCCTGCTGGCGCATTTTATCAATATGAAATTGCGGAAAAAGCATGCCGCCTTCTTGATGTAATTCATGTGGCAGAGGATAAAAGCCGGCTGGCCACAGATTTTTTTGTTTAATTTCCTCCGGCTTCATATTGGCCAATTGTTCCCAGGTGGCCTTGGCGGGCAATTTGGTGCGAACGCCGCCTTGAATCTTTTTGCCTCGTGTCATTTGAATGTTGGGAATCGGTCGATCAGAGAGGTCGTAGCGTTCGTTAAGCAGTTTGCGAAAGCGCTCCTCAGCCTGCGGTTTTTGTTGGCTAAGGCGTTTTTTTACGGAGTCAAAGGATTCTGTATCAACGACTGGGCTGTAACTGGTGGGAACGTCTGCTGCAGTGCTTTGATAGGCTTGGAGTGAAAATACCAAAATAATACTTATCAATATTTTGTTCATTTTGTTATCTCCCCTTTGGTGGAAGGAGCAAAAAAGATAACAAAATACCTTTAATAAATATCAGGTTATTACAAGTTTTCGGTTTTGTATTTGCAAACTGGCGCGGATTGTGTCTTTCAGTATATCCCCAGTTTTTTTTGATTTCGCTGCGCATTTAGGCGTATGCGGTTTATTCGAAAAGTAAATTTCCAAGATGACCTTTCTTCCCTGAATCTTCCCGATCATCGGTGCTCCAGTAGCACGGGCAGGCCCTAGGCCTTAAACTGGTCGCTTTGGTCGAGCCGGAGCGATCCGGACGACTTGAGCAATAATTAATACATCGAATAAGAACGACCGGATCATACGCATTCATGTTTTCCCGCCTATTGCAGAGCATCTGCTGGTGCTCACTCCTGATTTTTTTATCCGCCTGTTCCAGTAAGGAGGCGGCAATGCCGGAGATGCGCGCCGTCGCTCCAATTCCGGCCAACCCGGCATTGATCCCTGAGGCGAAAGAATTATTTGCTCGACTGAGCGAAAACTACGGCAAGTACACCTTGGCAGGGCAGGTGGATTATCAGGAGGACGGGCGTTATGTGGCGTTGGATTACATTGCCAAGACCGCACAGCGGCGCCCGGTCATTGTCGGCTTGGACCTGATCGACTTTTCTCCCTCGCGGCAGGCGTTTGGTGCCGATCCGGGCACTTTGATCGATGACGCCATCAGAATGGCCAAAGAGGACAAGCTGGTGCTCACCCTCAATTGGCATTGGAACGCGCCCATGCACCTGCTCAATGACGACCGGGAGCCCTGGTGGCGAGCGCAGTACGCCAACGGCAGTGAATTCAATCTGCGCCAGGCGCTGCGCAATGCCAACAGCGCCGAATACCGGGCACTTATCCGCGATATAGACGCCATAGCGGTACCGCTGAAACGTCTGGCGGAGGAGAACATCCCGGTGCTGTGGCGCCCGTTGCATGCGGCCGACGGCGGCTGGTTCTGGTGGGGCGCCCGCGGGCCGGAGGCCTTCAAGGAATTATGGCGGTTGATGTTCGCGCGCCTGACCGGCGAGCACGGCCTCAATAATCTGATCTGGGTGCTCACCAGCGAAGACGCAGAGTGGTATCCGGGCGACGATGTGGTGGACATTATCGGCCTGGATGCTTACCCCAATGACCGCATGTCGCTGCTGCGGGAGGAGTGGACACGGCTGCTGAAAATCCACAATGGGCGCAAGATGATCGCGCTTACCGAATTCGGCGGCGTGCCGCTGATCGAAGAAATGCAGCAGGCCGGCGTGTACTTCAGCTATTTCGTCAGCTGGACCGACCGCAATCGCGGCAAGCTCGGCCCTATGAATGTCGCCCCTGCCCATCTGCAAAAGGTCTATCACAGCCCCGCTGTCATTACCCTCGATGAATGGCACGATTCAAGCAGTGAACTGCCGGCTGGTGGCGCTGCGCCGCCAGAGGAGCCGCCGGAGCCGCAGGCGGAAGCCGGACAAACCTTGGAAGATCCGCAATCACTATGACAATAAATACCGGTGCAACAGCGTTTACCCGTCATTTCAAAACTCTGGAAGTGCGTTTTCTCTTTGTAATATTTGCAGCTGTCAGCGCAAGCTTCGCCGTGGTCCTGTCCTTGGGGCTATTCCGCGAGGGCGGCACCAGCCGCTTTGATGAAGCCCTGATTCTGGCGTTTCGCAATCCGGAAAATCTCTCTGATGCCATAGGCCCGCATTGGGTGGAGGAGATGGGGCGGGATTTCACCGCTCTCGGCGGCTTTCCCGTGCTCACCCTGCTAACTGTCGCCATTGCCGGTTTTCTGCTGTTTCGCCGCATGCGGGCGACGGCGGCTGTGATTGTCGGCAGCACCTTGTTGGCGCTGCTGCTGAGTTCGACCCTGAAATCCGCCATCGATCGCACCCGGCCCGATCTGGTGCCCCACGGGCAACACGTCTACACCGCCAGCTTTCCCAGCGGCCACTCCATGCATGCGGCCGCGACCTACCTCACCCTCGGCAGCCTGCTGGCCTTGTTTCAGCGGCGTCGGCGCCTCAAGGTTTTCATCATGTCCGCCGCGCTGACCATCATGCTGTTGGTGGGCTGGAGTCGGGTGTATCTAGGAGTGCACTGGCCTACGGATGTGTTAGGCGGCTGGGCCATGGGGACCTTGTGCGCGATTGTTACGCTGCTGGTGGCGCGCTGGTTGCTCGGACTTCCCGACGTGGCTGAAGAGGTGAGAGATGAAGGAGTCGTGGATGAACCCGTCTGAATTGAATGCGCCGCTGGCGCAGCGCAAAGCCCTGCTGCTGGTGAACCCCGCCAGTCGCAGAGGTGGCGAAGAGGATCTGCAGGAGGGGCTGGATCTGCTGGCTACCGCCGGCATAGAAGTTATTCAGCATAAACCGAACGATGCTGAGCATATGGACCAGCTTATCCGCGAGCATCGCGACCAGGTGGATTTTTATATCCTCGGCGGCGGTGACGGCACTATCAGCTCGGCGGCGTCCGCTCTGCACGACTGCGGTAAACCTTTTGCGGTGTTGCCTCTGGGGACTGCCAACGATCTTGCCCGCTCCATCGGCCTGCCCGAACAACTGACAGAAGTCTTTCGCGTGATCGTGGAAAACCGCCGCCGCCGTATCGATCTGGGCGTGGTGAACGGGCGCTACTTTTTTAACGTGGCCCATATAGGTCTGGGGGTGCATATCACCTATGAGTTGACCCCGGAAATCAAAAAGCGTTTGGGGGTATTCAGTTACCTGCGGGCGTTTTTCCGCGCGCTGTCGCGTAAGAAAACTTTTCACGTGAATCTGCAGGTGGATGGGCAAAGCTACCGGCAGAAAAGCATTCACTTGGCGATTGGCAACGGCCGCTTTTACGGCGGCGGCAATGTGGTGGATGAGAGGGCGCGCATCGACAGCGGTGAGTTGTACCTATACAGTCTCAAACCCCAATCCGTATGGGAGCTGCTGACCTTGGCGCCGCTGTTGCGCGGCGGCAAGCAGCGCCTGGTAAAGCGCACCTTTACCGCCATCGGCCGGCGCATGCAGGTGACTACCACGCGGCCGCGGGAGATCCACGCGGATGGCGAGCCCGCCGGCTTTACTCCGGCAACTTTTGAGGTGCTCCCAGATGCGTTGGAGGTTTTTTCCAGCGAGGGCGAGATAGGCGAGCTAACCTCCAATGCGGAGCAAAACGCCGGCATTCCCAATCAACATCAACCGGAGACCACTGCCGCATGAACCTAATCCGCACGGATCAACAGGTGGCGCTGAACGATTTACTGGTGGCCACGGAGAAAAGTGCCGACCTGCTGCGCGACGCTGCGCAGTTTCTGGACGGCAGTCAGATGGAACACGAACTCGAACAACTGGCCGAGCGTCGCGATATGGTGACGCGCGATCTGCAACAAGCCATTCGCGCCCTCGACGATATGCCCTCGGCGCCGGACCCGGATGCTGAAAGCACGGAAAAACTGCTGCACCGGATCTCCGCCATCTTTTCCGGTGAAAAAAGCCGTGAGACCACCATCCGCCAGCGCCTGGCGACGGAGGAGCAGTTGAGTACTCTGCTTGGCGAGGTGCAGGGGCGCGAGCTTGGCGAAGAATTCGATCCGCTGCTGTACGAGCTCAAAGAGAGCATCCGCGAAGTCACCCTTCATCTGCAGCAGTTGCTGCGTCGCTGCGAAGCTTAACGATCCAGAATTTATTCAAGGCCTGTGCCACCGCCGCGGGATTGCGGCAGGGCCGCGGCCGCCAGTGGCGGGGCAGTAGCGCGCGGAAGTCGCTGCGGACAAAACGCGGGTCCACCAGTACGATCACTCCCCGGTCCGCCGCCGAGCGGATCACCCGACCCGCCGTCTGCAGCACCCGCGTCATTCCCGGAAACTGATAGGCGTACTGAAACGCGTTCAATCCCTGCTCCTCAAAATGCGCACTCATCAGCGCCTGCTCCTCCGTTGGCTGTGCCATGCCCGTGCCGATAATGATCGCGCCGTGCAGCGCGTCGCCGAGAAAATCCACTCCTTCCGCAAACAGCCCGCCGAGGATCGCAAAGCCCAGCACCGGCTCCGCATCGTGAAAAAACGCCGCGAGAAATTCCGCCTGCTGGGCCTGGGTGCTGCCGGCCTGCTGGCAGAGGGTGTGGAATTGCGGAAAGGCCGCGCTAAACGCTTGATGCCCGCTGGCGAGGTAATCGTAGGAGGGGAAAAACACCAGATACTTGCCGGGCTTGGCGGCTATAACGGTGGCAAGCAGCTCGACCAGCGCCGCCAGACTCTGCTCCCGCGCCTGCCAGCGGGTGTCCAAATAATCACAACGCAATACCAGCAGATGCTCCGGCGGAAACGGGTTGGGCAGCTGGCGCAGCACGGTGGTCTCCGGCAGACCCAGCAGACGGCGGTGAAATTCCAGTGGCGAGAGGGTGGCGGAGAAGCCGATAAACGCCTTCTGCTCACTATGGCAATCGCGCAGAGCCGCCGCCGGATTTAGGCAGAGCAGTTGCACCCGCGTATGCCGACCTTCATGTCGCACCCGGCAGATATGCCCCGCGCCAAAGTGCTGCGCCACCACGCAGAAGCGGTGAATCTCCAGGCCGGTGTCGTCGCTTTCCGGGCTGCTTAACAGATCGTCCTGCGCGGGACCGGCAGCGGCTTCCGCCATACGCAGGGCGAGCAGTTCCGTCAGATGCTTCAGCAACGTGTCCGGCGGAGTCTGGGAATCCTGCTCCGGCAGTTCGCGCAGCAGGCGTTCGATCTGTTTGCATTTGCGCTGGATAGGTTTGGCCGCGCCGGTCGCCAATTGTTTGAGGCTGCGGCTATCCAGGGTGGCGGAATACATCATCCGTGCCCGCTCAGGGAGATTGTGGAGTTCGTCCACCAGCAGAACCCGGCGGTTGCCGCCTTTGGTGAAGGCGTTGAGCCGGGTCAGTGGATCGAAAAAATAGTTGTAATCGCCGATTACCGCCGGGGTCCAGGGCACCAGATGCAGGCCCAAGGCCGACGGACAGACCTGATGCCGTTGGGCGACGGCGAGCAGGGCGTCCCTATCCAGGGAATCCACCGCCAGACAATCCTGCCGCGCCGCCGGCAAGCGATCCCAATAACCCAGGGTGTAAGCGCAGGGACGACCCACTGGCTGCGGTTCGGCGCCAGTGCGACAGGGGCAGAGTTTGTCCCGCGCGCAAAGCGTGAGAGATGGCAGGCTCAAGCTCTCCTGCCGCATGGAAGCGAGGGTCGTTTCCGCCTGTCGCTGATGGGTGGTTTTGGCGGTGAGGTAGAGCAGTTGATCGGCGTGACTTTCCCCCAAAGCCTTGGCGGCAGGGAACATTGTGGTGACGGTTTTGCCCGTGCCCGTGGGTGCCTCCGCCAGCAGGGCGCCGCCATCCCGCAGGGTGCGGTAGATATCCGCCGCCAGCTCGCGCTGGCCGGGGCGGTATTCGGAGAAGGGAAAGGTAAGTGCCCTGGCACTGGCGCGGCAGCGCTCCAGGCGGGCGCTCACCTGGCGGTGCCAGTCCAGATAGATCCGCAGCAGCCGCTCCGTCTCCGCCAAAGCGGCTGGGCCTTTGATTTCCTGGATAAGGGTTTCCGTATGGTCGCGCTGCAGGTCGGCCAAGGTCAGGCGCAGCTCCAGCACATCGCGTGCGCCGTGCAGTTGCTGGTAGAGCCCGGCGTACACCTGCGCCTGCGCCCAAAACAATTCGAGCTTGCCGGTTGGCAGGCGATTGGCGGGCTGCAGAGTAGTTTTGATTTCTTCGATGACCACCCGCGCACCGGCGGTATTGAGCAGATCGACCCGGCCCTGCAAGGTAATAACCGCGTCGTCCAGCAGCCAGGGAAACTTCAGCCCCACTTCGCTCTGCCAGTCGCCACCGCGGGCGCGCTGGATTTTCTGGTGGGCGATCATGCCTTGGATGGCGGTGGGGCCGCCGGAGCCCTCGGGATAGAGATCGCCCGTGCGCGCGCTGAACTCCACCAGTTCAGTGACGCTGAGCGCCAGTTCCTCTGTCATTCCGCCCAACTCACCTGCACGACCCGGTGCGGAATGCCGTGGGCGGCGAAATATTCCATCCAGGCCTTTTGATTGAGCTGCAACCGGTCGCCGGGGCCTTTTACCTCGATCAGCTCATAGCCGCCTTCCTTTGGGAACAGAATCAGGTCCGGCAGGCCGGAGCAGTGGTTTTTCAGGTCCTGCCAGAAGCGCCGGAATACCGCCTGCCAGTGCTCCGGCGGAATGCGCTCCAAGGCTTTGGCGATCAGCTCCTCGTCCAGGGCCTGCCAATACACAAACGGGTTGAGGCAACCAAAACGGTCGCGCCAGAGTTGCTGGTAGTGCGCGACGTTTTCCCGCATCAGCGGCACAGCCGCATGGCGCTCCTCCAGCAGCTCCCGCCGCAGCAGGGTGAACTCCGCCTGATGCAGATCGTGGGGTGCGTGCTGGAAGGGGTGGCTGAAGGCGCCGGACACAGGGGCGAAAATCACCGGCCAGTAGTGCAGGCCGAACAGGCTGTTCAGCAGCGCGTTCTCCACATAGTGACACTCGCCGCGGGATGCTAAATGCTCGGCCACCACAAACTCGACGCTGTCCCCGGTGAACTCCAGTTCCAGCAATTCCACCTGGGGCTTGCTGGCGCCGCGCTGGGGCCAGTCGCACGCCATACCGCGAGCCAAGCGCCGACCAAAGCTCCAGGCAAAGTGCTGGGTGTCATCCCGCTCGGGCAGGCGCTCCCGGCAGAGCTGCAGCGCCTCCGCCTCCTTGCCCAGCTTTACCAGCACCCGCACTTGCCGCTCCTGGGCATCCGGCAGGGTCAGGTCGCGATACAGATCCAGCGCCTCCTGCAAATGGCCCAGGCGTTCCAGTTGTCGCGCCAGGGCATAGGTCAGTTTTTGCAGCCGGCGGGACAGGTGCGGATCGTCCTCCGGGTGCGGCGGCAGATTGCGGGCGAAGGCGAGCATGGTGTCGCGATCTTCCAATAGCGCTGCTTCCAATTGCTCTGCGAGAGCGTGGCAGGCCAGATGCGCATCTATCTGCGCACGACTGCGGAACAGGCGCGTGTCACGGTCGAGGCGGTAGCTTTCAAAGCGGTAGAGGCCGAGATCGCGCAACACAAACTCGGTCATGTCCTGATAGGGGTTGCCGAAGAACAGCAGCTTGAATACCGGGAACAGCTCCGGGTTGAGCAGCTGATAGAGCGGCTCCCCGGCAATGCGGCGAACGGTTTCGGCGGGCAGCTCGGTATCGCCGTTTGGCGCCAGGCATTCCGTCAACGCCAGGTCCAGCTCAGCCCGTTTCAAACTGGCGAGGCTGCGGGTTGGCAAGCCCATGTCTTCCAGGCGGATCAGCCATTCCTGCCGGCTCCACAACGGCAGCAGTTGCTCGAGGGGAAGGGCGGGGTCTATGGCGATCAGGTCGCGTTCGGCCAGTTCGCGGGCGGCTTTTTTGGCGGCGCGAATCTCCGCGTAGCGCAACCGGGACGAGCGGAAGACTTCGCCTTTGCGTGTCAGCAGGCGCACATACAGCTTGCGCGCGTCCTCGCACAGTGTCGGAAACAGCTCGCACAGCCGGCGCTCTTGGGGTAGCAGCAGGTCCTCGTACTGGCGCTGCACCTGCTCCAGCAGCGTCTGGAAGTTCTGCAGGTAGTAGTCCGGTGGCAAAGGGGTACTGGCTTGGGGCATGGGCACGGGGTTGCGGGAAAAATCAGCAGTTTAGGCGAAATCTGTATTTATATACAGTCCGGAGGGCGCTTATGATGGCGCTCTTGGAGTCATAAACTACGGGGGATCAATAGTGGATTCCGACAAGAAAAACGGTAAGAAATCCGGGTCCCAGTGGGCCCTCGGCATCACCATGGGCATCGCTATAGGCGCGGCGATCGGCGTCGCCATGGACAATATCGCGGCGGGTATAGGCAGCGGCATAGGTATCGGCATAGCCCTGGCGCTGGCGTTTGGCGAAGGACGCGGCAAATCCGACCGGTAAAGGCGGGTGCCGTCGAGGTGTCGCTTGGGGTATAGTCGGCGCCATTGCCTGGCGGGTGCAGAGGTTTCGACGCTTTGAGCGTTGGAGCGGTCGTAGAAGGAGGGCTTAGCGGAAAGGGAAAACTTATTGCCTTTGTGCCGGTCCAGAGAAAGTCTTCAACTTAACCATGACAGGACAACGATGCGCGCCCAGAGCTTAAGACTTCGACCCACCCTGTATTCCTTGCTGGCCACCCTTGCGGCCGCAATCCTTTCCCTCGCTGTTCATGCCGCAGATGCGGAAAAACCAGCCGATGCCGGCGCGCAAAAGATCATCAAATCCCACGCCATCGCCATGCACGGTGATATCAAGTATCCGGCGGATTTTAAGCATTTCGAATACGTCAATCCGAATGCGCCCAAGGGCGGCACTTTGCGGGACTACTCCCTCGGCACCTTTGATACCCTCAACCCATTTATTATCAAAGGCACGCCGGCAAGCGATTTGGGGTTGGTCTTCGAGTCATTAACCACCTCTTCTGAAGATGAGCCTTTTACCCAATATGGTCTTGTCGCCAATCAGATCGAATATCCGGATGACCGCAGCTGGGTTATCTACCACATCAACCCGAAAGCGCGCTTTCACGATGGCAAAGCCATTACTGCAGATGATGTGGTTTTCAGTTTCGAAACACTGGTAGCGAAAGGCACACCCTTATTTGCCCAGTACTACGCGGATGTCTCCAAGGTGGAAGCGCTGGATAAACAGCGCGTGAAATTTCATTTCAAAAATGCGGAAAACCGAGAGCTGGTATTAATCGTAGGCCAGCTGCCGGTGTTGCCGGCGCATTTTTGGAAAGATAAGGAATTCGATAAAACCACTCTGGAAAAACCCCTCGGCAGTGGTCCTTACCGCGTTGCCAGTGTCGACCCAGGCCGTTCAATTACTTATGAGCGTGTCAAGGATCATTGGTCCAAAGATCTCAACGTCAATGTAGGCCTTTATAATTTTGATCGCATTCAGGTGGATTATTACCGCGACGACACAGTGGCGGTGGAAGCACTGAAGGCAGGCCAATACGACGTGCGCCGCGAGCGCGTTGCCCGTGTGTGGGCAACTGGCTATGACACTCCTGCGGTCAAGCGCGGTGATCTGGTGAAAAAAGAAATCAAAGATTACAGCCCGCGCGGTATGCAGGCTTTTATTCTCAATCAGCGCCGCAGTCCCTTCGATGATATTAAATTCCGTCAGGCGTTAAATTACGCCTTTGACTTTGAGTGGTCCAACCGCAATCTTTTCCACGACAGCTATACCCGCACCGACAGTTTTTTCTTTAACTCGGATTTGGCGTCTAGTGGTTTGCCTGAAGGGCGGGAGCTGGAAATTCTGAAACAGTACAAAGGCAAAATTCCCGATTCCGTATTTACCGAGCCCTACGTCAATCCTAAAACCGATGGTAATGGCAACAATCGGGATAATTTGCGTAAAGCGCAGCAATTGCTGAAGGAGGCGGGATTCACCCTAAAGAATGGCAAGCTGATCAATCCCAAAACCCAGAAGCCGGTAACGATCGAATATCTGGCTTACGACTCTGCTTCAGAACGTATCGTCAACCCTTATATTCAGAACCTTAACCGTTTGGGTATCGATGGCACTTTTCGCATGGTGGATACTTCCCAGTTTATTAATCGTCTGCAAAGTTTTGACTTCGATATGACCACATACGTTTTATCGCAGTCGCAGTCACCCGGAAATGAGCAGCGGGAGTTTTGGTCGTCGAGCGCGGCCGATACGCAAGGTTCGCGCAATTTCTCCGGTATCAAAAATCCGGTTGTGGATGAGTTGATCGAGTATTTGATTCTGGCGCCGAATCGCGAGGAACTGGTTGCCCGTACCCGAGCGCTGGATCGCGTGCTGTTGCACAACCATTATGTGGTGCCGCAATACGCCATCCTGTCTCATCGGTTGGTGTACTGGAATAAGTTTGGGCAACCGGACGTAGCGCCAAAATATGACCTCACCTTCTCCACCGGTCTTATGACTTGGTGGATTGACCCCGAAAAAGAACGCCGTTTGGCCAAACAACCTGCTGCGAAAACTAAAGCTGAATAAAAAGCCGTGGGCAGTTACGTTCTCCGCCGCTTGCTGTTGATGATCCCCACTTTGTTGGGGATTTTGGTGATCAATTTTGTGGTCGTGCAATCTGCTCCCGGCGGGCCGGTGGAGCAGATGATCTACCGTATGCAAGGCCACGGCGGCGAATCGGCGACCGCGCGTTTTAGCGGCGGCGGCAGCGAAACCAGTGATAACCGCTACGGCGCCCGCGGCCTCCCTCCGGATATTATTCAGCGCATCGAAGCAATGTACGGCTTCGACAAACCCGCTCACGAGCGCTTCTGGGAAATGCTCACCAATTACGTGCAGTTCGATTTTGGTGAAAGCTTTTATCGCAACGCCACCGTGCTTGAGTTGATTCTGGAAAAAATGCCGGTGTCGATTTCTCTCGGGTTGTGGAGCACTTTGCTGATCTATCTAATCTCCATTCCGTTGGGAATTCATAAGGCGGTGCGTCACGGCAGCCGCTTCGATGTCATTTCCAGTTCGATTATTGTCATGCTCTACGCCATTCCGGGCTTTTTGCTGGCCATTTTATTGATCGTGCTGTTTGCGGGCGGGACCTATTTCGATTGGTTTCCCCTGCGCGGATTGATCTCACCTAATTTTGACGAGCTGAGTCTGTTCGGCAAAATCGTGGATTATTTCTGGCATCTGGCGCTGCCGTTGGTGGCCTACACCATTGGTGGTTTTGCCACGCTGACCATGCTCACTAAAAATTCCTTTCTGGACGAAATCAACAAACAGTATGTGCAGACCGCCCGCGCCAAAGGCCTGGACGAAAAACGCGTGCTGTACGGCCATGTCTTCCGCAATGCCATGTTGATTATCATCGCCGGTTTTCCCGCTGCGTTTGTCAGCCTGTTTTTTGCAGGCTCGTTGCTGATCGAAGTAATCTTTTCGCTAGATGGCTTGGGGCTGTTGGGTTTTGAGGCGGTGGTCAATCGCGACTATCCGGTATTTTTTGGCACTCTCTTTATCTTCACTTTGATCGGTTTGGTGATGAAACTGATTTCCGACCTGGTATATGTGCTGGTGGATCCACGCATCGATTTTCAGAGCCGAGAGCATTGATGAAACTGAGTCCCATCAATCAGCGCCGTCTCGCCACCTTTCGCAACAACCGTCGCGCTTGGTGGAGTTTCTGGATTTTTCTGGTGATTTTTCTGCTGTCCCTCGGCGCGGAGCTGATCGCCAACGACCGGCCGCTGCTGATTCGTTATCAAGGCGACTGGTATGTTCCGGTTTTTGTCGATTACACCGAAACCGATCTCGGCGGCGATTTTGAAACCAGTGCGGATTATCACGATCCCTGGCTGCGCGAGCAGATCGAAAGCGACGGTTGGATTTTGTGGCCGCCGGTTCCCTACAGCTACCACACTCATATCAGCAATTTGCCAGGGCCCGCTCCGACACCGCCTTCCCGCGATAATTGGCTGGGCACTGACGACCAGGCGCGTGATGTGTTTGCGCGGGTGATTTACGGCTTCCGGGTTTCGGTGCTGTTTGCGTTGTTTCTCACCATTGGCAGTGCGGTATTGGGGGTACTGGTGGGCGCGATACAAGGCTATTACGGCGGTAAAGTGGATCTGCTCGGACAGCGTTTTCTGGAAATCTGGGGTGCGCTGCCGGTGCTGTTTTTATTGATTATTCTCGCCAGCATTATCACGCCGAATTTCTGGTGGCTGCTCGGCATTATGTTGTTGTTTAGCTGGACCTCATTGGTGGATGTGGTGCGCGCGGAATTTTTGCGCGGGCGCAACCTGGATTATGTGCGCGCTGCGCGGGCACTCGGTGTGAGCAATAGCCGAATTATGTTTCGCCATATTTTGCCGAATGCGATGGTGGCGACTTTGACCTTTATGCCGTTTTTACTGACTGGCGCCATTGGTACTTTGACCTCGCTGGATTTTCTCGGCTTTGGCCTGCCACCGGGCTCCGCATCTCTCGGCGAACTGGTGGCACAGGGGAAAAATAATCTGCACGCGCCCTGGCTCGCGCTCAGCGCCTTTGGTGTGTTATCGCTGATGCTCACCTTGTTGGTTTTTATCGGTGAAGGCGTGCGCGATGCCCTCGACCCACGTTTGATTCGCAAAGGATAACCGCATGGCCGATCATCCTTTGTTGCAGATTCAGAATCTTTCCGTCAATTTCGGGCAGGGCGCGCACGCCCAAACCGTAGTGCGCAATGTCAGTTTCAATTTGGCACAAGGCGAGACCTTGGCATTGGTGGGTGAATCTGGCTCTGGCAAATCGGTAACCGCGCATGCGATTATGCAGCTGCTGCCGTATCCCCACGCTTGGCATCCGCCGGAAAGCAAAATTATGTTTGCCGAACAATCGCTGCTGGGGCTGACCGATAAAGCCATGAATCATCTGCGCGGCAATCGCATCGGCATGATTTTTCAGGAGCCCATGACCGCGCTTAATCCACTGCACACAGTGGAAAAACAAATCGGCGAGGTCTTGCGTCTGCATAGGGATATTCGCGGCGATGCATTGCGCACTGCAGTGCTGGAACAATTGGAGCGCGTGCGAATTCCAGACCCCGCGAACAAGCTCAAAGCCTATCCGCACCAATTATCCGGCGGTCAGCGCCAGCGCGTGATGATCGCCATGGCGCTTGCCAATAAACCGGAATTATTGATTGCGGACGAGCCGACCACCGCACTTGATGTCACCGTGCAAAAGCAGATTATGGAATTACTGCGCGATCTGCAGCGCGAACTCGGCATGGCGATGCTTTTGATTACCCACGATCTCGGTGTGGTGCGGCATTTTAGCGATCGCGTTGCGGTGATGCGGCGCGGTGAATTGGTGGAACAGAATAGCCGCGAAGCGCTTTTCGCCAATCCGCAGCACGAATACACCCGGCATTTATTGGATAGCGAGCCGCGCGGTGAACCTCTACCAGCGAAAATCGATGCACCTGTGGTATTGCAGGCGCGGCAACTGACTGTGCGTTTTCCGTTGGAAAAGCCCTTTTTTTGCGCGCCGAGAAAATTCCTTACTGCGGTGGATCATGCAGAGATAAATCTGCCGCAGGGCTCCACTCTCGGCATTGTCGGGGAAAGTGGTTCCGGTAAATCCACCCTTGCCATGGCGCTGCTGCGACTGTTGAACAGCAGCGGTGAGATTGTTCTCGATAATCAGTCGATTCAGGATTTATCTCAGCGGGAATTGCGTCCGCTGCGCAGCCGCATGCAGGTGGTTTTTCAGGACCCGTTTGCGAGTCTCAGCCCGCGTATGACGGTGCAGCAGATTATCGCGGAGGGCCTGGAAGTTCATAAAAATCAAAATGCGGAGGCCAGCGAAGCCGCGGTTATCAAAGCGCTGCAGGACGTCGGTCTCGACCCGGAAACCCGCCATCGCTATCCCCACGAATTTTCTGGCGGCCAGCGCCAGCGCATCGCGATTGCGCGCGCACTGGTACTCAATCCGGAATTAATTTTTCTCGACGAACCCACGTCCGCCCTGGACCGCGCCGTGCAAGTGCAAGTTATTGACTTGCTGCGCGATCTGCAGGCGCGCTATCAACTCTCTTATGTGCTGATCAGCCACGATCTCAAAGTTATCCGTGCGCTTAGCCACCATGTATTGGTGATGCGCAATGGCAAAATTGTCGAAAGTGGCACGGCGGGCGAGATTCTCAACAACCCGCAACAGGCGTATACGCAGGAACTATTGGCAGCAAGTTTGGGATGATGGTCTAAACTGTTGTACGGCGCAGGCAGGCGCCTTGCAGAACGGAATTGCTGAGACGGAATTGCTGGAAAATCACTCAACGCTCGAAAACGGATAATAAAAACCAGAGCGGAACTGAAATGCCTCACGTGCTGAGGCCATCTGTACAAACACCTATGTCCGGGCGTTTTCTTTTAACCTTTCAACCGGAATAAGATCGATGATGACCAAAAAACATCGCCCCCTGATTTTTCTTTTTGTCGCGTTGTTCGCGTCTCAAAGCCAGGCGGAAACCCCCATTTATCAAGACTCCAGCCGCAGCTTCGAAGAGCGCGCCGCAGATTTGGTGTCTCGTATGACTTTGGAGGAAAAAGTTTCCCAAATGCAAAATGACGCTCCTGCCATTGAGCGTTTGGGGGTGCCGAAGTACGAATGGTGGAATGAAGCTTTACATGGCGTTGCACGTGCGGGCGCGGCAACTGTATTTCCCCAGGCGATTGGATTAGCGGCGAGTTTTGACCCGGATATGATGCTCGAAGTTGCCACGGTGATCAGCGATGAAGGCCGAGCGAAATACCACGAATTTTCCAACCGCGACCAGCGCAATCGCTATCAGGGCCTGACTTTCTGGTCGCCCAATATCAATATTTTCCGCGATCCCCGCTGGGGCAGAGGGCAGGAGACCTACGGCGAAGATCCGCATCTGACCGCGCAATTGGGCATTGCCTTTGTCAAAGGTTTACAAGGCGATCACCCGAAATATCGCAAGACTGATGCAACCGCAAAGCATTTTGCCGTGCACAGCGGCCCTGAGCACAATCGCCACGAATTTGATGCGCGCCCAACCGAGCGGGATTTATACGAAACCTATTTGCCCGCATTCCAAGCCTTGGTGCAGGAAGCCAATGTCGCGTCCGTAATGGGCGCCTACAACCGCGTCAACGGTGAATCCGCGTCTGCCAGCCAGCGTTTATTGCTGGATATTTTGCGCAAGGATTGGGGTTTTAAAGGTTATGTGGTATCGGATTGCGATTCCATCGATGACATTTATCGACATCACAAAATCGTCAAAACCGCGGAAGAGGCTGCAGCCCTCGGTGTTAAAAAGGGACTGGAATTAAATTGTGGTAAAACCTATGCCGCGTTGGTCAATGCTGTAAAACAAGGCTTGATTACGGAAGCCGAAATTGATGATGCACTGCGCCGCTTGTTTTATACGCGCTTTCGCCTCGGCATGTTCGATCCCGCCGAACAAGTGCCGTGGGCCACTACACCTTATTCCGTCAACCTGGCTCCAGAACATGACGAGCTTGCCCGCCGCGCCGCGCATAAATCTTTGGTACTGCTGAAAAACGGCAAAGTTGGCAAAAAGCCGCTGCTGCCTTTATCCAAAGAGATTAAATCCATCGCGGTTGTCGGCCCGACCGCAGACGAGGTTATGTCTCTGCTCGGCAATTATTACGGCACGCCTGCAAAACCGGTAACGATTCTGCAAGGCATCCGCGAAGCGGTTTCGCCTAACACACAAGTGGTTTACGCACGCGGCGTGGATTTGGTCGAAGGCCGCGAAGAGCCGCGCGCTGCTCCGGTAATTGAGTCGCAATATTTGCGGCCATCCGCCAATTCCAATGAACAGGGCTTACGCGCGGAATATTTTCGCGGTAAGGAATTAAAAGGCGAACCCGTGCTGCGCCGCGTGGATCCGCGCATTGCCTTCCGCTGGGATCGCGGCGCGCCTACAGATAATTTGGTAGCGCGTGGCGAATTGCATAAGGATAAAGGGTTGGACGGCGATAATTTCAGTGTGCGCTGGACGGGGAAACTCTTACCGCCTGTTACCGGTGAATACGAATTTAATGTCAGCGCCAACGATGGTTTCCGTTTGTTTATCGACAATAAATTGCTGTTGGATTCCTGGGAGCTCGCTGAACGCTTGAGTGCAAAAACCGCCAAGGTACGTCTGCAAGCCAATAAACCAGTGGATATCAAACTGGAATATTTTGAAGATGTTCGCGATGCCGAAGTGCGTTTGGCTTGGCAATTGCCGGGTGCTAAATCACCTTACGAAGAAGCTGTGGATGCGGCGAAAAAATCAGACGTTGTCGTCTTCGTCGGCGGCCTTACCGGCGATGTGGAAGGTGAGGAAATGCGGGTGAACTATCCCGGCTTTATGGGCGGCGACCGCACCGATTTGCGCTTGCCTAAACCTCAGCGTGAATTGCTGCAGGATTTAGTCGCCACCGGCAAACCCGTTATTTTGGTGCTCACCGGTGGCTCGGCTATCGCTGTCGATTGGGCGGATCAGCATGTGCCAGCGATTTTAATGACCTGGTATCCCGGCCAGCGCGGCGGCTCTGCTGTGGCGGATGTGTTGTTTGGCGATGTCAGCCCCGGCGGTCGTTTACCCATTACCTTCTATAAAGAAGACGCCAAACTACCACACTTTGAAGACTATTCCATGCAGGGGCGCACTTATCGTTATTACGAAGAAAAACCGCTTTATCCCTTTGGTCACGGTTTGAGTTATGCGGATTTTCAATACAACAAACTCAGTATTGATAAAACCAGTTTGAGCGCAGATGGAGAAACCACCGTGCGCTTGCAGCTTAAAAACCGCGGCAAAATGGCGGCAACGGAAGTGGTGCAAGTCTACGTGCGACCTTTGCAGCGGGGAGAAAATGACGCCATCAAAAATCTGCGCGCATTCGAAGCGGTGGAACTGCAACCCGGATCATCCAAAAATCTGGAATTTACCCTCGCCGCAGCGAAGGATTTCACCTATTACGATGAGCAGCAGAAGGCGTATCGAGTCAAACCTGGTAAGTATGAAATTCAGGTTGGCGCATCGAGTAGCGACATTCGGTTGAAGAAAACCATCACGATTAAGTGATACAGTGACCGCTGTTGCTTTGGCGAAGGAGCCCCTTTATGAGCGAAGTTCTGTACTCCGAACATCCAGCGATGTTCAAAAACAATCCTATCGGCTTCATCGCCAGCATTTTGCTGATTGCAGCCTTCGGGTTGGGATTGCTGATTTTGCTTTGGTGGTACCTGCAGTGTAAGTCTTCAACACTGACCATCACCAGTAGAGACATTCTCTATGAGAAGGGACTGCTCAGCAAAAGCCGGGTGGAATTCGGTATAGCCGGCGTGCGCACCGTAAAAGTGAATCAAAGCTTTTCTGACCGGATTTTTGGTGTTGGTGCCATCCAGATTTACACCTCAGGAGATCAGCCGGAAATCCAAGTCAAAGGCATGCCGGATCCCAACCGCGTGCGTGAACTGATTAAAGCCCGCCAGGATGGCGGGCAGCGGTAGGTGATTTAGTTTCAAATCCCGGCCCAGTTTTACAGCTGCGGAATGGGTTGTGTGGGTTCCAAGTAGGCTGCATCTTTCAAATGGAGTTTTTCGCCATCCCAAAAAAGATATTGTGCGCGGTTCTCAGGAGAAAATTGAATGTTGCCAACTAGTCGTAGCGGGCCTTTGTACCAGATTTTTTGTGTTCCATCAAAATAGATTGCTCCGGTATACATATTGTCATTGAAATTCTCATCGTCAGTAACTTTGACGAATACGCCTCCATCATCCCCGCCGAGCCACCAACTGCCGTCAGGACCTGTTTTCTCAACAGTCTCAACAGAGCAGGCCACAATCAGGAATATGACTGATAAAAAAATCGTTTTCATGAAGCTAAGCCGCTGCTGCAGGTTGTGCGTGGACGAGAATGTTTGAAGCAAGAGATGCCGGAGCGTTCTCGATTACTAGCTTGTGTTCGGCACGGGAATAATCAAGTTTGGGATAATTGTCGCGTATTTCGGCAATGTAGGAATTCGGGCGCGGGTCCAACATATAAGAGGTATCGACTCCTGCTGCTTCAAGGACTCCTTTCATAAAGTGATTACAACTATTAGATATTAAATCGTACTTCTTTCTATTAGGATTGGAGTTTTCCTGCATTCTTTTTAAAGCGTAATCGAGCATTGCCTGAAATTTTCCGAGTACTTCAATGTAGGCCCCTAAAATTCGCCCATTCTGCCCTGAGCCAGCGGAAATTTGGCTCAGTGTATACAGGAGTGAGGCTTTGCTTGGATGGCCATCAGACATAATTTTTACGTCGCGAATAGGCAGTTTTCTTGTATTGCCCACTGAACTGGCGTATCGGCCGTACTCGTAATACTTCGTCGCGCCATTGGCACCATTAATAAATAAAATGCCAGCATGACCTAGGTCCGGGAACTTGTTTTGGGTCTCCGGAATTTCGAATGATTCTGGCAGCAAGTCAAATCCCGGAATAAGATCAGGAATTTTCACCTTTGTTTTTGGTGTGTTAACCGCAATCAAATAATCAGGGAAGACGATGGGAATGGCGATATCTGGCATTATGTTAACCTCCTTGTGTTTTGCCGCGATGCTAGCAAAGCGGGTTTTCGTTGCCAATTCGGGTAAGCATTCTGGCAGACTCAAGCTGCTTGTATGTTAAACATCCATAATGTAGCAGTCGAATGGCGTCTAGCCTTCATATGACCAAGCCGATACCGTTTGCTATGCATAGGCGCCGGTGAACGGCAGTTTTGGAGGCAGCTTTTAAATATCAAGCTCAATCCAAACCGGTGCATGATCGCTGGATTTTTCCCAGCCGCGCACCTCTCTATCGACGCCCGCCGCCTTTAGCCTCTCATGTAACGGTGGACTTAATAACAGGTGATCGATACGCAAGCCGGCGTTGCGGTTGAAGGCGTTGCGAAAATAATCCCAGAAGGTATAAATCTGCTCGTCTGGATAAAGTGTCCTTAGCGAATCCGTCCAGCCCTGGTCCAGCAATTGTTGATAAGCCGCGCGCACTTCAGGGCGGAACAGGGCGTCATCCAGCCAGGATTCCGGTTTGTACACGTCCAATTCAGTTGGCATAACGTTGTAATCTCCCGCCAAAATTACCGGCGCTCCCGAGCGGATTAATTCCCCCGCGTGGGTAATAAACCGTTCGAACCAACGTAATTTGTACTCGAATTTTGGCCCGGGTGCGGGATTGCCGTTGGGCAGATATAAACAGCCGACCAGGACGCCATTTATCGCCGCTTCGATATAACGGCTGTGAGCATCCTCGGGATTGCCGGGCAGCGCTCGCCGAACCTCCAGAGGCTCGCCGCGTTTTGACAAAATCGCCACACCATTCCAACTTTTTTGCCCGTGCCAGATCGCCTGATAACCGGCATCGCGAATGGCCTGTAGCGGAATTTTTTCCTGCGGTGCTTTTAATTCCTGCAAGCACACCACATCCGGTTGGGCTTCTTTCAGCCAGCGCAACAATACCGGCAGCCGTGCATTAATTCCGTTGACGTTATAGGTCGCGATTTTCATAGAGCCTCCAGCGTCACATGTATTCGGTGATTATGCCGGAAGCGGTAAAGAGACTTGCGGATTTTTTCGNGAATAAGTGAAGGAAAATGCTTGGGTGCGTTAGGAGGGAATTAGCAAATANNGTGAGGTGGGGGAAAACAGAGCTCGCCTAAATTGGCGAGCTCTGCGGCGAATCAACTTTATTCGTTAGTTGCGTCCCAAACCCGTCCTGCCCCGGTACCGCTGGAGCCTGGGTTAAATACCTCGACCGCCATAACCTGGTAGGTTGGATCATCACTGGCGTCCAGGTTGTTGATATTTGGCAGAGTCCAGCCGGTGTCAGCCCAGGCTTTTACGTGATCGGCAAAAATGATTTTGCCATCGCGACCGAGAGGCTGCTGTTGCGACGGTTTGCTCCAATATTGATAGAACGTGGAGCGGCCATTAATAGAAGGTTGTCCCTGCCGTGTTGAACGGTAAGTGGAATACTGTACGCCGTTACTAGTAAAGGTTTTACCGAAAGTGGCGCCCTGGCTCGGATCGTAAGACCAGCGCTGCAAAATATAGTACTCGACCAAATGCGCCGGGTTGGATGTCGGCATAGATTTGTCGTATCCCCAACCGTACAAGGTGATATAGCTCGCGCCGCTGTCGCTATTTAAGCGATAGCCGATTACACGGTTCAAATCGCCATAATGCCAGCCGGGACCACCGACATAGTTATAACCGCCGCCCTGCCAGCTGATGCTGAATTCACCGTTGGTATCCAGGGTCATAGAAGTCGATCCGCCGTCTTTCCAGTGGGTGAAGAAGAAGTCGCCCACGTGGCCGGTGGCGTGATTGGAATTAATAGTTTGCTTGCTCGTGTATTTTTGCGTGTAAGCCGAGAACTTGGACAGATCGGGCGCGGGAGTCACCGTAGTATCCAATTGGCCATCGGCAGAATAAATGGCGAAGCCTGCGATGGTGGGGTTCTCTACTCCTGCGATTAACCGAATGGTGACGGAGCGGTCATTGACCGGAATATCTGCGAAGGTCTGGGTATAACCGACGTCGTGGCCCACTTCGGAATAAAGATCCAAGCCGGCGATAACGGTGGTACCTTCGATTGACACACTAAAACTGCGCGCGCCGGCGCTGGTTTGATAAATCTCAGCAAAATGCAATTTCACTGTGTATGCGCCATTGGCAGTTACCGGAATTTCATAGGTCGTTGCGCCATAACGCTCTGATTGGTACAGCGCGCCGCCAGTAACATTGTCCTGAGTACTATTGGGCGTGCCGCCGCTCGCATATTTGTCCGCCTGATACTGCACGCCATCCAGAGTCACGGCCGAGCCACCGGCGTTGATGGCCACCACCAACGGCAGATTGCCACCGGAGGAAGATGAGCTGGAGCTGCTACTTGAGGACGAGCTTGAACTCGAACTGGAGCTGGATGAGGAGCTGGAATTGCTCGAAGAACTCGAGCTAGAACTGGAGGACGAGGAGCTGCTGGAAGATGAGCTACTTGAGGGAGTGGTACCGTTGTTGCCACCACAACCTACCAGGGCAACGGACGTAAAGACCGCCGCCAGCCAATGAGAGATTTGAACCCGTTTTATATTTTTCATGAGTGGTTTCCGTTTTCGCCAGGCGTATTATCATATGATGTAATGCACCAAATAGATTAACCCATTCGCCTATAAAAATTTGTGCCGCAAGTCAAATTCTCCCTGGGCCTATTTGGCAGCGCGATATTTCTGCGACCAAATAAACCCCTTCAGACATTTATTCAAAAATACTTTATGTCGAAAGTGATGTTCAGACTGTGATTAAAAGCGGTAGTGAAAATTAACACTGTATTGTTTGGCGCGTTCAGAACTATTTAGTTTGAGTGGAATTGCGGGTTAAAAATTTATCAGGCTTTGGTAAAAAAGGCGCGAGAAAGTGTTCCATCGCTTTCGAAAGCGACAAGTCCAACACTGCTATCATTACCAGCAATTTCCGTTTTTATTGATCTCCGACGGCTGCCAGCTCAGAATTTTATAGCCGAACTTCAAATGCACCACTCCATAAGCGCTGCAAACTTTGTCCAATAGTTTGCCATCAGCTTTGAGTCTCTTAAGGCTAAATGTAATCAACGTGTAATCTTCGATTTCGGCCAAAATTTTGTTGCCTTCGATCTCTGTCTTTGCGTAGCCCTGTTCGGCCAATCTCTTTTGTAAATCCCGCACATAATCACTTGCCTCTGAGGAAGAGTCAGGAATATGGATATGGTGGCCAAAAATAAACTGCGGCCTTTCAACAAAATAGCTGGATAGATCTACGCTCTTATCGAGATCCTGTAAGTGTTTCTCGATAAACGGCTTGGCGTCGTGGGCGAGTGCTGAGGTGGAGAACAATAAAGCTAAGATGCTGGTGATGAGTTTTTTCATTTTTATGTTCGCTATTTTTCTTGGTGATGCAAAGTTACCCATTCTAACAGTTTGGCGATGTCTGCCAAATCCTTATCCTCGACAGAGCTGGCGGTTACTTTAAATGCATAGGTAACC
>Ga0065721_10004107_pt1 | contig 41757 bp, 31 predicted proteins | sample Mesricmetagenome_FD_59108 | JGI IMG/M metagenome (GOLD analysis project Ga0065721, IMG submission 59108) | Mesophilic microbial community from rice straw/compost enrichment Sample: eDNA_1 v2 (version 2) | ecosystem: Engineered > Solid waste > Grass > Composting > Bioreactor | place: USA: Davis... | reverse complement strand
GGTGCCGTATTACGGGCTGTGTCTCGGGTTGCAGATCGCGGTGATCGAGTTTGCGCGCAACGTGTTGAAGCTCGAAGGGGCGAACAGCACGGAGTTCGAGGCGAGTCCGGCGCATCCGGTGATCAACATGATGGAGGAGCAGAAGAAGATCATCGACAAAGGCGCGACGATGCGGCTCGGCAGTTACGAGTGTGCGCTGACGCCGGGCACGAAGGCGGCGAAGGCGTATGGCGCGGAGAGCATCCGTGAGCGTCACCGGCATCGTTACGAAGTGAACAACGCCTACGTGGATCAGTTGAAGCGCGGCGGGATGGTGATCAGCGGGATCAATCCGCGGCGGAACCTGGTGGAGATCGTCGAGCTGAAGGATCATCCGTGGTTCCTGGCGGTGCAGTTTCACCCGGAATTCCAGTCGAAGCCGAACAAGGCGCATCCGCTGTTTGCGGCGTTCATTGCGGCGGCGATCAAGAATCGGAAAAGTGGAGCGAAGCCGGCGGCGCCGAGTGCGCGCGGAGAGAAGAAGGAAAAGCGGTAAGAGCCTGCTTCGATCTCGATGATCTTCGATTCCAATAAACTCCTGCTGATCGCGGGGCCGTGTTCTCTGGAGAACGAAAACGTGTGTCGTGCCGTGGCGGATACGCTGACGGAGCTGCAGCGGGCGCACGCCGAGCTGAACATCGTTTTCAAAGGCTCGTTCGACAAAGCGAACCGCACTTCGCTGGCGGGGGATCGCGGGACGGGACTTGAAGAAGGACTCGCGCTGCTGGCGCTGGTGAAGCGCGAGTTTGGGTTTCGCGTCTTGACGGATATTCACGAACGGCAGCAGGTGCCGGAGGTGGCGAAAGTGTGCGACGTGCTGCAGATTCCGGCGTTTCTGTGCCGGCAGACGGATTTGCTGCTCGCGGCGGCGGAGAGCGGGCGGACGGTGAACGTGAAGAAAGGGCAGTTTCTTTCGCCGCAGGAGATGCAGTTTGTGACGGGGAAGCTGCGCGAAGGCGGGGCGAAGGAGATTTGGCAGACGGAGCGCGGGACGACGTTTGGTTATCAGAACCTCGTGGTGGACATGCGCTCGTTTGCGATCATGAGCCGGAATGGATTTCCGACGGTGTTCGACGCGACGCACAGCGTGCAGCTGCCGGGCGCGGGCGGAGGAAAGAGCGGCGGGCAGCGGGAATTTGTGCCGCCGCTGGCGAAGGCGGCGTTGGCGGCGGGAGCGGACGGGTTGTTTCTCGAGACGCATCCGGATCCGGCGAATGCGATCAGCGACGGGCCGAACATGATCGCGTTGGAGAATCTACCGCGGTTGATCGCGGAGTGTCTCGCGGTGTGGAAAGCGGTGCGGGCGGTGTAAATCAACGGCGCGACGGCGGCGATTCGTCCCCTTGACCAGCGGCGGGGCGGCGGCACACTCGGCCCAGAACTCTGCCTCATGGAATCTTTCCTTATCGACGTCCCGGTGCCCTCGATGGGTGCGACCGTCTATGAACTCAACGTGATCGTCGTCAAAGTGCAGGCGGGCGATCGCGTGACCAAGGGCCAGCGGCTCGGCGATTTGGAGAGCGACAAATCGACGTTCGAGTTCGAGAGCCCGTGCGACGGCGTGGTGAAGGCGGTCTACGCGGAAGCGGGGCAGACGTTGCAGACGGGGCAGGTGTTTTGCCGGATGGAAACGTCGGACGAGAGCCAGCGGCATCTCACGGCGAAGGGCGATGCGCCGGCGGCGGCCGCGGCGCCGGCACCGAAGCCGGCGGCGGCGCTGGTGTGGACGCCGCGTGCGACGAAGCTCGCGCAGGAGGCGGGGTTGGATCCGACGAAGATCACGGACATCGAGGCGACCGGGCCGGGCAACCGGGTGTCGGGCGACGATGTGGTGAAATATCTGGCCAAGCGGAACGGCTGAGGGCGTCGGGCCCTCGCGAGCACGTTCCTCGTTTTTTTACTCTCATGAGCAGTGCAGCTCCGAACACGGTTTGCATTGCGGGCGTCGGCTATGCCGTGCCCGCGGGAATTCGCGCGACCAGCGAGATTTTGAAGGCGTTTCCGCACCGCACGGAGGACGAGATGGTGCGGTTGACGGGCATCAAGGAGCGCCGGTTTGCGGCGGAAAACGAGAGTGCGACGGATCTCGCCGCGATCGCGGTGGGGCATGCGTTGCAGCAGGCGGGGATGTCGGCGGAGCAGATCGACGGCGTGATCATGGCGACGTTGATTCCGGACCAGCCGGTGCCGGCGATGGCGAGCGCGCTGGCGCGGCGGCTCGGGATTCCGCGGGCGCTGGCCTTCGATTTGAACGCGGCGTGCTCGGGCTGGCTGTATGCGCTCGAGGTGGGGCGGTCGTTCATCCTCTCGGGCACGGCGAAGAATTTGATCGTGGTGACGGCGGAGCTGTTGTCGCGGATCACGAATCCGAACGATCATCACACGGCGTTTCTGTTTGGCGACGGGGCGGGCGCGGCGATTTTGACGGCGGGCAGCAATGGGCACCGGTTGCACCGGCTCGGGTTGTCGGGCGATGCGGAGCAGTTCGAGGCGATTCAGCGGCCGGGCGGTGGGGCGCGGATGCCGTGGCCGCGGGCGGAGGAATTGGAGCACTTTTATCTGCAGATGGACGGCGCGGCGGTGTTCAAGCACGCGGTGGTCGGGTTTGCCGAGCAGATCGAGCAGACGCTGGCGCGCGAGAATCTGAAGCCGGACGACATCGCGTGGGTGGTGCCGCACCAGGCGAACGAGCGGATCCTGAAGGCGGTGAGCCGGCGGGTGGGAATTCCTTACGACAAGTTCGTCGTGACGATCGGCAAATACGGCAACACGAGCGCGGCGAGCGTTTCGATGGCGCTCGGGTGGGCGGCGGAGGAGGAGATCTTTGTCGATGGCGACAAGATCATCTTCTGCAGCGTGGGCGCGGGGCTGACGTTTGCGGGGGGATTGCTGGTGTGGTGATTTCGGCGGACGCCTCGGAGAGGCGTTCCTACCCGAGGTCAACCGACGTTTTGCAGCTCGTAGCTGAGGACGCTGAGGGCGTAGGTGGCGGCGGTTTCGCAGCGGAGCACGAGCGGGCCGAGCGTGATCGGTTCGAAGCCGGCGTTGCGCGAGAGGCTCATTTCGGCGGGCGTAAAATCGCCTTCGGGGCCGATGAGCCAGAGGACTTTGCGAGGCGGACGATTTTGGGCGGCTTGGAAGGCGGCGAGGACGTGTTTCAGGGATTTGGCGCCAGGATGGAGGCTGGCGATGAGCTTCAGGTCGTAGCCGTGGGCGGACTCCATGAACGCGGCGGCTTTCTGGACGGAAGTGATTTCGGGGAGGAAGGGGTTGCCGCATTGTTTCGCCGCTTCGAGGGCGGCGGTGTGCCATTTGTCGATCTTCTTGTCGGAGCGGTCGGCATCGAGGTGGACCTGGGTGCGCTCGCTTTCGAGCGGGACGATGCGGGCGGCGCCGATCTCGGTGGCCTTGCGCACGATGGCGTCCATCGAAGGACCTTTCGGAAGCGCCTGGCCGAGGGTGACCTCGTAGGCGAGCGGCGGGGCTTTTTGTTGGAAGCGAACTTTTAGCGTGGCGGCATTTTTGCGATCGCCGACGAGTTCGCAGATCCACTCGGTGCCGCGGCCGTTGAAGGCGACGACGGTGTCGCCGAGACGGGCGCGGTTGACGGCGACGAGATGGTGCGATTCGTCCGGCGAGAGAACGATTTCGGCGGGCTCGGTGGTGGCGGGGCTGCAGAACGCGCGAAAGTCGGGCATGGGCCCGAGTGAAAACGGCTCGCGGGGCGATACAAGCGTGCGGCGAGGCTGGAAAGCAGTAAGGGCGCTGGTTTCGCGACCAGCGCCCTTGCCGACTTGAACTACAAACTATGAACTACGCTAAAAAGAACGTAACACCTAACACACGTGGAGAAAGACGCGGCAGGTGTCGGAACGTTCAAAAAAGAATTCGGAGTTGGAACGTTTATGACAGACGCGCGGGGGATGCGCGCGTTGGCTGTTAGAGACGAGAGACTTAGGTGTTTTCCTCGGCGTCGAGGCGACGCTCGCGGCGGCGGGCGGCGAGCATTTGTTCGTGTTGCGCTTCCTCCACGCCTTCGAGGGTGAGGCGCTCGACGGCTTTTTCCTCGTCGGGGCCTTCGTGAAGCGGGCTTTCGTGACCGCTGACGCTGGGCGGTTCGCTGGGATCGCGGGAAATGCCGGTGGCGACGGGTTGGTCTTCGACTGTTGTATCCGGAAGGTTGAGACCGAGCAGTTCGGCGCGGGCGCGGGCGAGGTCGTCGTCGGTGATCTCGGCGCCGGAGCGGCCGTCGATGGCGGCGAGTTCGCGGGCGCGGCGTTCGATGTCGCCGCGTCCGACGCTGCCGGAACCTTTGCCGTGCACGAAGAGACGTCCGTCGGTGGGGTCGTTGATGTTCATGCGGCAATGTATTCACGCTCGCGGTGCGCACCATCCAGCGGGGCGCCCGCACGGGCTACGGCGGAAAACCCCTCGGGAAAAACTCCATGGGGCGGTCAGGGGCGGACGAGGTAGCGTCGGCGCCGATCGCGGTTAGTTTTCCGGATGCGTTCGCTGTGGAAAGGCTCGATCAGTTTCGGATTGGTGAACATTCCGGTCTCGCTGTATCCGGCGACGCGACGCGAGGAGTTGAGTTTCCGGCTGCTGCGCGCGAGCGATCTGAGTCCGGTGAACTACAAACGCGTGGCGCAGACGGACGGCAAGGAGGTGCCGTGGGAGCAGATCGTGAAAGGCTACGAATACGAGAAGGGGAAGTTCGTCGTGTTGAAGGACGAGGACTTCAAGCGGGTCGACATCGAGGCGACGCAGACCGTGGACATTCTCGATTTCGTGCAGCTGTCGGAGGTGAATCCGATGTATTTCCAAAAGCCCTACTATCTCGTGCCGGACAAAGGCGGGGCGCCGGCGTATGCGTTGTTGCACGAAGTGTTGAAGGACACGCGGAAGGCGGGGATCGCGAAAGTGGTGATCCGGACGCGCCAGCATCTCGCGGCGGTCAAGGCGCAGGACAACGTGTTGATTCTGGAGATCATGCACTTCGCGGACGAGTTGGTCGACGTGGATGAGTTGAACATCCCCGCGACGAAGGCGGCGCCGCGGAAGCGGGAGGTCGACATGGCGAAGGCGTTGGTGGAGCAGATGACGGAGAAGTGGGACGCGAGCCGCTACACGGACGATTACTCGTCGGCGCTGATGAAGATGATCAAGGAGAAGATCGAACGCGGTGACAAAGCGGCGCCGAAGGCGGTGAAGGCGCGGCGGCAGACGAACGTGATCGACCTCGCGGCGGTGTTGCAGCAGAGCCTGAACGAGGCGGGGGGCGGGAAGAAGAAGGGCGCGGCGAAGCCGAAGAGCGCGTCGCGGAAGAAAACGAAGAAGGCGGCCTGAAGAATTTTCCAGTGGGGGCGGCAGAGGTTCTCTTCATGGAGAACATTCGGGCGCGTTCGGGGTCTGTGCTCGCCCACTCCGATCTCACCGATCGGCAGATCGGGGATTTCCTTATCTTACCTCGAAACTATTGCCACTGGTCGAAAAGAGCGCATCGGGTTTTGCGAGAACGGGCGGGTCCGGCGGATTACTTCCGTGCGGAGCGCCCGGCAGGCATAAGGGAAAAGTTCAGACACGATCCTCCTCCAAAAGCATGCCGACGACGGCTCCCGTAAAACCTATCAACGTGCTGGTGGTGGAAGACCACGAAGACGACTTCCGCTACCTTTCATTCCTGCTGGGACGCAGCGGGTCGGGGGCCTACCATGTGCATTGGGCGTCGAGTTACGCGGCGGGGCAGAAGGCGCTGCGCGAAGGCACGTATGATGTGGCGTTGTTCGATTACCGGCTCGGAGGAGGAACGGGCATCGATCTGCTGCGGGAGGCGCAGGGTTTCGGCTGCGAGATGCCGATCATTCTGTTGACCGGGCACGACAGCCACGAAGTCGACCAGGAGGCGTCCAACGCCGGTGCGGCGGATTATCTGTGCAAGACCGGACTCAACAGCACGGAACTCGAACGGACGATTCGTTATGCGATGCAGCAGGCGGCGATGACGGCGGCGCTGCGGCAGAGCCAGCAACAACTGGAGTTGTTCATGCGGAGCGTGCCGTGCGCGGTGTGCATTCGCGATCAGTCGGGGCAGCTGCTTTTCCAGAACGAGATGTTCGCGCGGTGCTTCAAGCACGACGATCTCCAGCCCCCGGAAGGGCCGTCGTCGGCGGTGGAGACGTGGCCGTATTCGCGCGACGGGCGGCACTGGATCGTGAATTCGTTCGGGATGGTGAACGCGCACGGCGAACGGCTGCAGGGATTCGCGGCGATCGACATCACGGAGCGGATCGAGGCGGAAGCGGAGCGCAACCGGCAGGCGCAGCTGTTGACGAGCATCATGCAGACACTGCCGGCGATGGTCGGGCGGCTGGACACGAAAGGCGTGGTGGTGGAGGCGCAGGGCGCGGGCATCGCGCGCAGCGGGTTGGAGGCGGAGGGATTGATCGGCGTGAATCTCGCGGAACGATTCCCGCAGAGCGGGGCGGCGGTGGCGGAGGCGCTGCGCGGAGGCTCGGCGAATTTCACGCTCATCGGGAAGTCGGGACCCCAGGAGTGGCAGGTGGAATTTGTCGTGATGGCCGATCCGGACCGGAAGGCGGGAGCGACGTTCTTCGGGCGCGACGTGACGGAGCGGCGTTGGCTCGAGCAGCGGTTGTTGACGATCAGCGATGCGGAGCAGCAGCGGATCGGCGCGGATTTGCACGACGGACTCGGGCAACAACTCACCGGGATGGCGTGCCTCACGGCGGCGTTGCGCGACCGGTTGAAAAAGGTGGCGCCGACGGAAGCGGAGAATGCGGATTTGATCGCGAAGCTCGCGAGCGAGTCGGTGTCGCAGACGCGGGCGCTGGCGCGCGGGTTGTGTCCGGTGCAGCTCGAGAAGAACGGGCTCGTGTCGGCGCTCGAGGACCTCACTTACCAGGCGCAGTTGTTGCATGGGCTCGAGTGCCGGTTCCGGCTGGAGGGAGCGCCGCCGCACTGCGAGCACCTGACAGCGATGCATCTTTACAGGATCACGCAGGAGGCGATTCACAATGCGACGCGGCATGGGCGCGCGCGGCAGATCCTCGTGACCCTGACCACCCGCGGGAACGAACATCGCCTGACGATCAAGGATGACGGCAGGGGGTTCGCCATGGACGGGATGGGAACCGGCTCCGGCGCAGGGTTTACGATTAATGAGCTATCGGGCGAATATGATCGGGGGGACATTTTCCCTCGAATCTGCCCCCGATCGCGGAACTCAGGTCAGTGTTCTGTTTACGACTGTCACTTCGAAATGAAAACGATTTCCGACCCCGATACTTCGGCGCCGAGCGCGGCGGTGACCCCGACGAAGAGTCGAATTTTTCTGGTGGATGATCATCCGATCACGCGGCAGGGCGTTGCGGTGCTAATCAATCAGGAGCGCGATCTCACGGTCTGCGGCGAGGCGGACAGCGCGCCTGTAGCCATCGATCTGATACAAAAGTTGAATCCGGATGTGGCGCTGGTCGACATCACGTTGAAGACGACCAGCGGCATCGAGCTGATGAAACATTTGAAGGCGCTGCGGCCGGAGATGCCGGTGCTGATCATGTCGATGCACGATGAAAGTCTTTTCGCCGAGCGCGCGCTGCGGGCGGGCGCGAAGGGCTACATCATGAAGCACGAGGCGAGCGCGAAGATCCTGACGGCGATCCGCCGCGTGCTGTCGGGCGAGCTCTATTTGAGCGACAAGATGAAGGAGAAGATGCTGCACCGGCTGGTGAACAACCGGAAGGAAGAGGTCGTCTTCTCGATCGACACGCTGAGCGATCGCGAGATGGAGGTGTTTCAGCTGATCGGCAACGGTTATGGGACGCGGCAGATCGCCTCGAAGCTCAACCTGAGCGTGAAAACCATCGATTCGTATCGGGAGCACCTGAAGCTGAAGCTGCGTTTGGAGAGCGGCACCGAATTGGTGCGGCATGCGATCCAGTGGGTGAAGAGCGAGGGGATTGTGTAACACGGCGGCGTGGAGCGGTAATCGCTCCGATGGCGTGTTCGAGCTCCGGCCCGATTCGCAAGGTGAACGCGGGCTGATAGGATTTTCCGGCCATTCGGATGGCCGGGTCGCGGTGTGAACCCCGGGCGTTTTCACGTCAGCACCGCGACCCGGCCGCTTTTTTTGGGAAAGACCAGGACGTTGCGGCGGGTTCCCAATTTGCGGCGTGAACCGCAAATCGCCCGGGAGGAAGTCCGGATCGGAGCCCGATTCAATCGGGTGCGGGGCGACGCGATAATGTGGCTGCAGCCACATGAAAAAATCAGCGCCGAAAGAAAAACTACGTCCGGAGCAAACCCAGCCCGAGCCGGGCATCGAGTCGGAGATGACGCCGCGGCCGGTGAGCGAGAATCACGGCCTGCGCGGGAGCGGAAAGCTCGCGGGCAAGACGGCGTTGATCACGGGTGGTGACAGCGGAATCGGACGCGCGGTGGCGATCGCGTTTGCGAAGGAAGGCGCGAACGTGGCGGTGGGATATCTCGCGGAGCGAAGTGATGCCGTGGATACGCGCAAACGGGTCGAGAGCCTCGGCCGGTCTTGCCTGCTGCTGCCGGGGGACGTCGGCGATTCGCAGGAATGCGAGCGGATGGTCACGGCGACGCTCGCGAAGTTTGGCGGGATCGACATCCTGGTGAACAATGCGGCGGAGCAGCATCCGCAGGAGTCGTTGGAAAAAATCTCGGATGCCCAGCTGGAGCGGACGTTTCGCACGAACATCTTCGCCTATTTCTATCTGACGCGCGCGGTGCTGCCGTATTTGCCGAAAGGCGGGGTGGTCATCAACACGACGTCGGTGACGGCGTATCGCGGGAGTCCGCAGCTGATCGATTACAGCGCGACGAAGGGGGCGATCGTGGCGTTCACGCGGTCGCTGGCGTTGAACGTAGCAGAAAAAGGGATACGTGTGAACGCGGTGGCGCCGGGGCCGATCTGGACGCCGTTGATTCCGTCGACGTTTCCGAAGGAGAAAGTGGCGACCTTCGGGTCGGACGTGCCGATGAAACGGGCGGGCGAGCCGGAGGAGGTGGCGCCGTGCTATGTTTTCCTGGCGTCGGAGGATTCGTCCTACATGTCGGGGCAGGTGCTGCACCCGAACGGAGGGGAGATCATCAACGGCTGAGCGGCCCGCACCGGTCGCGCGGCGGGAGAAGGGCGTCGCGCGTCAAGGCTGCGGCGCGGGGAGCGGGATGGGCGCGGGTTCGTTGTGGCGCAGCCAGTAGTCGCGGAAGGCGGCGGCGAGTTCGATGAGGCCGCTGAGCGAGGACGGTTTGACGAGATAGGAATTGGCGCCGGCGGAATAGGCGCGGCTGACGTCGCTGCGTTCCTTGGAGGAGGTGAAGACGATCACGGGCAGGCTGCGGAAGCCGGGCCGGGCGCGAATCCACTCGAGCACCTCGTGGCCGGAGCAGCGCGGCAGTTTGAGATCGAGGAGGACGAATCGAGGAAGTGGATACGCGAGGCGATCGCGATACGGACCTTCGCCGTTCAAGTAGGCGATCGCCTCGTCGCCGGAGTGGATGGTCTGCACCGGGTTGCCGATGCCGGTTTTGGCAAAGGCGTGCCGGAGAAGCGTGACGGCGTCGGGTTCGTCTTCGACGACCAGAATCGGATCAAGCGGTGGCATGCGCGGCCGGAAGGAGCGCGGAAGCGCGGGGGAAGTCGATCCAGAATCGGCTGCCTTCGCCGGGCGTCGATTCGACGCCGCAGCTGCCGCCCATGCGGGTGACGGCTTTGCGGACAAGCGAGAGGCCGATGCCGGTGCCGGGATAGTCGGCGGGGCTGTGGAGGCGTTCGAAGAGCTGGAAGATGCGCTCGTGGTGCCGGCGATCGATGCCGATGCCGTTGTCCTCGATCCAAAGGCGGGCGCCTTCGCCGAGCATTTCGGCGCGGATGCGCACGAGCGGCGGTTCGCCGGGGCGGGTGAATTTGAGCGCGTTGGAGACGAGATTGGAGAGCGCCTGGAAGAGGCCGGTCTTGTCGGCGAACACGGCGGGGAGCGGGCGTCCGATTTCGACGCGGGCGCCGGCCTGGCGGATGGCGGCGTGTTGGTGCGCGAGGACGTCGCCGACAACGTCGTCGAGCGGAAGTTCGACGAGCTGCATCTCGGCGCGCGAGAGCCGGCTGTAGGCGAGGAGATCCTGGATGATGCTGTCCATCCGGCTTGCGGCGCGGATGATGCGGTGAAGGTAGTCGCGATGCTCGGAGGACAACGCGGCGGACTCGTCGCGGATGGCCTCGGCGAAGCCGCGCACGAACTGGAGCGGCGTGCGGAGGTCGTGGGAAACTGAATACGTGAAGGCCTCGAGTTCGGCGTTGGCTTCGCGGAGCGTGGCGGTGCGGGCGCGGACGCGGACTTCGAGCTGGTCGGCGTAGTCCTTGAGGCGGGAGCGGGCGTCGGCGAGTTCGGCGAACGCGCGGCGCTGCTCGTCGATGTCGGTGGCGCTGCCGACCCACTGGACGAGGACGCCGCGGTCGTCGCGGCGCGGGAGCGCGCGAACGAGATGCCAGCGCCAGTCGTCGGGGCCGCAGCGGAGGCGGCATTCGTGTTCGAACGGCGTGCAGTCGGTGACGGCGATGCGCCATTGTTCGCGCGTGGTGTCGCGGTCCTCGGGGTGCACGGCGTCGAGCCAGCCTTGCGAGCCGAGGGAGGCGACTTCGGTCATGCCGGTGGTTTCGAGCCAGCGGCGGTTGACGTAGTCGAGTTGGCCGTCGGGGAGGGCGGTCCAGACCATCTGCGGCATGGCGTTCGCGAGGAAACGATAGCGGGTGAGGGCGTCGGCGAGCGCCTGCTCCGTTTCCTTTCGCTCGGTGATGTCGTAGGCGTGAATGACGACGCCGCAGACGCGGCCCTCGGTGTCGCGATCGGGGCGATAGGTGGCGATGAGGTGGCGTTCGCGGTTGGGGGTGCGCAGGGTGATTTCGTGGCGCATGTTGCGGCCGCGGAAGGCGGCGCGCAGGTAGGGCTCCATGCGATCGTGCGCTTCGTCGCCGACGAGTTCGCGCATGGTGCGGCCGTCGATCGCTTCGGCGGAGACGCCGAGCCAGCGGCGGTATTTTTCGTTGTGGAGCCAGAAGCGTTCGTCGGGGCCGATGTAACCGACCATCGCGGGCATGGAGTCGATGATCGTGTGGAGCAGCATGCGGTGGCGATCGAGCGCGCGCTCGGCGTCCTTGCGGGCGGTGAGATCGAGGACGAAGGCCATGCATTCGTCGCTGTCGGGGAGGAGGCTGCCGCAAACGAGAACCTGGGCGACGGAGCCGTCGGGGCGGAGGTATTCCTTTTCGTAGGGCGAGCAGCGGCCGGTGAGCTGGAGTTCGAGGTTGGCGCGATCGTCGGCCGCGCGCCAGGCGCTGGCGGTGCGGTCGTTGAGGCTGGCGCGGCCGGAGGCGATTTCCTCGGGCGTGTAGCCGAGGAGATCGGTGAGCGCCTGGTTGGCGCTCACGATGTGGCCGGAGCGCGAAACGGTGCACATGCCGAAGAGATTTGCCTCCCATGCGAAGCGGAAGCGGCGTTCGCTGCGCTTCATTTCGCGCAGGGCGTTTTCCTCGGCGGCGAGGGCTTCGCGGGTGCTGCGGTAGAGGCGGGCGTTGTCGAGGGCGAAGCCGGCGAGGCTGGCGATCTTTTGGATGAGGCGGTATTCGGCTTCGTCGAACGTGCGGCCGGATTCGGCGGAGGCGAGGGCGAGGACGCCGACGATGCGGCCGCGGGCGCGCAGGGGGACGCCGTAGTAGCAGAAGGAGCGAACGGTGCGGAGGCGGAGGTAATGGGCCTCGTCGCACGCGAGGGCGCGGAGAAGCGCGTCGTCGGCTTGGCGCAGAAGTTGGGGTTCGCCCGTGGCGAGAACGCGGGCGGCGCAGGCGTCGGGTTGCGGCGGGCGGAAGCGGCCGGCGCCGGCGGGAGCGGGAGCGCTGGCGGGGCGATCCATATGATGGATACGCACGCGTTGAAGTTCGCCGCTGTCGTTGACGAGGTCGATGCAGCACCAGTCGGCGATGCGCGGGACGAAGGACTGGACGAGGATTTCCGCGCAGCGATCGACGTCGAGGGATTCGGCGAGCGCGCTGTGAATGCGACCGAGGAGGGCGAGTTCCTCGCGTTCGTTATGGGAATCGGTGACGTCGCTGCAGGAGCCGATGTAGCCTTCGAAATTGCCTTCGCTGTCGTGGCGGGGAACGGCGTTTTCCAGAAGCCAGCGGTAGCAGCCGTCGGCGCGGCGGAGGCGGTATTCGATGGTGAAAGGTTTGCGGGCGGCGACGGCGGCGGCGGAGACGGCTTGGTAGCGCGCGCTGTCGGCGGGGTGAATCTGACCGGGGCGCGGGGCGTCGTCGTGGGTGTCGAGCGGCTGGCCGGTGAAGGCGACCCAGTTTCGGTTGACGAAGCGGCAGCGGCCCTCGGCGTCGGTGGACCAGATGAGCACGGGGGCGTTGTTCGCCATGATGGCGAAGTGGCGCGCGGCTTCGTCGGCCCGTGCGCGGACGCCGTGCGCGACGCGGTGAAGCGCGGCGCAGAGAAGGGTGACGATACTGCCGTTGGTGAGGAAGAGGGTCAGCTGAAGCGTTTCGCGACCGGAGCTGACGGAGAGGGGTTGTTGAAACTCGAGGGTGCCGAGCACGGCGCCGGCGGCGACGATCACGAGGCCGGCGATCGCTCCGCCAAACCAGGCGGAGAAGAAAACCGCGGAGAGAAGGAAGGCGAATGGAAGGTGGTCGCCGGAGAGAAAAGACGAGGCGTCCCGAAGGTAGATCGCGACGACCAAACTCAGGGCGGGCACGCCGTAGCGGGTCGTGGCGTTTCGCTCAGCGGGCGGAACGAGGAAGCGAGGCTGGAACCACACGCCGCCAAAGTGGATAACGGCCGGGAGTTTGTCAGCAGGCGTGTTATCGGGATTTCCCCGATCTAAATATCAGGGTGCGCTGGACGTTTGCCGCGCATCAGGAGAAGGCCGAATGCGCGGCAGGAAAGGGGGGAAATTGCGTCAGACGGAGCGCTTGTTGCGCGCGCCAGGCATGCGGGGCGTCGCGGTGGCGCCACCGGCGGACTCGCGGGTGTTGGCGCGGGGTGGACGCGGGGTGGTGTCCTTGGTCGGTTCCGCGGCCGGGTTGCTCGCGGGACTTTGCAGCGCGCGTTCGGCCTCGAGCCAGATTTCTTCGTCGCGGCCGGCGGGGCGTCCGTAGGTCTCCCAAAGCTCCTTGGCTTTGCGAGAGATTTCGTCGTGCGACGGCTGCGTGGTGCCCGTGAAGGTGGAGGTGGTTTCGTTCATAGAGGTATCGGAAAGATTAATACAGTTTCTGGGCAAACGATATGGGGGAAAGCGTGCGGCTCCGCCCCGGGCCGGTGCCGGGGCCGGAGCCGTGGAGTAACGACGTTGTTTATTTTACTTCGTCGCCGGCGTCGTCGTCGGACACTTCCGATTCATCCGATTCGACATCACCCGACTCTTCTTCGCCTTCGGTTTCAGCCTTGAGGTTGAGCGAGGAGGCGAGCTGGGTGAGCTTGCGATCGGTCTCGGCTTCTTCGTCGAGCGTCTCCTGGAGAAGTGAAACGACTTCGTCTTCGCCGAGGAGTTCGGCGTAGGTGCGAACGGTGCCGTAGCCGGCGATTTCGTAGTGCTCGACCTTTTGGGCGGCGCCGATGAGGGCGGCGTCGCGGACGGAGGGCGAGGCGTCCTCTTTGATCTTCTCTTCGCCCTCGGCGATGAGGCCCTTCATGGCCTTGCAGGTTTTACCTTTGGCGGGAGCGTCGAGGAGCTCCATCGCGCGTTCGAGCCGGGCGATGTGTTCGTGCGTTTGATCGAGGTGTTCTTCGAAGCCGGCTTTCAGCGACTCGTCGGAGGCGGCTTTGGCCATCTTGGGGAGCGCCTTGGTGAGCTGGGTCTCGGCGTTGTAGAGATCGCGGAGTTCGTCGATCAGAAGTTCGTGAAGATTGGTGGTCTTGGGCATGGGAATTTGGGTTGAGGTTTTGCGGTGTGAGCGACCGGTCGCGGTCGCGCTGAAGCGGGGCGCGGGGATGGTGCGGCAAAGGCGCGGGGTGTTCCGTCGCGCCGGCGCGAACGGCATCGGGAAAACTTCCGAAGGCGTGCGCGGAGAGTAGCCGCGTGTGGGGCGAGGCGGCGCGAGCGGATCGCGCGCGGCGACCTGGAAACGAATCAGGGCAGCGGCACCGGTTCGGTGGTGGCGGACGAAGGGTCGTTCCACAAGGCCCACACGACGATCGCGGTGCCGACGAAGAACACGACGATGGCGATGGCCATCCAGATATTTACCTTGGTGGTGCGGCGTTTCACGTCGACCACCGGGCGGGTGTCGTCCTTGTCGAATCCCATGGCGTTTCGAAATTGAGGGTTGCGAAGATCTGCGGCCACGAGTGACAGCCGAAACGGGCGGGCGTTCGTTTGGTGGGAAGGTTGGTGGAGGAACAGCGGAGGCGGCGGCGGATCGATAGGAGAGATGAAGCGGGTTTTCCGGCATCATGGGCTGTCGCTGACGCTCTTCGCGATTTTCGTCGCGATCCTGGCGGGGCAGTTCGCGGTCGGGCGGGCGGAGCACAACGACGAACGGGCGAAGGAGGGCGAGCGGACGCTGTCGGCGGCGGAGTATTTCCGGAGTCCGCATTTCCTCGAGGCGACGATGGAGAACTGGGAGAGCGAGTTCCTGCAGATGTGCATGTTCGTCGTGCTGACGGTGTGGCTGCATCAGAAAGGATCGGCGGAGTCGAACGACCCGGATCATCCGCCGAGTCTCACCGGACGCGCGCATCCAAAAAACACGCGCGCGCCCGGGCCGGTGCGGCGCGGCGGGTGGCGGCTGCGACTCTACGAGCATTCGCTGTCGAGTGCGTTGTTCGTGTTGTTCGCGTTGGCGTTTGCGGGGCACGCGAGCGGAGGAGCGGCGTTGTATAACGAGGAGCGGGCGCAGCAGCACGAGCCGGCGGTGACGGTGTGGGAGTATTTGGGGACGTCGCGGTTCTGGTTCGAATCGTTGCAGAACTGGCAGAGCGAATTTCTGGCGATCGGGACGATGGTGGTGCTGACGATCTTTTTGCGTGAACGCGGCTCGCCGGAGTCGAAGCGCGTGGAAGCGCCGCATTGGTCGAACGAGTGACGCGCGGGACCGGGAGCGCTCGGATGGGCGGGCCGGACATTTCGCCCATGGCGAGCGGGGCGGAGCGGGGTAAGGTGACGCATGGCGGACATTCGCATCGGCATCTCCGGTTGGACGTATGCGCCGTGGCGCGGAAGTTTTTTTCCGAAAGGACTAAGCCAGAAGAAGGAGCTCGCGTTTGCGTCACGTCAGGTGCGGACGATCGAGATCAACGGGACATTTTATTCGATGCAGCGGCCGACGAGCTTTCGGGCGTGGTATGAAGCGGTGCCGGACGATTTCGTCTTCGCGCTGAAAGGGCCGCGCTTCATCACGCATTTGAAGCGGTTGAAGGACGTGGTGGCGCCGACGGCGAATTTCTTCGCGTCGGGCGTGCTGCGGTTGAACGAGAAACTCGGGCCGATCCTGTGGCAGCTGCCGCCGATGACGCGTTTCGATCCGGAGCGGCTGCGGGAGTTTTTCAACCTGCTGCCGCGTTCGACAAAGGAGGCGGCGGTGTTTGCGCGGCATCACGATCACCGGCTGAAGGCGCGGGCGTGGTTGCGCGTGGATCGCGACCGGCCGCTGCGGCATGCGCTGGAGGTGAGGCATCCGAGTTTCGAGTGCGCGGAGTTCATCGCGTTGTTGCGCGAGCACGACATCGCGCTGGTGGTCGCGGACACGGCGGGGAAGTGGCCGCTGATGCACGACGTGACGTCGGACTTCGTTTACGTGCGGCTGCACGGCGACACGGAGTTGTATGCGAGCGGTTACACGCCGGCGGCGCTGGACGCGTGGGCGGAGAAGATTCGCGCGTGGAGTGCGGGAGACGACGCGGCGGAGGGGCGGCGCCTGGGGGCGGCGGTCGAGCGGAGGGGACGCGGGCGGGATGTGTATGTTTATTTCGACAACGACGTGAAGGCGTATGCGCCCTTCGACGCGATGGGACTGGCGCATCGGCTCGGACTGGGCCCGGCGGCGCCGGCGGGACCGGTCGAGGGCACGTTCACGCCGGCGGTGTTGCGCACCGGTTGGGCGGACTGGGTGCGGCAAAATTCTTCCGCGACGGCGCCGAAACGAGCGCGGTCGCGACGTGCAACCAACCCTTAAACGAAAGGAACGAAATGAAGCGGAACTTGAACGGGAAGAAAGTGGCGATCCTCGCGGCGGAAGGATTCGAGCAGAGCGAACTGGAGAAGCCGCGGGAGGCGCTCGAGCAGGCGGGGGCGAAGACGGCGGTGGTTTCGCCGGAGGAAGGATCGATCCGCGGCTGGGACGAGGACGATTTCGGCGACAGCGTGAACGTGGACGTGCCGTTGAAGCGCGCGAATCCGGCGGACTACGATGCGCTGCTGCTGCCGGGCGGTGTCATGAATCCGGATACATTGCGCACGGTGCCGGAAGCGGTGCGGTTCGTGACGCACTTCTTCGAGTCGGGGAAGCCGGTGGCGGCGATTTGTCATGGGCCGCAGTTGTTGATCGAAGCGGACGTGGTGCGCGGGCGGCGGTTGACGTCGTATCCCTCGATCAAGACCGACCTGCGGAACGCGGGCGCGGAGTGGGTGGATGAGACGGTGGTGACCGATCAAGGGCTGGTGACGAGCCGGCGGCCGGACGACATCCCGCAGTTCAACGAGAAGATGATCGAGGAGTTCGCGGAAGGTTTTCACGCCGGACAACACGCGGCGAGGGGCGCGACGATGTCGGGACGTTGAAGGATCTACGGGGCGCGCGGACTGGGTCCGTGCGCGTCGCAGCTGGAGGTTGATGGGTTGATCCGTGAGCCACAGGGCGGGCGAAAGTCCGCCCTGTGTGCCGGGCGCGGAGACGTGTGCGCACCCTTTGCCGCGGCGAAACGTCAGGAGGGGGCATGAGGCTTTACCCCGCGCTCGTGTCGATGGTTGTAACTTTGCTGGCGCCGGTGTCGGCGCTGGCGGCGGGCAAGCTGCCCCGCAGCACGCCGGAGGCGCAGGGCGTGGCGTCGTCGGCGATTCTGGGGTTCATCGAAGAGGCGGACCGGAAGGTGAATGCGATGCACAGTTTCATGCTTGTGCGGCATGGCCATGTCGTGGCGGAGGGCTGGTGGGAGCCGTTTTCGGCGGAGGAGCGGCACATGATGTTTTCATTGAGCAAAAGCTTCACGTCGACGGCGGTGGGTTTGGCGATCGAGGAGGGGAAGCTGAGTTTGAACGACACGGTGTTGAAATTTTTCCCGGAGGACGCGCCGGCGGAGCCGTCGCAGAACCTGCGCGCGATGCGCGTGCGCGACCTGCTGACGATGTCGACGGGGCAGCACGAGGAGACGATTCGCGGGTTTCCGTTTCAGTCGCAGGAGAACCTGGTGCGGAAATTCTTGAGTCTGCCGGTGGAGCACAAACCGGGGACGTTCTTTGTCTATAACACGCCGGCGACCTACATGCTGTCGGCGATCGTGCAGAAAGTGACGGGGGAGACGGTGCTCGAGTATCTGGGGCCGCGTTTGTTCGAGCCATTGGGGATCGAAGGGCCGGACTGGCCGGCGAGCGCGCAGGGGGTGACGCTGGGCGGGTTTGGGTTGAGCGTGCGGACGGAGGACATCGCGAAGTTCGGGCAGTTGTATTTGAAAAATGGAGACTGGAACGGGCGGCGGCTGGTGCCGGCGGAATGGGTGGGGCAGGCGACGGCGCGGCAGGTGTCGAACGGCAGCAATCCGGACAGCGACTGGGAGCAGGGCTACGGATTTCAGTTCTGGCGGACGCGGCACAACCTGTATCGCGGCGACGGGGCGCACGGGCAGTTTTGCCTGATCTTTCCGGAGCACGACGCGGTGGTGGCGATCACGAGCGGGACGGGGAACATGGGACAGGTGATGAACCTCCTGTGGCAGCATCTTTTGCCGGCGTTGGGGAAGGAGGCGCTGCCGGAGAACCGCGAGGCGCACGGGGCGTTGAAGGCGCGACTGGCGGCGCTGTCACTGCCGACGCAGGAAGGCGCGGCGAGCGGAGCGGGAGCGGCGCGGGTGGCGGGGAAGACGTATGTGTTTCCGGAGAACCCGCACGGGATCGAAGCGATTGCGTTTGCGGAGGCGGGGGCGGGTGGGGAGCAGGTGTTGACGATTCGCGCGGCGGGGGTGGAGCAGCGGATCGTGGCGCCGCGGGGGCGTTGGGAGAAAGGCGAGTTGAAGACGGCGATGTTTGAGGAGCCGGTGGCGGTGAGCGGCGCGTGGACGGCGGACGATGGGTATGCGTTGAAGGTGGTGCGGTATCGCGGGCCGTTCACGCATGTGTATCGGCTGACCTTTGCGGGCGACGACGTGACGCTCGAGGGCGAGCAGAACGTGGGGTTTGGGCCGGGGCAGCCGCCGGCGGTGACGGGGCGGTTGAAGAAGTAGGCTAGGCGCCGCCGGCGGGCGGGGGCGGGTGGGAGGATTCGATGAGGTGCTTCAGCGTGTCGAGGTCGCGGTGTTCCCACTCGAACGCGATGGCGTTTTCCGTGCCGGCGAAGAAGCGGTAGGGGAGCTGGGGCGAGCGTTTGACGATGGTGCCGAGGAGGGCGGTGCCGCGCATCACGCGGATGACCTCCCAGCCGCTGACGCCGGGGGTTTGGAGATATTCGATTTTGGCGGCGCGCATCATGGCGGCGGTGCGGGATAATATACACCAATGCGCGATTGTGGCGACGGGGAGACGGGCGGGAATCGCGTGGCCGGGTTGCAGCTTGAGGTGAGTAGGGAGCGCGCCGATAAAAGCCGGGATGCTACGGTTCTTCGCGCATCAGGGGCTTTTGCGGCGTCGCCTTTGCCGGGCGACGGCGCTGGTGCTGGCGCTGGCGGCGGGCGGCTGGCCGGGGGGCGCGGCGGGTCAGTCGTGGGGGGGCGGGCCGATTCGGACGATTCACGAATTCTGGCGGATGACGCCGGAGGAGAAGGGGGCGGCGCAGCCGTTCGAGATCGAGTGCGATGTGATTTATTATGATGCGGCGTGGAGGAATTTATGGGTGCAGGACCGCAGCGGTGAGGGGGCGTATGCGTTTCTGGGAGCGAGTTCGCCGGCGATCGAGACGGGGCAGCGGGTTCGGGTGCGGGGGATGTTTCGGCCGCCGAACCAGCAGTTTTCGTTTGAGGAGGCGGAGTTCGAGGTGATCGGTCGGGCCGAGCCGCAGGTGGTGGAGGTGCCGGGGCGGTTGTCGCGGGCGGCGATGTTGAACCGTTTGGTGGAATTGGAGGCGTTTGTGGTGCAGCAGCGGCGGGTGGATCCGTTGCATGTGCATCTGACGCTGTCGGTGGCGGGACGGCCGGTGTTTGCGTGGATGCTGGTGGAGCCGGGCGGGCCGGTGCCGCGGCTGGCGGATACGACGGTGAGGTTGCGGGCGGTGGCGGGGAGTCCGCCGGGCGGTGGAGCGCACATCGATTCGGTGGAGTTGAAGATCGCGGGACCGGGCGATGTGACGCCGGTGAGTTCGTTGGGTGAGGATCCGCGATTCGAGGTGGAGGCGACGCCGATCGAGCGGCTGCCGGAGTTGTCGCGGGACGAGAGGATCCGGGTGGTGGGGGTGATGATTGCGCAGGAGCCGGGGCGGCGGGTGCGGATTCGCGACGAGACGGGAGAGGTGGAGGTGATGACGGCGCAGATGGGGCCGTCGTTGATCGGCGAGCGGGTGCAGGCGATCGGATTTCCGGCGGTGGAAGGGCTGCAGTGGCGGCTCGAGAGCGGGTTGTTTCGCGGGGCGAGCGGGGTGAGCGCGCGGCCGGTGAATCCCACGATTCGGGTGGCGGCGGGAGTGATGCAGTTGCTGCCGGACGAGGCGGAGAAGGCGCATCCGGTGCGGTTGTCGGGCGTGGTGACGTGGGCGGATCCGGCGGGACGTTTTTTCTATCTGCAGGATACGAGCGGCGGCGTGTGCGTGGAGGTGGAAGGCGGGAATGCGGTGCCGTTGCGATTGGGGTGGAATGCGGCGGTGGCGGGTGAGACGGCGCTGGGGACGTTTGCGCCGGTGGTGCGGGCGAAGCGGGTGACGAATCTCGGCGATTTGCCGCTTCCGGTGGCGCGGGCGGCGTCGTTGGAGCTGGCGTTGTCGGGGCTCGAGGAAGCGCAGTGGGTGGAGATGCGCGGCTATGTGAGGGCGGTGATCGCGGAGGCGGGGCGCGCGCGATTGCAGGTGGTGACCTCGACGGGGGTGTTCGAAGCAGAGGTGTTGGGCGAGGAGCCGTTGCGGATCGAGGCGGGGGCGGTGGTGAGGTTGCACGGCGTGTGCACGGCGGTCGCGGATGCGCGGCGAAAGTTGACGGGGATCCGGCTGCGGGTGCCGGCGGCGGATTACGTGCAGGTGGAGGAGGCGGCGCCGGTGGATGTGTTCGATCAACCGGCGCGGCGGCTGGAGAATCTCGGGCAGTTCGGGACGCTGCAGCTCTTCAACCGGCGCGTGAAGGTGACGGGGTCGGTGCTGGATTTCCGGCCGGGCCGGTATGTGCAGGTGGCGGACGGAGGCGAGAGCCTGTTCGTGATGACGCCGGGGACGGAGCCGCTGGTGCCGGGCGATCGCGTGGAGGCGGTGGGGATTCTGGGGCGGATGGCGGGCAGTCCGGTTTTGCGCGAGGCGGTGTATCGAAAGATTGGTGAGGGGCCGCCGCCGGAGCCGATCGAGTTGGGCGCGGAGAATCTCTGGCGGCCGGAGCTCGACGGGCAATTGGTGCGCGTGGCGGGGCGGTTGATCGACCGGTTGGCGGATGTGCGGCCGTTGCGGTTGTCGTTGCAGTCGCGCGGGACGACGTTCGAAGCCTATTTGGACGAGGTGCGGGAGGAGACGGCGGAGTGGGACATCGGCGGCCGGCTGGAGGTCACGGGGATTTACGAGATCAAATACGAGGAGGAAGGGCAGCCGGGCGTGTTTCAGATCCGGCTGCGAAACGCGGAAGACGTGGCGGTGATCGAGAAGCCGTCGCCGTTGACGCCGGCGCGGGTGCTGACGTTCGCGGCGGTGCTGGCGGTGGCGATCGTGGCGTGCAGCGCGTGGGTGGTGGCGCTGCGGCGGCGGGTGCAGCGGCAGACGGCGCAGATCCGGGAGCAGCTGGAACGGGAGGCGCGGCTGGAGGCGGAATTGCAGCGGGCGGCGAAGCTGGAATCGCTCGGTTTGCTGGCGGGCGGCATCGCGCACGATTTCAACAATCTGCTGACGGTGGTGATGGGAAATCTCTCGCTGGCGACGCTGGACATGAAGGCGGGAGACGAGGCGGCGCGGAGTCTGGCGGAGGCGGAGCGCGCGGTGAAGCGGGCGCGGGATCTGACGCAGCAGTTGTTGACCTTTGCGAAAGGCGGCGCGCCGTTGCGGGCGGCGGTGATGCTGGCGGACATCGTGCGGGAAGTAGCGGAGTTTGCGCTCCACGGATCGAAGGTGCGCTGCACGTTTTCGTTTCCGCCGGATCTGTGGCCGGCGGACGTCGACAAGGGGCAGATTTCGCAGGTGGTGCAGAATATCGTGATCAACGGCATGCAGGCGATGCCGGACGGCGGGGAGATCGCGATCGCGATGGACAACGAAGTGGCGGGAGAGGAATCGAGGAAGGTGCTCGCGCCGGGACGTTACGTGAAACTCGCGATCACGGATCACGGAAACGGGATTCGCGCGGAGGACCTGCCGCATATCTTCGACCCGTATTTTACCACGAAGGCGGGCGGCACCGGGCTGGGGCTGGCGACGGTGCACTCGATCGTGAAGAAGCATCACGGACACATCACCGTGGAATCACGGAAAGGCCGGACGACGTTTCATGTGTGGTTGCCGGCGGCGAGCGCGGAGCCGGTGCAAAAGAAGGTCGAACGCGCGCAGGTGCCGGGCGGGCGGGGCCGCGTGTTGTTCATGGATGACGAGGTGACGATCCGCGAACTCGGTGCGGCGGTGCTGCGCAAGTATGGTTACGACGTGGTGGCGGTGGAGGAAGGCGCGGCGGCGGTGCGGGCGTATCGCGAGGCGAAGGAGCGCGGGGAGCGGTTTGACGTGGTGGTGCTCGATTTGACGGTGCCGGGCGGGATGGGCGGACGGGAGGCGATGGCGGAGTTGCGTCGGATCGATCCGGCGGTGCGCGCGATCGTGTCGAGCGGTTATTCGAACGACGCGGTGTTGTCGGATTTTCGCGCGCACGGATTTTGCGGAATGGTGCCGAAGCCCTACGAGGCGTCGAAGCTGGCGAAGGCGGTGAGCGAGGCGGTGGCGCAAGGGGCGCCGCTGGTCGGAACGAACGGCGCGGACGCGTAGCGTTCATGGCTGAGGCGGAGAAGACGGCGAAGAACACGGCGCGCGGATCGGGCGGGGAGCGCGCGGGGTGGGGCGTGGTGTTGATCGCGGCGCTGGCGTTTAATGTGTGGGGCGTGACGTTGAACTGGAGCAGCACGGATTTGCCGGGGAATGGGTTTCGGCAGACGCAGACGGCGATCACGGCGCTGTTCGTGCAGCGGGAGAATGATTTCGGCCTGGCGTATCCGACGCCGGTGCTGGGGAGGCCGTGGTCGGCGCCGTTCGAGTTTCCGTTGTATCAGTGGACGGTGGTGGTGGTGAGCAACGCGACGGGGTGGCCGTTGATTCAGGCGGGGCGGGCGGTGAGTGCGGCGTGTTTTTATCTGACGCTGCCGGCGGTGTGGTTGCTGGCGGGGCAGTGCGGGCTGGCGCGGGTGCGGCGGCCGGTGGTGCTCGCGGCGGTGTTGATGTGTCCGCTGTATGTTTTTTATGCGCGGGCGTTTTTGATCGAAACGATGGCGCTGATGTTTGCGGTGTGGTTTTTGCAGGCGTTCGTGGCGGCGATGAGGATGCGGAGCGCGGGCTGGTTGATGGTTGCGAATGTGGCGGGCGTTGGCGCGGGGTTGGTGAAGATCACGACCTTCATGGTGTATCTTGTGCCGGCGGGAGTGGGCGCGAGCGTGTGGTTGTGGCGGAGTTGGCGGGAGGAGCGATGGGCGGGAGTGGCGAGGAGTAGCGCGCGGATCGCGGCGATGTGCGCGGTGCCGTGTGCGGCGAGCTTGGCGTGGCTGGAATTCGCGGACGCGGTGAAGGCGCGAAATCCGGGCGCGCGCAACCTGGTGTCGTCGACGATGCACGGTTATAATTTCGGGACGTGGGAAGCGCGGGTGTCGCCGGATCTCTGGTCGGCGCACGGGCAGATCGTGACGACGCACGTGGTGACGGTGGCGGGCGTGGTGGCGGCGCTCGTCGTGGCGTGGGCGGCGGGACGCCGGGGGGCGCGGTGGCTGGCGGCGGGCGCGGGATTGAGCGCGGTCGCGGTGGCGACGTTTCCGATCCTGTATGCATGGCACGAATACTACTGGGTGGCGAACGCGCTGCCGGCGGTGGCGGCGGTCGGGGTGGCGGCGGGGTTGGCGATGGAAGGATCGCGGTGGCGGGCGAGGGCCGCGATGGCGGGGCTGGCGGTGTTTCTGGCGACGCAGGCGTGGTGTTTCTGGCGGGAGATTTATCCGAAGTATTGGCGGGTGGAGGTGACGGGCGCGGAGTTTGCGCGGGTGTTGAAGGAGATCACGCGGCCGGACGACGTGCTGATCATCGCGGGGGAGGATTGGGGCTCGATGACGCCGTTTTATGCGGGACGGCGGGCGTTGATGATCCGGCGGGCGATGGACCGCGATGTGCCGTATTTGGAGGAGTCGTTGGAGAATCTGCGGGGCGAGCGGGTGGCGGCGTTTCTGGCGACGGGCGCGATGCGGGAGCAGACGGAGCTGCGCGAGCGGGTGCGCGGATATTTCGACATCGGCGAGAGGCCGGATTTTTCGTGGGGCGAGACGGACGTGTATCTGAACGGGCCGGCGAGAACGGCGGCGCTGGCGCGGCTGGCGGCGGGGGAGTTTGCGGGGATCGAGGTGCGGGGTGGGCTGCCGGGCGACGGATTGCTGGGGCGCGAGGTGCGATTCGAGGAGTTGGGGGAAGAACTGCGGGGAACGTTTGCAGAGGTGTCGCCGCGTCCGGCGCGGGTGATGGCGCGATTTGGTTTCGAGCGGTATTTCGAGGACGGGCGCTGGTGGCTGAACGCGCATCCGGACTTTCAGATGTGGTTCGGCGTGCCGGCGGGGGAGCGGACGATTCGGATGGAGTATCGGGTGCGCGACGGGGCTTACGCGGAGGTGTCGGAGACGGATGAAAGCGACGGGGTGGAGCTGGCGGTTTACGAGCGGACTCGGGACGGGGAGTATCGGCGGATTTTTTCGCGCGTGCTGGATCCGGTGCGCGCGGAGGGCGATCGCGGATTGCAGCGGGTGGAGTTGAAGACGCGCGTGGCGGACGGATCGATTGTGCTGATCGAGACGCATCCAATCCGGCACTACAGGCGCGACTGGATCGCGTTGAGCGGGGTGACGATCGAGTGAGGGGCGATGCGCGAGATTTCGCGTTCGCGGGGGTGAATCGCCTGTGAGCGGGTTCCTACCGTTGGCGGAGAATCATTCTTCGCCGTCGTAGTAGTCGACGGGGTCGGGGCGGAAGAAGAAGCGCGGAGAGCGGAGGCCCCATTTGTTGGAATCGGGGTAGTGCCAGTAGTCGACGGGCGGGTTGTCGGCGATGCAGAGGTAGAGGAGGTCGGTGTCGCCGGCGTTGGAGAACGCGTGGGCTTCGCCGGGCGGGTGGAGGACGGCGTCGCCGGCGGAGAGGAGTCGGGATTCGGCGCCGGCGCGAACGCGGGCGGTGCCGCTGAGGAAGAGGAAGAACTCCCATTGCGCGGCGTGCGAGTTGGAAGGGGCAGCCGCATTCGCCGGGGGCGAGTTTGCCGAGCTCGACGTCGAAGGGATGGCCGCCGAGACCGGTGGGGGTGTTGCGTTTGGCGCCGAGGGCGAGGGAGAGCTCCTTGCTCGCGCCGCGGAATTTGCCCTTGGGCGAGTGCCACTCTTCCCACGCGAGGTCGTCGAGGTGGAGTTTGCGCGAAGGGAAAGGCGTGAGCACGGCGGCGGGCGGGGCGGGGGCCATGCGGTTGGGTTCGGTGTCGGGCGGAAGGGTTTCTTCGCCGTCGAGGTAATGGGTGGCGTGGGCGCGGAAGAAGAAGCCGGGAGGGCGGAGCGCGTATTTGTCGGTGTCGGGATAATGGCAGCCGTCGACGGGCGGGTTGTCGGCGACGATGAGGACTTCGAGATCGGAGGTGCCGGTGTTGATGAGCTGGTGGGCGGCGCCGGGCGGGTGGATGAAGCAGTCGCCGGGGCGGACGGGAAACGTGCCGTCGGGCGTGCGGGCGGAGCCGGTGCCGGACTGGACGAGGAAGAATTCCCACTGCGCGAAGTGGGCGTGATAGGGGCAGATGGCGGCGCCGGGCGGAAGCCGGCGAAGCTGGACGTCGAAAGGATGACCGCCGGCCCATGTCCCACCATTTCGGATACCGCCGAGCGCGAGGGAAACGTTGCGACAGAAAGAGTGGAATTTGCCGGCGGGCGAGCGGAGTTCTTCTTCAGCGAGCGAAGAAAGGCGGACGTGGTTCATGGCGTCGGGGGAGCGGCGGGGCGTTGTGCAACGGGTTGAAAGCGCTGCCGTTTGACGGTTGTCGGGAGCGCGACATCGTGACGGCACGCATGCAATTCGTGGTCGTGAAGCAGATCTCGTTCATGCTGGAGAACCATCCCGGCGCGCTGCATCGCGCGGCGGCGGAACTGGCTCGGAGCGGCGTGAACATCCATGGCATCTCGGTGCTGGACAAGCCGGATGTGGGGGTGGTGCGGCTGCACACGAGCGATCCGTTGAAGGCGAAGACGGTGCTCGATTTGATCGGGTTGAAGCCGACGGAGACGGACGTGATCGAGATCGAGCTGCCGAACCAGCCGGGGAAGCTGGCGGACGTGTGCCGGGCGCTGACGTTGGCGGAGGTGAACGTCGACTACGCGTATGGTTCGGGGAGCGAGGCCGGGGCGGCGGATGAAGTTTATCTTGAAGGCGACGCCGTTGAAGGAAGCGAAGCGGGTGTTGGAGGGGATTGCGGAGGAGTGAGGGAGTCGGGGCGGCGGCGAGGCGCCGACGACGATCACGAGCACGATTACGAATCACGAGCACGGGGCCTTCGGGAGACGACGAAAGCCGTTTATGGGGCGGCGACGACGGGGTTGGTGAGGGTGCCGATGGATTCGATGTCGATGGTGACGACATCGCCGGGTTTGAGCCAGACGGGGGGCTTGCGGGCGAAGCCGACGCCGTGCGGCGTGCCGGTGAGGATGACGGTGCCGGGGAGGAGGGTTTTGTCGGTGCTGAGAAATTCGATGAGCGCGGGGACGTCGAAGACCATGTCGTCGGTGTTCCAGTCCTGCATGGTTTCGCCGTTGAGGAGGGTGCGGATGCGAAGGGCGTTGGGGTTTTGTAGTTGATCTTTGGTGACGAGGACGGGACCGAGCGGGCAGAAGGTGTCGAAGCTCTTGGCCTGGCACCATTGGCCGCCGCCGAGATCGCGCTGCCAGTCGCGGGCGGAGACGTCGTTGGCGCAGGTGTAGCCGAGAACGTAGTCGAGGGCGTGGGCGCGGGAGACGTTTTTTGCAACGGCGGCCGATGACGACGGCGAGTTCGCACTCGTAGTCGACCTTGGTGGAGGTGCGCGGGAGTTCGATCGGGTCGCCGGGATTTTGGACGGAAGAGGTGGCCTTGATGAAAAGGACGGGGCGCTCGGGGGCGTCCTTGCCGCCCTCGGCGGCGTGGCGGCGGTAGTTGAGGCCGATGGCGAGGATGTTGGTGGGGACGAGGGGCGCGAGGAGCTTGCCGGGCGTGACGGTGCGATCGGTCACCGTAAAGTCGGAGAGGATATCGCCGGCGATTTCGCGAGCGGAGCCATCGGGTTGGAGGGCGGCGTAGGCGGGGCCGGCGGGGGTGAGGTGGCGGATGAGGCGCATGGCGTCAGGAAACGCCTGCGCGCGGACGGGGCAATGCGGCAGCGACGGTGCGCGCGCGTTTAGGCGAGGAGTGCGTTCAAGACGCGTTCCGGCGCGTGGGCCGAGGCGCTTTCTTGGATTTGGCGGGCTTCACGCCGTATTTCGCCTGAGATTCGGCGGCCATCGGCAGCGCGGCGTCGAAGTCGACCAGTTCCCGGAGGCTGAGGTCGAGGCCTTGGGCGATTTTGATCAGCGTGGAGAGCTGGATGTCGAATTTCCGGCCGGCCTCGACGTGCTGGTAGTGCTTGTAGGTCAAACCGGCGCGTTCGGCGAAAACCTCCTGCGTCAGGCCGTGGGCCTTGCGGAGTGCTCGGATGCGCATTTGCAGGCGCTTCGCCGTGTCGTTTGCCACGCGCGAAGATAGCGGGCGGCGAAGAGGGCTTACACCCCGTCAACGGTAGTGCGGGCTGGACACCCTGGTATCGGTAGTGCAATCACGCGCGGACTCTCCGCTCTCGCGAGCGGGGCTCCGTCTCCATGTCCCAGTTCACTCTTCACGACGTCCTCGCTCAGTTCCGTGAGGCCGCCACCTCCAACCGCGACCTTGGCGACCGTTTCGAGCGGCTAATCGCCCGCTACCTCGAACTCGACCCCCTCTACGCCGAGCGCTTCTCGCGTGTTTGGCTCTGGAACGAGTGGCCGTTGAAAGGAAAGGTCGGCGACGTGGGCATCGACCTCGTGGCCGAGGAGCGCGCCACCGGTGGCTACTGCGCCATCCAGTGCAAATTCTACCGCCCCGAACACACGCTGGCGAAGGAAGACATCGACTCCTTCTTCACCGCGGCCGGCAAATCCCTCTTCATCTCCTGCATCATCGTTTCGACGACCGATCGCTGGAGCAAAAACGCCGAGCACGCGCTGGCCAACCAGTCCAAGCCTGTCACGCGGTTGAGCGTCCACGACCTCGATGCCAGTCCCATCGATTGGTCAGGTTTCCGTCTCGATCGTCCGCAGGATCTCTCGCGCCGTCCTGTCAAACAGATCCGTCCCCACCAGAAGGTCGCCATCGACGCTGTCGTGCAGGGTTTCAAGGAGCACGATCGCGGTAAGCTCATCATGGCCTGCGGCACGGGCAAAACCTTCACCGCGCTCCGTCTCGCCGAAAAGATCGCCCCTTCCGGGCACGTGCTCTTCCTCGTGCCCTCGCTCGCTCTGCTCGCGCAGACGCTGCGCGAATGGACTGCCGAGGCGCTGCGTCCATTGGTGAGCCTCGCCGTCTGCTCCGACGCTTCCATCGGCAAACGCAAGGTTCGCGCCGACGACGATAGCGGCGACATAGACATCCACGACCTCGCCTTTCCCGCCACCACCTCGACGAAGCAACTCGTTGCGCAGCACGACGTGCTCGCACGTCGTCACGAGTCGAAGGCCGGCGCCGCGCCGCTCACCGTCGTTTTTTCCACCTACCAATCCATCTCCACCGTCGCCGAGGCGCAGAATGCCGGCCTGCCGGAGTTCGATCTCATCATCTGCGACGAGGCGCACCGCACCACCGGCGTCACGCTCTCCGGCGAGGACGAGAGCCACTTCGTCAAGGTCCACGACGCCGGGTTCATCCGCGGCAAGAAGCGCCTCTACATGACGGCCACGCCGCGCCTCTACGGCGACGAGGCCAAGACCAAGGCGAAGGACGCTGACGCCATGCTCTGCTCGATGGACGACGTCGCGCTCTTCGGACCGGAGTTTCACCGGCTCGGTTTCGGCCAGGCCGTCGCGCAGTCGCTGCTTGCCGACTACAAGGTCCTCGTTCTCGCGGTGGACGAGAAATACGTTTCCAAAACCTTCCAGCGCCAGATCGCCGACGCGAACATCGAGCTCAATCTCTACGACGCCGTTCGTATCACCGGTTGTTGGAACGGTCTCGCCAAGCGCTTCGACCAAGCCACCGCGACCGCCGCCGATCTTCAGGGAGACTTCGCCCACATGCGCCGCGCGGTCGCCTTCTCGCGTTCGATCAAGGACTCAAAGGCCTTCGTCGAAAAGTTCGGCCAGATCATCGCCGCCTATCGCGAGGCGAATCCCGAGGCGGAAAATCTTCTCGCCTGCGAACTCGACCACGTGGACGGCACGTTCGACGCGCTCAAGCGCAATGCCCGCATCGACTGGCTCAAGGCCGAGCCGCCAGAAAACACCTGCCGCATCCTCTCCAACGCCCGCTGCCTCTCCGAGGGCGTGGACGTGCCCGCGCTCGACGCCGTCCTCTTCCTCAACCCGCGCAAATCCATCATCGATGTTGTGCAGTCCGTCGGCCGCGTGATGCGCCGCGCTGAAGGCAAAAAATACGGCTACATCATCCTCCCCATCGGCATCCCCGCCGACGTTCCTCCCGAGGAGGCGCTCAAGGACAACGAGAAATACAAGGTCGTGTGGCAGGTCCTCCAGGCGTTGCGCGCGCACGACGACCGCTTCAACGCCACGGTCAATCACATCGAACTCAACAAACAGCGTCCCGACGCCATCCAGATCATCGGCGTGGGTGGCGATGGCCCCGGCGACGAGAAAAGCGACGGGGACGGACATCCCTCCGTGCGCGAGGTGCAGGCGCAGTTTGCGTTTCCCCAAATCGAAGAATGGAAGAACGCGATTTACGCGCGCATCGTCCTCAAATGTGGCGACCGCCGCTATTGGGAAAGCTGGGCCAAGGACGTCGCGGTTATCGCCGAGCGTCACACCACGCGCATCCGCGCCCTCCTTTCCGGCGGAGACGGACGACACCGGGAAGCCTTTGCCCGCTTCCTCGCCAGCCTGCGCGAGATGATCAACCCGGCGATCTCCGCGGACGACGCTATCGAGATGCTCTCGCAGCACCTTATCACCCGTCCGGTCTTCGACGCGCTTTTCGAGGGCTACGCCTTCACCCAGCACAACCCGATTTCAAAGGCCATGCAGGCGATGCTGGATACGCTGCACGACCAGGCGCTGGAAAAAGAAACTGCCGCGCTCGAGAGCTTTTACACCAGTGTGCGTCAACGGGCCGCCAAAATCGACAACGCCGAGGGACGCCAGCGCGTGGTCGTAGAGCTCTACGACAAGTTCTTCCGCACCGCTTTCCCCAAGATGGCGGAACGCCTCGGGATCGTTTACACACCGATCGAGGTCGTGGACTTCATCATTCGCAGCGTGGAAGACGTGCTGCGGCACGAGTTCGGATCATCGCTCGGCGACAAAGATGTGCGGGTCATCGACCCCTTCGTGGGCACGGGCACCTTCATCGTGCGTTTGCTCCAGAGCGGATTTATTTCCCGCGAAAATCTGCTGTGGAAATATCAGCACGAGATTTGGGCCAACGAGATCGTGCTCCTCGCCTACTACATCGCCGCGATCAACATCGAGGAAACCTTCCATGAACTGCACGGAGGGACGGACTATGTTCCTTTTCATGGCATCGTGCTCACCGATACCTTCCAGCTCGCGGAGAAGAGAGGTGAGTTGGATCAAAAACTGTTTCCCGAAAACAATGAGCGGCTGAATCGTCAGAAGCGGAGTCCGATCACGGTGGTTGTCGGCAATCCGCCGTATTCGGCACTTCAAACTAGCGAGAACGACGGAAATAAGAATCTCAGCTACCCCACGCTCGATGAACGCATTCGCACCACCTATGCGGCACGATCATCGGCAGTTCTGAAGAACAGTCTCTATGATAGTTATGTCCGTGCCATTCGCTGGGCGAGCGATCGTATCCATGGTCGCGGAGTGGTGGGATTCGTAACCAATGGTTCGTTTATCGATGGTAACGCACTGGATGGTTTGCGCGCCTGTCTGGCGGAAGAGTTCACGAATCTCTATGTTTTCAATCTCCGCGGGAATCAGCGCACGTCGGGTGAGCTCTCACGGATGGAGGGCGGAAAAATTTTTGGTTCGGGTAGCCGAACGCCGGTGGCCATCTCGATTCTCGTGAGAAATCCGGATAAAAACACGCCGGGGGAGCTCTTCTACCACGATATCGGCGACTATCTTCCCCGAGAGGAAAAACTATCAATTATCCGCCGTTTCAGCAGCCTAAACGGACTACACCGGGAGCGGAAGTGGGTCCGCATCCAGCCCAACGCCAACCACGATTGGATCAACCAGCGAGATCCGGCTTTTGAGTCGTTTATTCCGCTGGGGGATAAGCGAGATGATGCTGGAATGCTCTTCTTCGGTAGCTACTCGCACGGGGTGAAAACCAATCGAGATGTGTGGTGCTATAATTTTTCCGAAGTCGAAGCGGCGTCCAACATGTCGCGGATGGTGGATTTCTACAATGAGGAGGTTAGTCGGTTCGAGCGATTCGATCCAGGCCGTTCGCGATCAGAACGGAGTGCCGAGATCGATGGCTTTGTGGATGCCGATCCCAAACGGATTTCATGGTCGCGCTCTTTGAAACAGGACCTCGGGCAGGGGAAGCGCCACACTGTGATAGCGACCAATGTTCGTTGTGCTATTTATCGGCCGTATTGCCGTCAGCAGCTCTACTTTGATCGAAGCTTTAACGATGTAGTTGGCCTTACGCCGGCCCTGTTCCCGACGTCTTCACATCCCAACGTCGCGATCTCCGTGATGGGAGCAGGGGCCTCAAAGGATTTTTCGGCCCTATTGGTTAATGTGCTTCCTGACTACGAACTGATCTCCAAGGGCCAGTGCTTCCCCCTCTACCTCTACGAAAAAGACCAGCCCGATGAGCCGGGTGAATTGCTGGCGCGGGAGCAAGAGGGCGAGTTGATCGACGGCTACCGGCGTCGCAGCGCGATCACGCCGGGCATTCTTGCGGAATTCCGCGCCGCCTATGAGGAGCGCATTACCGCGGAGGATATTTTCTACTACGTGTATGGCGTGCTGCACTCGCCGGAGTATCGCACACGCTTCGCCAGCGATCTGAAGAAGATGCTGCCGCGTCTCCCGCTCACGCGGGAGACGGCGGACTTTTGGAGGTTCAGCCAAGCCGGGCGCGATCTCGCGTATTGGCATCTCAACTACGAGACCGTCAAACCGTGGCCCGTCAAGGAGCACAGCTCCGAGCTGTTGAGCGATCCGACGAAAGACTATCTCGTGCAGAAGATGACCTACGGTCGTCCCACGGCCGCGCAGAAGGCGGCGGGGGAGAAGCTCGACAAAACCGTCCTGCACTACAACTCGCGCATCACTCTTACCGATATTCCGCTTGAAGCCTACAACTACGTGGTGAACGGCAAACCGGCACTCGACTGGATCGTGGAACGTTACCAAGTGACGGTGGACAAGGACAGCGGCATCCGGAACGATCCTAACGATTGGGCGCGTGAGCACAATCAACCGCGTTACATCCTCGATCTCTTCAAACGCGTCATCCGGGTGAGCATGGAGACCAACTGTATCGTCGGTTCGCTGCCAGCGTTGAACGAACGGACGCGGTAGCCCGGCGGAGGCGGCTCCAAGCTTGGGGGAAGCGGGCTCGCAAATCGGTTGGCGCCATCAGCATCGCGGAGCTGCCAATCTGGATCGATCGGAGAGGATCGCCGAATTCTGTTCACGATCAGATCGAGGGATCTCGGCGCGGCGCCCTCCAACCGGCTACATCTTTGTTTTAAATGCTCTAGATCTTCACGTGCGCGAGGAGGGCGCGTTCTTCTTCTTCGGGCAACGGGTCGCCGTCGACTTCGAGGATGCGACGCGCGAAGGGCTCGAGCTGCTCGGCGGGAACCTCAACCACGCCGCGGTCATCGCGCCATTGGATGACGGGGAGACCGTAGGCTTTGTTTTCAAGGACGACATCGGCGAAAGCCTTTCGCATGGCGCGGAGAGAGCGGCGCGTTTCCTCAGCAGGCGTGAGCGTGGCGGTTTCCTCAACGGTGTGAGCGGGCTGGTCGGGCATGAAGCGAACGCTGGCGCTTTGTTCGATGAACGCAAGCCGTGTGGCATCTACAATCCGTAGGCGCAGGTTTTCCTCTTCGGCGACCAGATGCGGACGGTTGCCCGTGTTGTCGTAGAGCCGCCAGTTGTCGACGAGCGGTCGGTAAAGCTCGGCAAGATTGCGGATGCCCAAATGGAAACGGCGTTTCTGCACGCCGTCCGGAATATTGTGCCCGCCTTTGGTCACGCGCTGGCGGACTCGATTGCGGGTGATGTCGAGGTGGGGAATCCAAAGAAAATCCAAGCGGATGTGGTATCCGGCGCCGCGGAGTTCGCGCAGCAGAGGGGCGTAGGCGCGGCCGGACAACGTGGTCTCGAAGGAAATATCTTGGCGGCGATGGGCGAGCTCGCGAAGCCGTCGAAGCATGATGCGCCCGGCTTCGAAAGCGGCGGTTTCGGGTGCGAAAGGAGAGAGCCCGGCGGCGATCAAATCGGCGTTCACGAACTCCCGGCAGAGCATCTCTTCCGGGAGAAAGCGCTTCACATACGTGGATTTACCGGCGCCGTTGGGACCGGCGACAATGAACAGGTTGGGCACGGCGGGATGAGAACGCGGGCGCGGGTGCAGCGCAATGCATGCTTGTTGCGATGGCTCTGCGGAATCGCTGCGCCATACGTAAAGCGACGGACGGGTCGGAGACCCGTCCTACCGGCGCTGCCGCGCCATCGGGCTACTCGCGGGCGCGGTGCTAGCTCCCGCTGTCGGCGTAGGCGTCCATGCCGATGCAGGAGCAGACGAGATTGCGGTCGCCGTAGACGTTGTCGACGCGGCCGACGGCGGGCCAGAATTTGGACTGGCGCGTCGACGGTGACGGAAACGCGGCGAGGTCGCGGGAGTAGGGGTGCGGCCAGTCGTCGGCGGCGATCGCGCGGGCGGTGTGCGGGGCGTGTTTGAGCGGGTTGTTGAGTTTGTCGGACTCGCCGGTGGCGACGGCCTGCATCTCGCCGTGGATGGAAATGAGGGCGTCGCAGAAGCGGTCGAGTTCGGCTTTCGATTCGCTCTCGGTGGGTTCGATCATGAACGTGCCGGGAACGGGGAAGGACATCGTCGGGGCGTGATAGCCGTAGTCCATGAGGCGCTTGGCGGCGTCTTCGACTTCGAGGCCATGTTTCTTCCAGGCGCGGAGGTCGACGATGCATTCGTGGGCGATCAGGCCGGCGTTGCCGCGGTAGAGGACGGGGAAGAATTTCTCGAGGCGCTTGGCGACGTAGTTGGCTTTGAGGATGGCGAACTTCGTGGCTTCGGTGAGGCCGGCGGCGCCCATCATGCGGATATACATCCAGGAGATGACGAGGATGGAGGCGGAGCCGTGGGGCGCCGCGGAGACGGCGCCGCTTGCGCGGAGTTGAGAGTGGAGAGTGGAGGGTTGAGAGCGGGAGAGCGGGTGGCCGGGGAGGAAGGGGGCGAGGTGTTTCGCGACGCCGATGGGGCCGACGCCGGGGCCGCCGCCGCCGTGCGGGATGCAGAAGGTTTTGTGGAGGTTGAGATGGCAGACGTCGGCGCCGATGTGGCCGGGCGAGGTGAGGCCGACCTGGGCGTTCATGTTGGCGCCGTCCATGTAAACCTGGCCGCCGTGTTCGTGGATGGCAGCGCAGATGTCGCGTATCGCGGCTTCGAATACGCCGTGGGTCGACGGATACGTGACCATGAGCGCGGCGAGGTCGCGGGCGTGCGCGGCGGCTTTGGCGCGGAGGTCGGCGAGGTCGATGTTGCCGTTGGCGTCGCACGCGACGGGGACGACCTTGAAGCCGCACATGGCGGCGGAGGCGGGGTTGGTGCCGTGGGCGCTGGTGGGGATGAGGCAGATGTTGCGGTGGCCCTCGCCGCGGGATTCGTGGTAGCCGCGGATGGCGAGGAGGCCGGCGTATTCGCCTTGGGAGCCGGCGTTGGGCTGGAGGGAGATGGCGGCGAAGCCGGTGATTTCGGCGAGCCAGGTTTCGAGGTCGCGGAAGAGTTTTTGGTAGCCGCGGGTTTGTTCGGCGGGGGCGAAGGGGTGGAGTTTGGAGAACTCGGGCCAGGAGACGGGGAACATCTCGCTGGTGGCGTTGAGCTTCATCGTGCACGAGCCGAGCGAGATCATCGAGTGGACGAGCGAGAGGTCCTTCGCTTCGAGCCGCCGGATGTAGCGGAGCATTTCGTGCTCGGTGTGGTAGGAGTTGAAGGTGGGATGAGTGAGGAAGCTCGAACCGCGGGCGTGGGGAGTGGGGAGTTGAGAGTTGAGGGATGAGAGTTGAGAGTCGATTTGAGAGGGGAAATCCGCGGCGGCGGATTCGCTGAAGCAGGAGAGGAGGGTTTGGACGTCTTCGACGGTGGTGGTTTCGTCGAGGGAGATGCCGACGGTGTAGTCGTCGATGCGGCGGAGGTTGAATTTCTTGGCCTCGGCGGCGGCGTGAACGCGGGCGGCGGAGACGTTGGAGATCGTGAGGGTGTCGAAGACGGGTTCGGCGTTGATTTTCGCGCCGAGGGAAACGAGCGATTTCGCGAGGAGCTGGGTGAGGAGGCGGACGCGTTGGGCGATGCGGCGGAGGCCTTCGGGGCCGTGGTAAACGGCATACATCGAAGCCATCACGGCGAGAAGGACCTGGGCGGTGCAGATGTTGGACGTGGCTTTGTCGCGGCGGATGTGTTGTTCGCGCGTGCCGAGGGCGAGGCGGAGGGCGGGGACGCCGTGGACGTCTTTGGAGACGCCGACGAGGCGGCCGGGCATCTGGCGTTTGAAAGCGTCTTTCGTGGCGAGGAAACCGGCGTGCGGGCCGCCGAAGCCGAGGGGAACGCCGAAGCGCTGGGCGGAGCCGACGGCGACGTCGGCGCCGAATTCGCCGGGAGCGCGGAGGAGCGTGAGGGCGAGGAGATCGGTGGCGACGATGGTGAAGGCGCCGGCGGTGTGGGCGGCGGTGAAGAAGGCTTCGAAGTCGTGGATCGAACCGGTGGTGTCGGGGTATTGGACGAGAACGCCGAAGCAGGAGGCGTCGGGTTGGAAGGTGCGGTGGTCGCCGACGATGACCTGGATGCCGAGGGGCTTGGCGCGGGTTTTGACGATGTCGATCGTCTGCGGGTGGCAGGCGGCGGAGACGAAGAAGTGGGCGGCGTCGGCGGTGGGGCCTTCCTTGAGCCGGTGGCACATCATCATCGCCTCGGCGGCGGCGGTGCCCTCGTCGAGCATGGAGGCGTTGGCGATTTCGAGGCCGGTGAGATCGGTGACGACGGTCTGGAAATTGAGGAGGGCTTCGAGGCGGCCTTGGGAGATTTCGGCCTGGTAGGGTGTGTAGGCGGTATACCAGGCGGGGTTTTCGAGGATGTTGCGCTGGATGACGGGCGGGGTGTGCGTATCCGAATAACCGAGACCGATGACGTTGCGGAAAACCTGGTTCTGCGCGGCGATGACGCGGAGTTCGGCGAGTGCGGCGCTTTCGCCGAGCGGCTCGGGGAGCGAGAGGGGGCCGCGGCGGATTTGGGGCGGGACGGCGGCGTCGGCGAGGGCGTCGACACTGGGGTAATTCAGCAGCTGCAGCATCGCGGCCGTTTCGGACGCGGCGTGGCCGGTGTGGCGGCGCGCAAAGGTGTCGAGCGGGGCGAGGAGGTCGCGTGACGAAACCATAAAGGAGCGACGGTAGGAGGCGGAGGGGGCCGCGCAATGGAGATTTGGCGGGAAGCGGGCGGAGCGGGGTGGAGGCGTGGGGAGGAGGGCGATTTTGTGCGGAAAGTTTTCGTCTGTGCGCGAAATGTTGCAGACGGGCGGGCGGAGCAGGAACGTGCGGGGGGAACGTCAGTCTGTGACTCCCACTTCGTTGCCGTGGAACCGTTGTTGGAAACCAAACCTTATTCGACCCGAGCTGAACGCGCGGCGTTCATTGACCGCCGTTTGGCGGAGTTATATCCGGAGCCGGCGGTGCCGTTGCTGCACGACGATGCGTATACGTTGTTGGTGGCGGTGTTGTTGTCGGCGCAGTGCACGGATGCGCGCGTGAACGAGGTGACGCCGAGGCTGTTTGCGGTGGCGGACACGCCGGAGGCGATGGCGAAGCTGCCGGTGGAACGGATTCTCGAGATCGTGCGGCCGTGCGGGCTGGCGCCGCAGAAGGCGCGGGCGATTCAGGGGCTGTCCAAGCTTTTGTTGGAGAAGCATGATGGGCGGGTGCCGCGGAGTTTCGAGGCGTTGGAGGAGCTGCCGGGCGTGGGGCACAAGACGGCGAGCGTGGTGATGGCGCAGGCGTTTCATGAGCCGGCGTTTCCGGTGGATACGCACATTCACCGGCTGGCGCAGCGGTGGAAGCTGACGGATGGGCGGAGTGTGGAGCAGACGGAGCGGGATCTGAAGGCGCTGTTTCCGCGGGAGCACTGGAATCCGTTGCACCTGCGCATCATCTATTACGGGCGCGAGCACTGCACGGCGCGCGGATGTGATGGGACGGTGTGCGAGATTTGCCGAACGTTGTTTCCGGACCGGAAGCGGGCGGTGGTGACGCGGAAGTGAGGAGGGCGGGAGCGCGCGGAAGGCGGTTCGCGGACGGTAAAATTTTTCGTAGGAAAACGGGATTGATTCGGACGGGGGCGACCGACACGGTTTCGCCTCTCACGCCGGACGCTTAGCTCAGTTGGTTAGAGCACGTGCTTCACACGCACGGGGTCACTGGTTCGAGTCCAGTAGCGTCCACCATTCGCGGTGGCGGAGGGGCGAGAAGGATGGGGCTGCCAGGTGATGGCGAAAAGGAGCGCGAGCGAGCTGGCGGCCTACGGCTACGAGTTACGAGGCGAGGGCGTTTTGGGTGTTGAGGTGCTCTTCGCCGGTGAACTTTAGCGATTGCTCGTCGGCGTGATAGCTGGAGCGGACGAGCGCGCCGCTTTCGACGACGCCGAGGCCGAGCGAGAGGCCGAACTCTTTCCAATGTTGGAATTCCTCGGGCGGGGCCCAGCGGGCGACGGGGAGGTGTTGCGACGTCGGCTGGAGGTATTGGCCGATGGTGAGGATGTCGGTCTTGTCGGACGCGATGTCGCGGATCGTTTGCTCGATTTCCTCTTTCGTTTCGCCGAGGCCGAGCATGATACCGGTCTTGGTGACGAAGCCGCGGCTTTTGGCGTGGCGGAGGACGGAGCGGGAGCGCTCGTAGCGGGCTTGGACGCGAACGGGTTTCTGGAGGCGTTCGACGGTCTCGAGGTTGTGGTTGAAGATGTCGGGCTTGGCGTCGAGGACGATGTCGACATGGGCGGTGTTGCCCTTGAAGTCGGGGGTGAGGACCTCGATGGCGGTCTTGGGGTTGCGGTAGCGGACGGCGCGGATCGTGGCGGCCCAGACGCTGGCGCCGCCGTCGGAAAGTTCGTCGCGGGCGACGCTCGTGATGACGCAGTGGCGGAGATTCATNNTCGCGACGGCGTCGGCGACGCGGGCGGGTTCGCCGAGGTCGAGTTCGGTGGGGCGGCCGGTGGCGATCGCGCAGAAGTTGCANGAGCGCGTGCAGATGTTGCCGAGGATCATNANCGTGGCGGTGCCGCGNGACCAGCATTCGCCGAGNTTGGGGCACTGCGCGCTCTGGCAGACGGTGTGGAGCTTGTTGTCGTCGACGAGCCGACGCGTGGCGGAGTAGCCGGGGCCGCTGGGAAGTTTGGCGCGGAGCCAGGAAGGTTTGCGCGTCGTATCCATGAGAGGCGACATGGCCGCAAATAGGCGCGAAAAGCGCAAAAGAAAAACGGCGTGAGAAAAATGCCGCGAAGGAGCGGCGAATGTCGGGTGGGCGGAAACGTTGCTAGAGGAAGAGCGTGGCGGCGCCGGCGAGGGCGGTGAGGCCGAGGACGAGGGCGCTGAATTTGCGCAGGCGCGGGGCGCCGAGGCCGATCGCGAGGCCGGCTTTGAGCAGGGAATTGGAGATTGCGGCGAGCACGACGGCATGGGTCGCGAGACGCAGCGGGAGCGAGTCGGAGGCGGCGTGACGCGCCATCGAGAGCGCGATCGCGGCCATGTCGGTGAGACCGGAGACGAAGCTCAGCGGGAGCGTGCCGCCGGTGTGGCCGGACTCGGTGAGGCACTTTTACGGAAAAGGCGATCACGGCGTAGAGGAGAGCGAACTTGATCGCGGTGGAGAGGTTGAGCGGGTTGCTCAGCGCGGGGGAGTTGTTGTTTTCGGCGCGCTGGTTTTCGCGACGACGGGCCAACCACCACCAGGCGATGAAGGCGATGCCGGGGAGGGCGGTGATGGCGAGAGGGAGGATCAGCGCTTTCGCGAGGGCGGGGGAAATCACGGCGACGATGGCGAGCGTCCGCGGGAGCATCACGGTGGAGGCGGTGACGACGGCCATCGAGTAGTCGAGAGATTGCGCGGGCTCTTCCTTGCTGCGGCGGGCGAAGGTGAGCGTGGTGGCGGTCGACGACGCCACGCCGCCGAGCACGCTCGTGAGGAGCAGGCCTGCGCCGGCGCCGAGCAGCCGCACGGCGATGTAGCCCGCGAAACCGACGCCGGAGATCAGCACGACCATCAGCCAGGTGTCGTAGGGATTGAATGCGCCGTAAGGGCCGAAGTCGCGATCCGGCACGAGCGGGAGAATGACGCCGGTGATGGCGACGAATTGCAGGGTGGCGCGGACGTCGTTGCGGGTGAAGGAGCGGGTCCAGGCGTGAAGCGGTTGCTTGCTGCCGAGGAACACCATCGTGGTGGCGGCGACGAGCACGGCGGCGGGGAGTTCGTCCCAGAAAACGAGTCCGCCAGTGAGCATCGTGAGCAAGGTGGAGGCGAAGGTCGTGGCGCCGGGGTGGCCGTTGGGGTTGGGCGTGTAGAGTTTCGCGGCGATTTGCTGGGCGCCGACGACGAGAAAAATCGCGGCGAGCAGGAAGGGCGACGTGAGCTGGCTCGCGTAGGCGCCGACGCAGCCGAGCATCGCCCAGAACGTGTAGGTGCGGACGCCGCCGAAGTCGGTTTCGGTGGGGCTGCTTTTTTGGTCGCTCCACTGGCGGATGAGCCCGACCAGGGCGCCGAGACAGACGCTGACGACGATAGCGGTGAGGAGCGAAGGCATGGCGGGGTGAGGGAAAGTTAGACGCGTTGATTGGACGCGAGAAGCTGTTTTCGGCGGGTTGGAAAAGAGAGTTGAAGACGAGAGCGAATGGGGCAGGTTGACGGCGCACTCAGGGTGCATCCGGGTCCGCGGAAAGGGCTGAGCCCACCTGCCAATGAAAACGCAGTCTAACCTTCACGCTGCCTGAGCGCGGACCACAGGCGATAGCTTGGAGGTTTCATGAACACGAAGCAGTTGCCGGAACGGCCCGATCTGGGCCAGTTGAAGAAGCAGGCGAAAGAGTTTTTGGCGCGGGTGCACGCGGGCGAGACGGAGGCTTTGCGGCGGCTGGCCGACGAAAAAATCGAGGTGGAGAGCTTCGCGCTGAACGATGCGCAGAGGGTGATCGCGCGGGAGTATGGATTCGCGAGCTGGGCGAAGTTGAAGTTGCACGTGGAGACGCGGGAGATCGAAGCGGCTGAGGTCAGGCTGGTGGAGGCGTCGCTCGAAGGGGAGCGGGAGGCGGTGGAGGAGATTTTGCGCGAGCGGCCGGAGTTGGCGGAGAGGAGCGTGTGGACGGCGGCGACGCTGGGGCGCGAGGCGGCGTATGACTGGAAGCGATACGGGACCGAGCGTGGCGGACCACGCGGGTGGTCGTTGCTGTTGTATGTGTGCTTCGGGCGGTGCGGCGGCGGCGATGAGGTGCGGGCGCGGATCGCACGGGCGCTGTTGGAGAACGGGGCGGATGCGAATGCGTATTGGTTTCACCGCGACTGGCCGGAGTCGCCGCTGCCGGCGTTGTATGGAGCGACGGGGGTGAACGATTACCCGCGGCTGGCGCGGGTGTCGTTGGAGGCGGGGGCGAATCCGAACGACGGCGAGTCGCGGTATCACGCGGCGGAGCACAACCATGTCGCCTCGCTGGAGGTGCTGGCGGAGTTCGGGTGCGATTTTTCCGGCGCGGGTCAGGGTTGGGGAAATACGCCGCTGTATTTTTTATTTGGTTACGCGCAACCGACGGCGGAGATGAGGGNGGGCGTGCGGTGGTTGTTGGAGCATGGAGCGAATCCGAANGTGGTCAGCCATGCGAACGGNGTCGCGGAGACNCCGCTGCATCGGGCGGTGAATCACAATTGGGATGCGGAGACGATCGCGCTGCTGGTGAAACACGGNGCGGACGTGAAGGCGAAGACCGCGTATGGCCGNACGGCGTATCAGCTCGCGGTTCGCGGAGGACGAGAGGAGATCGCGCGGGTGCTGGCGGAGANCGGAGCGAGCACGGAGGTCGTCGAAACGGATGCGCTGATNGGTGCGTGCATGCGGGGCGATGTCGCCGAAGCGCGCGCGATGGTGGAGCAGCGACCGGGATTGCTCGAAGCGTTGGGCGCGCACGATCGGTTGATCGCGTTGATGGCGGCGCGCGAAGGACGATCGGAGGCGTTGAAGGTGATCGCGGAGATCGGGCTCGGCGTAGATGTGAGCGGCGAGTGGGGCGAGCGGCCGCTGCACTGGGCGTCGTGGTATGGGTGGGCCGAGGCGGTGAAAGTGCTGCTCGAAAAAGGCGTGGAGTTGAATGTGTCCGACCGAAGGTTTGGCGCGCCGCCGAGTGGATGGTGCGCGCACGGGTCGGAAAACTGCGGGAATCCAAAAGGTGAATACGCGCGCGTGATGGAGATGCTGATCGAGGCGGGCGCGTGGGTGGCGCCGGACACGAAAGGAGCGCNGGCGGTGANGGCGGTTTTGCGCCGGCGCGGGATCGGGNCGGCGAAACGTTGAGCGAACGAACGATCGGCCTGGAAATCAGGCCGATCGCTTCGACCAGCGGCGCTCTTGTTTCAGCTCGAGCGGACGGGTGGTGATTTGGACGCCGGCGACGGCGGGGTGGCTGCGCA
>Ga0065721_10049208_pt1 | contig 41760 bp, 42 predicted proteins | sample Mesricmetagenome_FD_59108 | JGI IMG/M metagenome (GOLD analysis project Ga0065721, IMG submission 59108) | Mesophilic microbial community from rice straw/compost enrichment Sample: eDNA_1 v2 (version 2) | ecosystem: Engineered > Solid waste > Grass > Composting > Bioreactor | place: USA: Davis... | reverse complement strand
ATACTTTTTGATCCATAAAACGCCTGTTTTTAGGTGATGAAATTACACCGGAAGCGAGGCGACCGGCGCAAGAAGAAACCCTGCAAAGCGTTAAAAGTCAACCTGATCTGTAAAATTTGGTGCGCCTAAGTAATGATTTGTAAGGCGCACCATTTTACGCACCAGAGAAGTGCTGTAAAATGGTGCAAAGTGGGGTAATGATGTAAAAAGCAAAAAACCCACAACTCATTGATGCTGTGGGATATTCCCATCGGACCTCGTCCGCCGTAGCCCGCAGAAATTCATCGAGCTTATAAAAAGAGAAACCCGCCTACGCTAAAGCTTCGGCGGGCGGAGGCGGAGAGAGAGGGATTCGAACCCTGCTTCTATCCGATTGTTTTATAATGAGTTAAGAGCTTTAGCATCGAGGTGCACCATTTTACGCACCGGCAATTTTAACCTTTGCTGAGGTTGACCCAAAATTACTATATTTTACGCAATAACGCCATCCCGACTGGGATATCTTACCTAGCGCTACAAGGTTCAAATCACTATCCTAAGGCATTGAAGACCAGGCTTGTCCTGACCCGCCGAAGTTGCTGCTCTTCTCATATCAATTTTTCTTGCGAAAAACACTAAAAACCGTAACTTCCAATGCTTGGACCTTCATGCGTTTGTGAAGTTGTATCTGGTATTTATCTGTACATTGTAATATCGTTTTCCCAAGTGCTCAAATTTGCATTAAATATCAACCGAGAAGGAAAGTCCTTAACACCGCAAGACGGGTTACCGTTCGGGGAACTTGGAGTTTTAATTAACCATTTGGATAAGGCAATCAATCCGAAAGACGGGTTGAAATGTACATTGTCTAGTGTTCAAAATCACGGCTACACCCCTCACTTCCACACCGAAAGCAAAATACTCTATAATAACTTCCTTGAAATTCATAGGAATATCCAAGAAAAAGAAGTCTCCGAACTGAAAAGAGATGAGGCTACATATGCGAATACTTTACGGCGCATCCTTTCGACGGACTTATATGTGGAGCCTTTGGACAATGATGATAAACCACTATTACGATTAACTGGAAAAGAAATCGAGCAAGGTGTTGAAACCTATGGAGTCATTACGACTCAATCAGGTGTTATCTCGGAGATAGGATCCCCCAAATTGGACGATACTAGGCACATCTACTTACACAACTCTGACTATAAGATATTTATCAATCCGCAGCAAGAAGAGATATTGAAGCAACATTACAGGAACGGCGTAGTAGAATTAAAGTTAAAGCAAAGACGTTCTGTAAAGACGGGAAGAATTACTGGAGCACAACTTGTGTCTATCAAAATAAAATCTGAATTAACTCTATCGGAAAGCGTTTCAATGCTGTCGCCGGAAGAACTTGCCTCGCTTGGAAACTTTGAATCCGCTGAAGATATTTTAACCCTTCTTCGTTCATGAGAAAAGTGCCTTACCTCCAATGGGAGCACATAATGTTAGATACCACAATCATTTTTGCGTATATCCAGGCTGCTAGGGAAAGCAATGCCGATCCCAAATGTACCTTCGTAAAACGATTGATTGATGATCTCAACAGCAATAAGTCAACAAACAAATCGAAAAGACATTTTTACATTTCTGCCATTAGCATTTCCGAAATGTATGAACGCAGTACAGAAATGAAGAAAACTGAAAAGATTGTCGGCAAAATGAATGTCAGCACTATGACTTATGTATCATTTGATACCGATATTGCGGAGTTCATGACTAGCAATTATCATCCCGTTCTTGGTACTGAAAAACAAAAAGCAATCACAAAAGAGCTTGGTCTCCCTTTGGAAGACGGAATCCTGGCTAGAGAATGGATTACGAAAGATTTGATGATTATTGCTACTGCTGATTATTTGAAATGTGACACGGTTCTTACATTAGACGAGCGGACATTTCTGCCAATGGCTAAAAAGGTAGATTATTTTTGTTGTATTGCGAAGCAAGACAAGTTCAACCTTAATGATACCTATATCTTCGAGTATCTCTGATTATTCCGCCTGCCGTACAGGATCGTGGTCCCGGATTTATAAAAGCCCTTTACCTATCCTTACAAGAATTTACAGTAAAACTTTTCGCATCAAATCGATACAAATTGTATCAAAGTAAATCAATTGGCCAAATTTTAAACTTCGGCTGTTATTTTGTTATATAACATTCCGTAATTTTAAGAAAAAGGCTATGATGAGAAAGAATTTGAAGCAGGTGCAATCCTTTATCATGTTTGACCTTCCCGTTAATACCCAACATATCGGGTCGTTATTCACTAATACCCATTATAACCACTTAACAAGCATTCCGAATTGGAGCTCCCGTGCAACCAGGAAAAAAGTTATTGCAAAATACTGGTTTGAATACGTTTTAATTCATTTTGTTTCCCTAATAGGAATTTCGGTTATAGTAGCTATCCCTTTCATAAACAGCATTGATATTTCCTTTCTGCCGTCCCTCTGGATGGTAGCAACTATTAGCTTTTTTGTATTACTTGTTATAAATTATTGGCCCAGCTATTATTCTAATTTTCTCCCGAAACTCGAATCGCTAGTAGACGATTATGAAAAACAGCAGACCATTAAATTGCACGAAAAGTCCCTCGCCCAACTACACGCTAACCTTGCCAATGAGTACGAGCAGATTGCCAGCCAGCGAGAAGCCCTTGCCGCCCAACGGGAACAACTCGCAGCTCAACGCGAAGAGCTTACCAAAGAAAAAGAACAATTAGCAGCGGCACTACATGAACAGATTAAATGTCGAAAAGAACAACTATCTACATTTTCCCTTGCATTGATTTTTTATGTCTTCGACAAAACCAGCGGAATGAACAGTCTTCAATGCAATGATCAATCCGCTTCATCACTCGCGAAACTATTAGGCAGAGATACCACCGGCATAAAAAAAAGCCTGCAACTTATTTGTGCAAAACCACAGGATCTATCACCCCGCCGCAGGACAGAAATTTCAAACCACTTCGATAGTGCCTACGCCTTCTTTCAGGAATACGATTATAATGAAGGAATCCGGCTATTGCAATCCTTAGAATCAAAATTCAAAGAAAAGCATACAAACCCTGCCAACGGCAACAATTAAGTATACTTAGCTTTTACTCCCTTATCTACGGCCGTATTTTGTTTTACAGGGTAAACCCCTGTAAAACAAAATACGATAACCGCGGGGCCGCTCTAAAATGCTGCACCGCATTGATTTAACCGCACATATTGGTCATGGCCAAAATTCTTGTAAATTTATTGGAGTATGGCAATTGAAAACCATAATGCACAGGCCGGAGACGGAAACCGGCCCAATCTTCCAAACAGATTGTTTTGGGATTGGGACCTGGAAAAAACCGACTGGCGAAACGCCTACCAAAGTGTTATCGCCCGCGTCTTGGAGCGCGGGACGAAAGACGATTGGCAGGAACTGGAGCATTTTTATGGTGCAGATCAGGTACTTAATGCCTTAAAAGCAGATATTAAATACCTGCCAGACTATATTATAGACGATGTGTGCGGCTATTTCAACCTTAAAAAGGAGGAATTAGCATGTTACGCACACAAACAGTCCAGGAAGGGACATTGGATCTAATCAAGACATTAATGTCCGACGAAAAGTTAAATGAATTTAACCTTGTTGGTGGCACCGCTCTCGCTCTGCAAATCGGCCACCGGGTATCAATCGACATCGATCTTTTTTCAACAAACTCTTTCAACGCCCGTGAGTTAGCCGCTCATTTAGAGAAAAATCATTCAGCAACACATCTCAGAAGCCCGACAAACGGAGTTTTCTGTTTCATAAACGACATAAAAGTGGACCTCATTTCCCATCAATACCCTTTAGTTGGCGGTGTAGATAAAATAGAAGGAATCCGTATGGCTTCCTTAAAAGATATAGGGGCTATGAAACTGAACGCCATTTATAATAACGGTACCAGGTTGAAGGATTTTGTCGATATGTACTTCCTATTGGAAAGGTGTAGTTTGTCGGAATTATTGCATACCTGCCATCAAAAGTACCCCGACTTAGATATGCGCATGGTCCAGAATTCGTTAGGATACCATCACGATATCGACTTTTCCGTCTCCATTCACTACACGAATAACGAGATTAAATGGCCTGCGATTTCCGAAAGAATAAAGAAAGCTATTGAAAACCCACACTTATCATTTTCTATCCCCCAAATAACCAGAAAGCTGCTGGCGAAAAATCGCGAACAACAAAAACCGAAAAGAAAAGGTCCCCGACTATAAAAACTTTGATGCCCAGTCTTTTATTACCAAAGTTCTTGTAGCCCATCGTCCCTCGACATACAATTATGTATACTTATCTTTTTCCCGCCTGCCTGCCAATTTACCTTCCAGTTCTAAAAATAACGACCATGCAAGATGTAACGAAAGGTGGGAACACGCCGATTCTGTTCCCTTATGATCCGGTGGAATACTGGCAAAATATCCGGCAGATAATTCGGGAGGAAGTCGGCAAGATGGAGGGGGAAAAGCAAAATGGGTCGATACTTGAAACGCCAGGATTAACCTATAAGCCACTTCTAAAAATATCGGAATTATGCGCGCTGTTTAGGGTTAGCAAGCCGACAATTTACGGCTGGATAAAAGTTGGAAAACTTAAACCGGTAAAAGTTCGCTCCAGGGTGTACTTCCTGTTTCAGGATGTTCAGAAGCTGATGAATACCGAACCGCCTGCTAATCCTTCCCGATTTTTCTTTCACAAGCACATTTAAACACATTCTAAATTCAAAAACATGGCACAAATCAAAAGAAAAATGCTGACCCTCTGCACGGGAAAGCAGATCAAACTGTACGGTATCAGTATTGGCATTTCCAATAATTTAGAAATTGGCGAAGGCTACACACCTAACATTTTTTCATCTGCGCCGGAACATCTCACCAGTAAGGCAGCGGAAAAAACCGCCCTGCCCAATTCCAACCCTTATCAACTTTCGACCGATGAGTTGCATGAACTGGCTGATTTTAATATTCGTCTTTGGATGGACTTCAAAGATAACCTTCGCCAGTTTGGTACCGAAAGTCCAAAAATATTTAACCGCGAATCGGCAAAATAATAATTATAAAAAACTTGAAACTGTGTAGCATGGAAAAATTGAATTGTGAACAAGCAAAGCAGATAGACCTGGTGGATTACCTCACATCTTTAGGACATCAACCACAAAAAATAAGAAACAACGATTATTGGTACCTATCACCGCTACGTGATGAAAGAACCGCATCTTTCAAAGTAAACCGGAAATTGAATGTTTGGTTTGATCATGGCACCGGGGAAGGTGGGAACATTATAGACTTTGGAATAAATTATCATAAATGTTCCGTTAGTGACCTCCTTGATCGACTGTCGGTCGTTGGTGGTCGCCCGATGCAGACCATGATTCAATCGCAACCTTTCAACACTCCGGCTGGTTCAAAGGCGGCTGCGGGTGAAAAGAAAGACGATACGGCGAACCGTATCATTGTTCTTAATGTGCGGCCGTTGAGCGACATCGCCCTACTTCAATATCTCAAACAAAGACGGATCGGTCTGGATGTTGCAAGCCAGTTTTGTAGCGAAGTTGACTTTTCTCTCTACAAGAAAAAGCATACAGCAATCGGTTTTCCAAACAATTCCGGCGGCTTTGAACTCAGAAATTCTTACTTCAAAGGCAGCAGTTCCCCCAAAGACCTCACGTTCTTCGATAACCAAAAAGACCAGTTATCGGTATTTGAAGGACACTTCGATTTCATGACTTTTAAATGTCTTTACCATCATCACGATGAACCGATGTCAAACTATTTAATTCTTAATTCCCTCGTATTTCTGGAAAAGTCCCGTGAGATACTGGAGCAACACCGGCATGGTTACCTGTACTTGGATAGAGACAATCCAGGCAGGGAAGCTACCCGGAAGATCCTGGAATGGAATCCATTTAAGTTTCGGGACGGCAGCAAATTCTATAACAAACACGAAGATTTAAACGCATGGTATGTGGCTCAAGCAACCGAACAAAGGCAAAGCCTTCGGACAGGCAGGAAACTGTGAATTTGGAATAGCCAGCTATGTTTTGGTATTACCAAAACGTCTGGCCCCTCATGCTAACGCATTCGTGGATTTGGATTTTCTCATGCCATCGCATTCAAAAGTCAGGAGGTAAAAGTTATGGAGATGCAGGACGAAAAAGGAAAAAATAAAGGCGGTCGTCCGCCAGTTAACAAGAAAAAATCGAAAGTCGTACCGGTAAGATGTTCAATGGAAGACATAAAAGATATCCGGGAAAAGGCCGCGTTAGCTAGCATTACTGTATCTGAATATATGCGGGAAATGGCACTGAAAGGAGAAATTACAACTCGAATTAGAGCGTTCCCTCAAGAAGTATTGCAGCTAACTGGAACCTTAAATCACCTGGCTGCGAACCTTAATCAGATCGCCAAGAAAAGAAATGGCATCGAGGAATTGACAATGGAAGAACGGAAACAACTTAGCCAACAGTCCGTTGAAGTGAAACATTTAGCGCTACTTATTAAATCTTATTTCTCATGATCGGCTTTGTAAGAACCGGGGTACTTTTCGACAAATGCCTGAATTATTGCTTAAGCGATAAAAGGGAGTTATCAGAAAACGAGAAACTGCAGTTGTCGCTTATCGAAAATGTCCAACACTTCGACCGGGCTGAAATACTGGAATACAACAGATGTTTTGGCGACCGAAGTGAAATTCTGGAGCAGTTTGAAGACGTTGTAAACCTGAACCAACACGTTAAAAAGCCGTTGTTTCACTTCTCCCTACGCCCGGCGCCGGGAGACCATATAAGCAGGCAGCAATTGATTGAATTCGGACATGAATGTGCCAAAGAATTTGGCTTCGCAGATAATCAATACCTCACTGTTCTACATAAAGACACTGATCCACCGCATATACATATTGTCGCCAACCGCATAGGATTTGATGGTAAATGTGCCAGCGATAGCAATAGTTACAAAAGAATGGCGGCTCTTTGCAGACGGCTGGAGCAAAAACATAAACTCCGCGAGGTGTTAAGTCCACGGCGTTTTCTCCCAGAAGAAATGCGTCATATTCCTCGCTTTGATTCCCGGAAGGAACGGTTAAGAAACGATATTCGGGAAACGTTGCAAGAGGTACATACTTATGACCAGTTTGAAGAAGCAATGAAGAACTTAGGCTACGAGGTATTAAAAGGTCGCGGCATTACTTTTATAGATGATAAAAAAGTAAGAATAAAAGGAAGTGAAGTTGGTTTTTCATTAGCCAGAATTGAGCGTGCATTGGAACTGAAGCAAAAAATCGCCGCCATTCCATCGGAAGAAAAACAACGAGTTCACGATATCCAACAGGCGATGTCGGCCCGTCCACAGTCAAGCGCTCAACGATTGTTGCAAAAAACATTTGTGGAAAGGCTGCTGGAACAATTGGAGCGATCTGCCTATCACAAATTCCAACAAGAAACATTTAATATACTATTCGGAACCGATCAAACCGAACAGTATAATCAATCAGTAAGCTCAGAACTACTACGGGAAGCGAAACGCAAAAAGAAACGCAAACGTCTCAGCCGGTAACAATAATGTTAACTAAAAACTATGCAATATGGAGGATTTTGAGGAGGGAACAAAGAAAGAAGAGGGCATAAACGATCTGCTTCGGACAGTAGTCGCGCGGCTAAACAGTCAATCAGCATCCATAGCTCAACTTACTACAACCGTCAAAAAGCTGGAGGAAGCAATCGGCAAATTGCAGACGCCACCTAAGCCAAATGTTGTTGTCGATACTAGAATGATGGAAGACATTTTGAAAAACGGCTTCTCCGAAATCAAAACACACTTAGCTTTACAGCCGAAAGCATTGGTAAAAAAGTTCCGGATCCTACTGTTTCCCGAGCAGGATGCGAGACTGTTTTACAAGATAGTTTTCAGCCGTTGGTTCATGTGGCTAGCCGTGATGTTTTTCTGTTATCATATCTATAGCTGGGCAATCTACCGTGAAAATGTAAACAGAGAAGTTGCAATAGAGGCAGCGAAAGCCAGTCAAAAAGTGGCAGCCTGGGATTATCTATACAATATTAAAAGCAGGCACTTACACAGAATGATGGATAGTGCATTGGCCGAAACTGGTCGAAGATAACGGCTACTTGTTGAAAGTTTTCTTTTTTATAACGTTGAACAATATGGCCGGCACGAATCCCATTGCGTGAACAAAAAGCACGATTGAAATTCCCTCCAGCATCGCCAAAGAAGGATTTACAACCTTAAGTAAATTTGGAACGATGAATGCAAACCCGCAATACGCAGCCGTTATTGTTCGAATAAAGGCGTGCATCTCCGGAACTAGATATTGTTCTGTTATATGATCGATGTTTAAAAGTAGTCGATTCAAATAGTAACAAGCGAGATAGATGCTCACGCCAATTACTGCGCCAACAAAAGCCAGCCAGGCTAGACACATACCGGAAAAGCCCTCCTTTTGATAGTTAAAAAGAAAACTAACAGGAGTTACTACGCTGCCCAGCAATATAAAAACTCCAGCTAATACTTCTGGAAGTATGCAATCGCTTTTTGGCTCACCCATATTGTGTCAGTTATTTTTCTGAAACAGTATCGTCGGGAGCTATAATCAGTAGCCGATCCATTGGAATTACCTTGATGCGGTCGTGACAGTTCAAACCTGTTTTGGCAATCCAATCGCCAATTAAGTATATTCTCGAAGTTGATGGATATACATCCTGGTAAATGTCGTTTTGAACGGTATATCCACGCGTATATGACATAATCTTTAGGTGCCTAACCGGACCTTTAAGTAAGGCAGGTAAATTCGGCAAAGTGTTGATTAGCTGATGCATATGATCAGCTACTTTATCGGATAGTTCGCTTTCATTCATAAAGTATCGCAATTAACAGAGGTCGCAAAAATGGCCAGTGGGCGGCTATTCATGTACTTTTACACCATGGATCTGCACGATCATCTTGTCGTCGTCCTTCTTTTTATACAGGGTAACACTGGCAACCTTTAATTTTATATATTCATAATCTTCAGCATCGAGAAGCTGTTCAGGGCAACCGTCAGCCATACAATCTTTTAAACGGTCTATCGCGTCGTCCAATGCTTGAGATACGGTATCACATAACCCTTCATCCAGTTCGATTTCACCTTTCGCCAGTGCCTTAAGTAATTTCTTTGGAAGGCCAGCTAACTCGGCTATCTCACGCCACAGAAAACCTTTTTCATTCAGATATACGATTTTGGCCTGAGCAGAATTAGGTACCGGCACAAAAGGTTGATCGGTTGTTAGACCAGATTTCATAAAAATTTGATTTTGTGAAGTAATAAAAGATACCCCTGATAAAATACCGAACCAGGTGTTATGTGTGCTACTATGATAAAAAGGGAGGCAGGTGGGACTGGGCGCGGCAAAAAAGTAATAGGGTTGGGACCCACTCTGTCCATTGCCACACCGGGCTCTGACTAAGCCCACCACCTTTCGATGGTCAAATGCGAATTAGACATAAGTAGGCCCAACCCTGAGACGCAAAATAAGGATTGGGCGCTTAACTTACTCCCGCATTTGTTAGAATTAGTCAGATTCGTGTGGCGAGATCCGTAAGCGTACCTCTATACATGGAAGTACAGCAGTAATATATTGTTGAAACAAAAGTAAAGAAAATAATGACATATTCGTCATTAATCGGGAAAATCTTTATCTACATCTTGGCGCGTAAATGGCGCAAATCAGAGACGATAAATTACTTCGAAAAATAGCACTCGTTATAAAAGAATTAAGAGAAGAAAAAGGGGTCTCGCAGGAAGAGGTTTATAACGATATAAACATTCATATTGGCCGCATCGAAACGGCAAAAGCAAACCTGTCGGTAAGCACATTAGCTGCGTTGTGCAAATATTTGAATATTAGTTTATCTGAGTTTCATAGGAAAGTTGAAAGCAGGTAGTGTATCCGTATTGACACATTTCCACGCCAATCGCGCGTAATTATCGCCAGTCAATGTAACTCAGGTATGATCACTGGTACTCGAACGTCTAATTCATCGCCCTATATTCGTTAGGCGTATGCCCAACCCGTTGTTTAAAAAAACGGGTGAAATGCGCCGGGTACTTAAATCCCAATTCCACGGCTATCTGAGTTACAGACTTATTCGGATCGAGTAATTTCTCTTTGGCAAGATCGATTATCTTAGTTTGGATATATTCCTGGGCAGATTTTCCTGTTTCCTTTTTTATCAGGTCGCCGAAATAATTAGAAGACAAATTTACTTCCCCTGCGCACCAGGCAACTGACGGTATGCCTATCGTTTGCGTTTTGTCGGTTTCAAAGTAGTCTTTGAGCAGGCTATCAAACTTCTCCATAATACCCTTGTGTACGTTCTCACGGGTAATAAACTGCCGGTCGTAGAATCGTTGACAATAGTTTAGGAACAATTCGATATTGGATGCAATTAACCTTTTACTGTGTTTATCGATGGCATGTTCCAGTTCATAATTAATTTTTGCAAAACAATCCAGCACTAACTGGCGCTCGCGTTCCGATACATGCAGCGCTTCACGGGCTTCATAAGAGAAAAAGGTATAGTCATTCATATGCCGTCCCAAGGCAGTGCCATGTATAAGATCGGCATGAAAAACAAGTGCATACCCTTTTGGTTGATATATTTCTCCGTTGCTGTTGACACCAGCAACTTGTCCGGGTGCCAGAAACACCAGCGTACCTTCCTGATAATCATACGTAGCACGGCCATAGGTCAGATCACCACATTTCACGTCTTTTAAGAAGATCGTGTAAAAACCGAAATACATTTTTGAACCGCTTCTTGGACTAGCTTTGGACAAATCGACCACGCTCGCAAGCGGATGCAATGTCTCATTATTATTAAATGCATTGTACTCGCTTACAGTCTCAAAACGACGTGTAGTAACCATACATCCTCCTTTTTAGTAGTTTAAAATTACTCCTTTGTTAACGGTTAAAGATGGCTTAAACCCTAAATCAGGAATATTGGTAAATAAAACAGTAATCTGTATAGCTAATGCCCGGAAAAATACAGGAACTTAGTATTATAACTGGCTTTCAATACTTTCGGTATTAGCTCCTGGCCAATTTGCAGCGATAGTTTTCTTGTATAAATCATTAAACATTAAAGATGGAACAATCGAAACCTACCCAAACCAGGCGTTCCTTTCTGAAAGCTTCCTTTCTGGCAGGCGGCGGCCTATTGATAAGCTTTACCTGGATTCCGGAATCAGGATTGGCAGATCCTGTTAAAAACATCGATAATCCGGCGCCATGGAATGAACTGACTGGTTATATAAAGATCACCCCGGATAATATCGTAAAAATTCTTAACCCAAATCCGGAGTTTGGGCAAAATGTGATGACTTCACTTCCCATGATTGTTGCCGAAGAGCTGGACGCAGACTGGCAAAAAGTAGTCATCGAAATGGGGCCGCACGACAATGTAAAATTAGGGCCGCAGTTTACTGGAGGAAGCAACTCAGTAAGAATGTATTGGAGACCGCTCCGCGAAGCAGGAGCGGCAGCACGTAATATGTTGATGCAAGCCGCAGCCGAAACCTGGAGCGCACCAATAGAAGAAGTGACCACTAAAGGGGGTATGGTCTATCATCAAAAAAGTGGTAAATCTGGCACTTATGGCAGCTTTGCAACAAAAGCTTCTAGTCTCCCCATTCCAAAGGGAGTTAAGTTAAAAGAGGTGAAAGACTTTAAAGTAATACGAAGCTCACAAAAGAATGTCGAGGGCTTAAAAATAATCACTGGCAAACCGCTCTTTGGATTGGATTATAAACACGAAGGGATGCTAATTGCCATGATTGAACATCCCCCTGCTTTTGGCATGAAACTAAAATCATTTGACGCTGCAGAGGCGCTGAAAATGCCTGGTATAAAAGATGTTTTTCAACAACAATTGTATGAAGATGGGTTCGAACAGGGTGGTTTCGATACACGAACATTTAACGACCTACTGGTAGTGGTAGGAAAAACTACCTGGGAAGTCATGAATGCCCGTAAGAAATTAAAAGTCGCCTGGGAGCCGACCGGCGATACAAAAGATACCATGGGTGGCAGAAATGGTAAAAGAGAAGTTGTTGTTCCGGGCGCATTGGAAACTACGACTGCTCAGTTAGAAAAAATGCAGGCGTATGCAAAACAGCCAGCGCAGCAATTAAGGAAAGACGGTGATCCGGAAACGGCTTTCAAAAATGCGGCCCACGTCATTGAACGCACTTATACTGCACCATTTTTGGCGCATAACTGCCTGGAGCCAATAAATTTCTTCGCGCATGTCACCGATGAAAAAGCCTTACTGGTAGGACCATTACAAGCACCAGGTTGGACAGAACCTACGCTCGCAAAAATATTAAAGCTGCCAGCCGACAAGATCGATATTCAAATGACCCGCATGGGCGGAGGCTTTGGCCGCAGAGCATATGGACATTATCTGATAGAAGCGGCTCTAATATCTAAAAAAATTAAAGCACCAGTTAAATTAATATACACCCGTGAAGACGATATGACCTACGGCATTTACCGCCCGATGTATATGGCAACTTACCGGGCAGCATTGGATGCCAATAAAAATCTAATTGCTTTTCATGTTAAAGGCGGCGGTATTCCTGAGCACGCCATTCATGCAAACAGATTCCCTGCCGGTGCTGTAGATAATTATCTGGCCGAAGGTTGGCAAATACCATCCAATATTACCATTGGCGCATTCAGGGCACCCAGGTCAAATTTCAATGCGGCTGCGGAACAATCGTTCTTAGATGAGCTCGCCGAAGCGATGGGTAAGGATCCCATTGATCTTAGATTGGAATTACTCAAACGAGCTAAAGAAAATCCCGTTGGGAAAAACAATGATTATGATGCTGACAGGTATGCGGGGGTATTAAAATTGGTTAAAGAAAAATCGGGCTGGGGCAATACGGAAAACAGCAAATACAGCCGCGGCGTGGCCGCTTATTTTTGTCACAATTCGTATGCGGCGCACGTGGTAGACATAGTAATCAAAAATAATAAGCCGTATGTAGAGCGGGTTTTCAGCGCCATGGATTGTGGTATTGTTATAAATCCCGATGCAGCTTCCAACATGGTAGAAGGCGCTGTTGTAGACGGCATCGGAAATGCCTTCTACGGAAAATTGACCCACAAGGACGGCGCAGCAGAGCAAAACAATTTTAACCGGTATAGGATGATACGGCACAGTGAAGCGCCTAAAAAAATTGAAGTGCATTTTGTGCAAAACGATAAAGATCCTACCGGGTTGGGTGAGCCGCCCTTTCCGCCGGTGTTCGGCGCCGTTGCCAATGCATTGTACAAAAGCACCAATAAAAGATATTATAGTCAACCATTCATGACTGAAGCGCTGCAACAAATCAACAATAGAAAAAAATCATTCTGATATGATTACAGTAACGATCAATAAAAAGAACTATGATCTTGATATAGACCCCGAAACACCATTGCTATGGGTGCTTAGGGATGTGATTGGTTTAGTGGGCACAAAATATGGATGTGGCGTAGCACAATGTGGCGCTTGCGTAGTGCATTTAAACGGCGAAGCAGTGCGCTCCTGCGTTACAAAGATCAGCCGGGCAGCCGGGCAAAAAGTAGTGACCATCGAAGGGTTGTCAGAAAAGAACGACCACCCTTTACAAAAAGCATGGATGGAAGTGGATGTGGTGCAATGCGGATATTGTCAGGCTGGTCAAATCATGGCGGCGGCAGTTTTGCTGAGAGAGAATAAAAACCCAACTGATGATGATATAGACAAGGCCTTGGAAGGAAATATCTGCCGGTGCGGCACTTATTTGCGAATTAAAAAAGCTATTCACCTGGCGGCGGCCATGCAACGAAAAAATGTAAAAGGATGACAAAGTTTGTTTTAACAATAGCAGTGTTGGTAAGCATAACCGGCTTATTGGCAAGCGGGTTTCGAAAAAATACAGTGCCGGTAGCTATTAACAATATCGACAGTACTGCCTCGGTGGCCGCCTTTATGGAAGTATACAAGGTGTTGATGAGTCCCCGTTGTATGAATTGTCATCCTGCCGGCGATATTCCCCTGCAGGGTGATGACAACCATTTGCACACCATGTCACCGATAAGAGGAAAAGATGGCAAGGGCGTATACGCCATGAAATGTTCAAACTGCCATCAACCGACCAATTCCCCCGGCTTAAACGCACCCCCCGGCAATCCCAAATGGGCGCTTCCACCTGCCGATATGAAAATGGTTTTTGAAGGAAGATCACCCCGCGAGCTGGCGCTGCAAATAATGGACTATAAACGCAACGGACATAAAAATAAAGCTCAATTGATAGAGCATGCAAGGGATACCCTGGTAAAGGCCGGTTGGAATATGGGCGAAGGCCGTAAGCCACCACCATTGTCGTACACTGAATTTGTGGTGGCATGGGACGAATGGATCAATAAAGGTGGCATCGCGCCCGCCAATTAACCAGTAATTTTGGTAGATAAATCCGTAATGTAGATAGCCTTTCCCCGGCATAATAATTTCAACTTTGCTGGATAAACGAGAATAGATGGAAACAGTGAAGTTGAACAATGGTATACAAATGCCCCTCCTTGGGTTTGGTGTTTTACAGGTAACAGATTTGGCGGAATGTGAACGAAGCGTAATAGATGCTATTGCTACAGGCTATCGCTTAATCGATACGGCTGCCTCATACCAAAATGAGGAAGCCGTAGGAAGTGCTATTAGAAAAAGCGGCATAGCCAGGGAAGAGCTGTTCATTACAACCAAGCTTTGGATCCAGTCGAACGGCTATGAAGGAACAAAAAGAGCTTTCGACAATTCTTTAAGAAAGCTACAGCTCGATTACCTGGACCTCTATCTTATACACCAGCCTTTTGGCGATGTGTATGGTGAATGGAGAGCTATGGAAGAGCTATACAAGGAAGGACGCATCAGGGCCATAGGTGTAAGCAACTTCCACCCCGACCGACTAATAGACCTCATCGTTCACAACGACATTGTACCCGCTGTTAACCAGGTCGAAACTCATCCGTTCCATCAACAAATCGACACAAAAAAATTCTTACAGGAAAATAACGTGCAAATAGAGTCCTGGGGTCCATTTGCAGAAGGGAAGAATGACCTTTTTCACAACGAATTACTGCTTTCGATCGGAAAGAAATATAATAAGTCAATCGCACAGGTGGTGCTACGCTGGCTTACACAAAGAGGCGTGGTAGCCATTCCAAAATCTGTGCGCAAAGAAAGGATGGAAGAAAATTTCAATAGCCTCGACTTTCAACTAAGCCAGGAAGATATGGATGCTATTAAAACGTTGGACTTGGCAACCAGTAGCTTTTTTGATCACCGCGACCCTGCTATGGTAAAATGGCTGGGCGAAAGAAAACTGGAAGAGTAGTTCACTTTAAAAAGATTGTATGCAAAAGAGAACATTAGGCAAGAGTGGGCTGGAAGTATCGACCCTGGGTTTGGGTTGTATGGGATTGAGCTTTGGCTACGGCCCTGCAACGGAGAAACACGATGCCATCAAGCTCATACGTACCGCCTACGAAAAAGGTATTACATTTTTTGATACGGCTGAAGCTTATGGTCCCCATAAAAATGAGGAGCTGCTGGGCGAAGCGTTGCAACCATTTCGCAACGACGTGGTGATTGCCACAAAATTTGGTTTCAAAGATGGACAACCACCATTAGGTGCAGATAGCAGTCCAAAAAACATCAGGGCGGTGGCAGAAGCGGCGTTGAAGCGGTTGAGAACAGATGTCATCGACTTGTTCTATCAGCACCGTGTAGATCCTAATGTGCCTATCGAAGAAGTAGCAGGCACCGTGAAAGAACTGATAAAGGAAGGAAAGGTTAAACACTTTGGCCTTTCTGAAGCTGGCGTGCAAACTATTCGTAAGGCGCATGCAGTTCAGCCAGTTACGGCGCTGCAAAGCGAATACTCATTGTGGTGGCGGGAGCCCGAAGCAGAAATACTGCCTACGCTCGAAGAACTGGGCATCGGCTTTGTTCCGTTTAGTCCGCTCGGAAAAGGCTTTTTAACCGGTACGATCTCTGAGACCACTTCTTTTGATAAAAATGATTTTAGAAATACCGTTCCACGTTTTTCAGAAGAGAACCGGAAAGCCAACCAGGCATTGGTTGACTTGCTTGGCAATATTGCACAAGAAAGGAATGCTACGCCGGCACAAATTGCGCTTGCATGGTTGTTAGCGCGAAAGCCCTGGATCGTTCCAATTCCGGGCACTACTAAAATACACCGGCTGGAAGAAAACATTGGCGCAGCCGATATAACGTTAAGCAAAAGCGACCTTGATGACATTACAGCCGCCATTTCTGAGATAGATGTGCATGGTGTACGTTATAACGAACAAGGGCAAAAAATGATCGACCGCTAATCTTCATACTTAAAACAAACACGTTTATGAAAGTATCATTGCTTGCACTATGTTTTTTACTGTTAAGTGTTTTGTCCTTCGCACAACAACAACAGCAGGAACAGGAACTCCTAACACTTTCGAAAGACAAATGGCAGTGGATGGCAGATAAAAAAGCAGATACCCTGGCCGCGCTTTTCCACGACAAATCCATGTTTGTGCATATGGGTGGAAGCTGGGGTAAAGAACAGGAAATTAATGTCATTAAAAGTGGAGGGATCTGGTATAAGAAAGCCCATGTGTACTCAGCTTCAGTGAATATTATTGGCAATACGGCTATCCTATTAAATGATATCGACCTCGTAGCAGTAGTTGGTGGCAATGAAGTTACCAATCCTTTTATGGTGACCGAGGTATACGTCAAGGAAAACGGCAAATGGAAGATGGGTTCACTTACGTTCTCAAAACTGATGAGACCCGTGAAGACGAATAGTGAGGGCAACAAAAATGATTAACAATAATATGGCCGATAAGAAGATATCAAGTCGCGGACCATTTTTTTTGATCATGACACTGGCGATGGCATGTTCATCTCAAAAAAATACAACTGCCGCTTCTAATGGTAGCAATCCAGAAAAGGAAGTGCTTGCGCTCTCCAGGGAGAAGTGGCAGTGGATGGCAGATAAGAATGTAGATAAGCTCGCTTCCCTCTTTCACGACAAGTCGAAATTTGTGCATATGAGTGGAACCTGGAAAAAGAACGAAGAACTCGATATCATTAAAACCGGAAGGATCTGGTATAAGAAAGCGGATGTTCATGATACAGCGGTAGAAATAGTTGACAATGTTGCCATTGTTTGGAATCGAATCACACTAACGGCTGTGGTTCGAGGCAGTGGCGCCGTTACGGAGTTTACAGTTACAGAAGTGTATAAGAAGCAAGCAACCGATTGGAAATTGTTGGCGCTGACATTCAGCAGTGTACGAGACACCCATAAAATTGAACATTAATGTAATCTAAGCTTATGACACACCTTTTATTGGCACTCGGCCTTTTGATGTCGGCTTGTTCTTCCTCGCAAAAGAATGAAATTGATAATACAGCGGACACACTATCAAAACCTGCCAATGTATTGATAGTGTATTTATCACGAACAAACAACACAAAAGCAATAGCCGAGATCATTCATAAAAATGTTAGCGGCAAACTGGTGGCGCTGGAATTACAAACACCGTATCCCGAAAATTACCAGGCAACCGTACAACAGGTAGCAAAGGAAAACGAAACAGGCTATCTACCACCTTTAAAAACCAAAATAGACAGCATCGAAAAATACGATGTGGTATTTATCGGCTTTCCTACCTGGGGCATGCAAATGCCGCCGCCAATGAAAAGCTTTTTACATGAATATAACCTTAGCGGAAAAGCCGTTGTTCCTTTTAATACAAACGCAGGTTATGGAATAGGGAGTGGTTTTCAGACGATAAAGCAATTATGTCCGAACAGTACAGTCCTAGAGGGCTTCACCACCAAAGGTGGAGTAGAGAGAGACGGCGTATACTTTGTTATGGAAGGCGAAAAACGAAAAGAGGCTGAGACGGAAGTAAAAGCATGGCTGAAAAAAATAAAAATATTACAATGAGAACATTCCTAAAATTAATATCCGTTGTTCTTATCACAGGATGTGCAGCAACAAAGAAAACTGGTCAGATCATCATTCAGGAACAAGGCAGCTTTGCTATTGGAGGAACCGTAGTCACCAATCCCGGTACATTCGACCCCATTAAACATGGGTCTTATAATCCGACAAACCAACCCTCAGAAGGCCAAACGCTTCACGGAGACCATGGTTATGTATTCTATCAAATTCCCACAAATAAGCGAAAGCTACCGTTGGTGTTCTGGCATGGCCACGGGCAATCGGCAAAAACATGGGAAACCACGCCTGATGGACGTGAAGGCTATCAAAATATCTTTCTTCGTCGCCGCTTTCCGGTCTACCTCTTCGATCAACCCAGGCGCGGGCGCGCAGCGCGCAGCACCAAACCCATAACAATTACTGCCAGTGCAGACGAACAACTTTGGTTTGGGATATTCCGATTGGGCGCCTGGCCAAATTTTTATCCCGGTGTACAATTTTCCAAAGACACGACCGCATTGGAACAATTCTTTCGACAGGCCGTACCCAATACCGGTCCGTATGACGCACAATTGAATATTGATGCAGTATCATCCTTGTTTAACAAAATAGAGCAAGGCATACTGCTTACTCACTCGCAAAGCGGCGGCCCTGGTTGGCGAACTGCGATGGCAAACGATAAAGTAAAAGCGATTATATCGTTTGAACCTGGCGGCGATTTTGTGTTTCCGGAAGGCGAAACACCGGAAGGTATCAAATTAGCAGGCCGCACTGTTACACCGCCTGCCGTACCGATGGCAGATTTTATGAAGCTGACGAAAATTCCTATTCTCATTTACTACGGCGACAACATACCTGATCAACCTACTGAAAACCCGGGTCAGGAACAATGGCGCGCCTTTCTTGCCATGGCAAAACTTTTTAGAGATGCGGTGAACCGCCACGGTGGTGATGTTACCCTGGTGCATTTGCCAGAGATAGGGATCAAAGGCAACACGCATTTTCCCATGTCCGACTTAAATAATCTTGAAATCGCCGATCATCTTTCTGAATTTTTCAAAAAGAAAGGATTGGATTGAAAAATCTTGTTTTTATGAATGCATATTGGTTGATCATTTTAACGCTTCTCGTTTCAAACGCCACGAACGCCCAGCAGTATTTATCGGCAAGAGAGCAACACATCGTTACCATATCATCTTTTACGGCCAAAGGCGATCTGCCTTCCCTGAAGAACGCATTGGGCGCTGGCCTCGATTCCGGACTTACAATAAATGAAATAAAGGAAGTTCTTGTTCACTTGTATGCATACACAGGCTTCCCCAGAAGCCTGCAGGGCATCAACACGTTCCTGACTGTATTGGATGAAAGAAAAGCAAAGGGCATCACCGACAAGGTTGGCCAAACTGCGTCACCGGTTAACGACAGTTTAAGCCGGTACGAAAGAGGGAAAAAGGTACTGGAATCATTGACCGGCCGAAAGGAAACCGGGCCGAAAACAGGTTATGCAGCTTTCAGCCCCGAAATTGAAGTGTTTCTTAAAGAACATTTATTTGCGGATCTTTTTACCAGAGACATCCTGAGTTACTCCGACAGAGAAATAGCAACAATAGCTGCCCTCATCAACCTGGGTGGTGTTGAACCGATGATGCAATCGCACATGCGGATAGCGTTGAATATTGGAATAAACCAATCGAAATTAACGCACCTGATCTCCATTATTCAGAATGAAGTGGGCCCGTACGAAGCCAATGCCGCCAACAAAGTGCTTGCAACTATTACAGGCAAAGCAACAGCCTTAAAAAGCAATGATACCACTAGCTTATTTAGCCGGGGGAGTAAAGCACCGGCCGAAAGATTCACCGGAATCGTTTGGGTTAATATGCTTGTAGAACAAAAAGACGGATTTGGACATACCGCAGGCACAGTAACCTTTGAGCCCGGCGCAAGAACCAATTGGCACAAGCACCCTGGCGGCCAGGTACTACTGGTTACAACTGGCAAGGGCTATTACCAGGAAAAGGGATCATCAATAAAAACCATTTATAAAGGAGACGTGGTCAAATGCCCGCCCGGCATTGAGCACTGGCACGGAGCCTCACCGGATACAGAAATGAGTCACGTCGCTATTTCCAGTAATATGGATAAGGGCCCGGTTATTTGGTTGCAGAAGGTAACTGACGAACAATATAAAAGTCTCAAATGAGCACGGTTATTCCTGCCGAAAGGAAAAGGCTGTGCAAGTAATATTCTAGAATTTCCAGTAGAGAGCCATTAAAAGTACAGTAATATGAAAAAGACAACATTCATTTTAATAGCAATATTGATGACAAGTATTATAGCATCAGCGCAAACAAAACCAAAAAATCCTTTTGGTCTTGTCTATGAAGATGCCATTACCAAAAATGAAAGAGGAAAGGTGAATATACATCCGGTGACCTACAAACTGAATGGCATCGATATCGCCGCCAATGTGTATACACCGGCGGGCTACGATTCTTCAAAGAAATATCCGGCAGTGGCTGTAGCTCACCCTAATGGTGGCGTAAAAGAGCAAACGGCTGGTTTATATGCGCAGCGTTTGGCAGAGTCTGGTTATATAACCATTGCTGCCGACGCAGCCTACCAGGGAGCAAGCGGCGGGGAGCCACGTCATACGGACAAACCTGCATACCGGATCGAAGATATTCATGGTATGGCAGACTTTATAACCCGGTTCGCGGGGGTTGATGCAAACCGCTTAGGTGTTTTAGGTATTTGTGGTGGCGGTGGTTATACTTTGAAAGCAGCCCAATCGGATAAACGGTTCAAAGCCGTCGCGACCTTGAGTATGTTTAATTCAGGGGAGGTAAGACGCAATGGTTTTCAAAATTCTGAAATCGCTACCATCCAGCAGCGTTTAAAGAAAGCTACTGAAGCCCGAGCCAGGGAAGTGGCAGGCGGAGAAATTATTTATGCGGGAGTGGCTGAGCCAACAGATGAAGAAATTGCCAGGATAACAACAGATCTATATCGTGAAGGATACCAGTACTATTATAGGACTCATAGACACCCTAATTCAACTTTCAAATATACTATGAGCAGCCTGCTTGATTTGATGACTTTCGATGCCAATACCAATATGGATTTGCTCGATCAGCCACTGTTGATGATTGCTGGAAGTAAAGCAGATACAAAGTATATGACAGATGAAGCATTCATTAAAGCGACCAATGCAAAAAGCAAAGAACTGTTTTTGATTGAGGGTGCAACGCATATACAAACTTATGGGCAGCCTGCTTTTGTAAATAAAGCTTTGGGTAAAATGGTGGATTTCTTTGGAAAAAACCTTCGATAAATTGAAATTAAGCAAGATACTTTGGCCTTTCCGAAGATTAGGTGCAATCAGTGTAAAGATTTCTCCGGATGAATTGAAAAAGCGAAAGCGCTTAACAAATTAAATCTTTAAAGATTCAAATAATGGACAGTAAAAAAGACATCATCGTCCTTGTTGGAGCAGGTCAAATAGGCATGGCAATAGCCAGTGTGGTGATGGGCAGAAGAAGTTTCGCCGGTTCTAATATTGGAGGAATCGCAGAAACACAGAAAATGGTTGAATTTGTGCAAAATACAAAATAACAACGGAAATTGAACGCGTCAAAATTCAGGATGTAAATAAAGCATTTGAACGTTTGGAAAAAGGTGATGTTAAGTATCGGTTCGTTATCGATATGTCATCATTGAATAACTAATGAATAGAAATTTAGCATACAGCCGGATGAAAGGCTGCTGTTATTGATCACGTCTTCATCCGGGTGTATGCTTTGTATTGATCCATTGCACGTGCTTCCAGATTAAATGACTTAACTAAAAAGGTAAATCATCCCAACCATCAGGAGCAGAAACGGTGTTACCATCAGTCCTTTTGTTCTCTTCGATAGCCTGTATAAACCGTAAAGTGTTGGAGACATTGTTAAATATTAAAATACTCTCACTATAATTTAAGATCGTGTTATCGTGAGCTAAGCTCTTGTTATTTCTCACATCGTTGAAAGCCTCTATAACGTTGATCGAATACTTTAAAATCTTTTCGGACATTATTGATTCAATAATTTTGTTGTCGACCAAATGCTTAACATATTTTCCAAAAATTGCATTTAGTGTTTCTTGCTTGGTAAATGTAATTTGATGCGAGGTGCAAAGCTCTCTCACATATTTTACAACAAATGTATGTAGCCGATCCAACGCTACTTCCGGTTCGTTTTTTTCAATGCTCTCTCTTATTGATTTAGCAAGAAGCTTAAAGTCTTTGTCATTGTTATTTGGCTGTAGGGCATCAAGATGCTCGACAATTCCTTGATCTTTTAATCTGTTTATTACTTTTATACAATCCTGATAACAATTAAATTCTTCATCTGGGACCGAATCACCTGGTTTGTATTTGTCCATCGCCATGTTAACAAGTTGTTCTAAAATTACAGCGACATTATAATTTGATTCCTGAGTGATAAATGCTCTAAGGCGATTCGCTTTTGAACCGGTTGCATAATTATATTTCTCATCAAATATATCGATGCCGATTGTGTCGGAAAAAAATTCTCGGAACGTTCGGTCGGAAAAAGAGAGAACATATCCCGAACGCATGCCTAGCAATTCTTCGAATTTCCGTTTTTCATTGTAATTAATATCAGCCATGCCTTAAAGTTAAATCGTCAATTTACAAAAACCGGCAATATTTATTCAACCTGCCAGATTGTATTTCTGAATAAAGCTGTGGACTATACACGGCTGGGTAGCTGCAAGGCGAATTGATTCGGGATATTGCTGCGGAAGTACACGATATTTATCCCTGATGCTCATCATCTCCTGACTTACTTTACGATCAACAATTTGTGCATACACGCCCGCAGTCATCACTATACTCGCATGACAAAGCAGTTTGGAAGTTGTTTCCATAGAAATTCCGTTTGTCAAACAAATGGTGGTTGCAAAAGTGTGCCGAGCGATGTGAAAAGTCAGATTAAATTTTATTCCACACAAATCGGCTATTTCTTTTAAATAACCGTTCATTCTTTGATTGCTTCGAACAGGAAAAACAAGCCCTTTTTCCGAGCAGTCGGGATCATCAGCATATTTATCCATCAATTGTTCTGCAACCGGAAGCAAAGGAATGCGCGCCGCACCATCTGTTTTCACACGTTCGTTATCTATCCATCTAAAACCGTCAATTCCGATAAATATATCAGAGCGTTTCAGCTTTTTAATTTCCGCGTAAGGCAAGCCAGTATAACAGCAGAACAGGAAAATGTCCCGGACCACCGTAAGCCTGTCAGAAGAAAAATGTTTCTTCGCAAGTTCATCCACCTGGTGCTGTGAAAGTGGCGTCTTTTTAACTTTCTTCTTGGTCATTTTAAATTCACCAAAGGGATCTTGCGGAATCCATTTCCGCTTCACGCAAATCAGCACTATTTTTTTAAAATTGGCCAGGTATTTCATGGTTGAGTTATGGTTACAGTTTCGAACTGTTTTCAACCAGAATTCATATTTCTGAAGAAACTCCAGGTCAAACTTTCTGATGTCAAAATCATCAACCTTGTATACCTCTTTCATAAAAGCGACGGTATGGTCATAGGAGGTTTCGTAGCGCTCCCAGGTGCCATAAGCGTAGTCCTTTCCGATGAGTGACTTCATTCGGCCATTATGCTCTTTAAACACCGGAAGGATGGTTCGCACTGCCTCCAGCGACTTGCCCTCGACAAGTAGTTTCAGCTTTTCTGCCGTCACCTCGTACTCAGTCCGAAGCAGGTAGTTGTGGGATTGAGTAACCTTAAGCTCCAGTAAATCGAAGTAGTCATTGAGTGCTTTGATCTGTTCTGTTCGACCGGCCAGTCGGTTGGAAGTCGTTGACCATTTACTACGATCAACCCATTTCCCGGTACTAAAATCAATCTTGTCTGGTGTAGGACAATTTTCTTTTTTCACGGTGATCCGCATGTACACCGGCATGTCACTTCCCTTCACGTAATTCTTTGGTTTTCGTGGGTAGAATAAGGTAGATACTTTTTGATCCATAAAACGCACGTTTTTCAGGTGATAAAATTACACTGGACGCAAGGCGGCCGGTGCAAGAACAAACCCTGCAAAGCGTTAAAAATCAAACTGATCTGTAAAATTTGGTGCGTCTGAATAACGATAAGTAAGACGCACCATTTTACGCACCAGAGAAGTGCAGTAAAATGGTGCAAAGTGGGGTAACGTTATAAAAACAAAAAACCCGCAACTGCTTGATGCTGCGGGCTTTCATTACAAAACGTTATCTAAGTTTATTAGAGCTGGCGGAGAGAGAGGGATTCGAACCCCCGGAGGCTTTCACCTCAACGGTTTTCAAGACCGCCGCATTCGACCGCTCTGCCATCTCTCCGGCGCAAAAATAGGGGTACAAACATTCATGGCAAAAAAAGTTGGAAATAATATTTTGTATTACAGCACTTTGTAGTATCAGAAAATTTTACGATACTCCGTGCACATATAAAAAAACAACCGGCTGCAAGCGAAATTGACGCTCAGCCGGTTGCTTCAAATTTTTAATTCCCCCTACCCTGGCATCTTCGACATATCCATATAGGCCAGCTCCCACTGGTGGCCGTCCAGGTCTTCAAAACTGTGCTGGTACATCCAGCCATGATCGGCGGCTTCGGCATAGATCCTGCCGCCGGCGGCTACGGTCTTGTCTACCATACTTTGAACTTCTTCACGCGAATTGGCGTCCAGCGCAATCAGTACTTCGGTGCTTTTTTTGGCATCGCTGATGGGCTTTTTGGTGAAGGTTTGAAAATAGGTATCCTGCAGCAACATCACAAAAATGGAATCGCTTACCACCATACAGGCGGCCTTGTCGTCGGAAAATTGCGGGTTGAAACTAAAACCGAGGCTGCTGAAAAAATCCCGGGAAGCTTCCAGGTTCTGAACTGGCAGATTGATAAAAACTTTTGAGGCCATACTATCTATTTTAAAAATGAATGGATGACACAAAAGAATGAAGTTCCGTTGCCCTAAAATTGAACAAAACCGTCATTTTATTCAAACAACAGGTTGGCGCCAAAAAATCGCAACATATGCCCGGCCATGCGGTCGGCTACCTTGTTGGTATGGTTGCCATCGTAGATCTCGAAACTGTGTTTGATGCCATATACATCCAATACGGCATCCAGTTGCCTGATACTTTCGGCAATGCCGCGGTCTTTATCGCCGGCATCAAAACCAATGGCCTTTAGTTTTTTCAGGTTACTGATATTTTGATCGATGGTCACCAGGGGCCGGTTGGCGGTCCATTTGGCGAGTACCACGGGATCGAGACGGCCGTCTTGTATGGGCAGGTCTACATAAAAAGGCGGACGGTCGGGATTGGGCGACCAGGCGGCGGCAGAAGCAAACACAATACGTGTGCCGAAATCGGATTGCTGGAAGGCTTCCAGCGTTTTGATACTGTCGGCGCGCATGAAGTTGCCAGGAATGCGGTCGCTGAACCATTCGTTGGCCAAACAACAGGGGCTTAAAAGATAGATGCTGGAAAATACACCGGGATATTTTTCGCCAATTCTAAAGGCGCCATAACCACCCATGGAGTGACCGGTGAGACCGCGGCTATCAGCCCTGGGTATAGTGCGGTAATGTTGATCGATATAGGCCACGAGTTCCTGCGCAATATAATCTTCCCAATTGCCGGTGGTAATGGAGTTGCTGTACATACTCCCCTGGAAACGGGTATAGGCTTTGGGTGTTACCACAATCATCTCCGGCGCCAGCTTAGCAGCAAATACCGAATCGAGCACTTTAACCAGGTTCATCCAGTGTTTGGCAAAGCCATAAAATTTGGCGTCGTCATCGGTATACCCATGCAGGAAATACACCACGGGATATCGGCGGGCCGGGTTCTTTTTATAACCGGGCGGCAGGTATACGGATACATAGCGGTTAGCCGAATCGCCGGAGAGATTGCCTTCAAGGTTTTTTCCATGAACCTTAAACCGCTCAACGGATCCTTTACTGGCCGACTGGCCATAGATGCCCACAACGGCCAACAGGCAACCACAAAACAAACAGGCTTTACCAATAGTAACCAGGCTGATCAAACGCATAGTCCTTACTTGTTTAAGAAGGATGAAGATAATAAAACCCTGACGCATCGAAAATGCAGTGTTTGGCAACAAGCCAGCCCGCACAAACCTGCAAAAACAAATAAATACTCAATTATTTGCCATTTTGGTGCGTATATATTGCCGTTTTTATTTAATTTATGCTGTATTTCGCCGATTTCCTGCCATAGAATTAGCTCCCGAAACTCAAACCAAAACACTTAAAAACAAGCTTATGCAGAAAGCAAAATTGCTAGCATGGATTTGTATCCTAACGTCCATGCCCATCCTTGTGTTTAGTCAGCAACGCACCATCAAAGGCTCCATCAAAGACGAAGCAGGCCTGCCGGTACCCATGGCCACGGTCACGGAAAAGGGTACCCAGAATGCAGTTACCTCCAACGAGAACGGTGAATTCAGTATCAATGTCACCGGCAGCAAACCGGTGCTGGTATTTACCTCGGTAAACTATATCTCCCGCGAGATACAGGTGGGCAACAACAACACCCTGAACGTAGAAATGAAATTAAGCGGCGACCTGTCGGAAGTAGTGGTCACCGCGCTGGGCATCTCGAAAGACAAAAAAGCCCTCGGTTACTCCACCCAGGAAGTAAAGGCCGAAGACCTCACCCGCAACATGCAACCCAACCTCATCAACGCCTTACAGGGTAAGGTAGCGGGCGCTACCATTACCAGTGTGGGTGGCGGGCCCGGACAGGGCGCTACCATTCGTATCAGGGGGTTTAATTCCATCGATCCGGCCCGCTCGGGCGATCCATTGTTTGTGATCGATGGCATCATCCTCGATAATACTACCTCCACACTGGGCGCCTCCGGGGGCAGCACCTATAATGTACGTTCGGTGGGTAACCGTGCATCGGATATCAACCCCGATGATATTGAAAGCATCAACATCCTGAAGGGCGGCGCGGCCACGGCCTTATACGGTTTACGCGGTTCCAATGGCGTAGTGGTGATCACCACCAAAAAAGGAAAAGGCGGCGGCGTTCGGGTAGGTGTAAGCAGCAGCTATGGTTTTGACAAGATCAATAAAACGCCCAAAGTTCAAAAAGAATTTACGGCAGGCATCCTCGGCGAATATGTTCCTATCGGACTCGGTCCGGCCTGGGGCCCCACGATTGAAGAAGCCAAGGCCATCGACCCCGAACATCCCGATGAATTATTCGATAACTATAAACGCGCCTATCAAACAGGTAAACAAATGCGCCATTCCATCAACGTGGCAGGCGGTACAGATGCGGTGAAGTTCTTTTCCTCTGTATCGATGTTCAACCAGGAGGGTATGTTGCCCTTTACGGATTATAAAAACATCTCCGGCCGTTTGAACACCGATTTTAAGATCAGCAGCGTATTAAAAGCATCGGTGAATATGAACTATACCAACTCGGGCGGTTACCGCTACGATGCCGACCGTTTTGGTGAAAGCCTCGCCTATTTTTCACCGCGCTGGGATGTGTCTGACTGGCAGAATGAAGATGGCACCCAAAAATGGCGCGGCACCAACAACCCCATCTATGGCGCAGCCACCAACCGCCTGAAAGATGATGTATACCGTTTTGTAGGCGGCATTACCTTAAGCTATACGCCGTTCAAATGGCTGGACCTGAGTTACCGTGCAGGCGGCGATATATATACGGACAACCGGTTTCGCACGGCGCCGGGTTTAAGAGGCATCACCGGCGAACGCTCGTACGATAACTCCGAAGGTTATGTTGGTGAATACAATATACGCTACCGCGCGCTGAACACCACTTTTATTGCCACGCTTAGTTCAAAACTGGGCAAAGACATTTCCGGCACCCTGCGTCTTGGTCACGAACTGCTCGACAGGCGATATGCCGAAAAAGGCGTACTGGGTTCCAAACTGAACATATGGAACTGGTTCAACCTGCGGAACGCCTCCATTTTCGAACCCGTTGAAAACAGTTCGAAATACAGGCTGATGGGTTTGTTTGGCGAAGCCACCTTCGATTACAAAAGTTTCCTGTTCCTGTCTATCACCGGCAGAAACGATATCACCTCATCGCTGCTTTCGCCCAACAACTCCTTCTTCTACCCTTCTGTAAGCGCCAGCTATTTGTTCTCGCAACATATGCCTATGCCTTCTTTTATCAGTTATGGCAAACTGCGTTTGTCGTACGCCAAGATCGGTAAGGACGCGGCTGTATACCAAACATCAACGGGATATACTTCGTATGGCAGTCTGCCCACGGGCATCACCGGTCTTACCAGGGGCGCCACCCTGGGCGATCCCGGTCTGCGCCCTGAATTCACCAACACGGTAGAGGGCGGTTTGGAAATGAATTTCTTTAACAACCGCTTAGGCTTCGACGTCACGTATTATCATTCCATCAGCCGCGACCAGATCATACCCATTTCGGTTTCATCTACCACAGGTTATGTACGTGCAGCGGTGAATGCGGGTGATATGCGCAATAAGGGCATCGAGCTGGTGCTGCGTGGCACACCGGTAGAAACCAAAAACTTTAGCTGGGAAGCCAGCCTGAATTTCTCGGCCAACCGCAACAAAATACTGAGTCTGCGCGAAGGCACTACCGAACTCACCTATGGCGGCTCCAGCGGCGGTTACCTGAACTCGCCGGTAACCATGAAACTGATACCCGGCGAACCCTTTGGCAATATTTATGGCACCCATTACCTGCGTTATTATGGAAATGATAAAGAAGACCCCTTAAGAACCGATAAATCGCGGCCGATGGTCATTGGCGCCGACGGTTTCCCGGTACTGGCGCCGGTGTCGAGCCAGAAATTGCTGGGCAATTCACAACCCGACTGGATCGGTGGTTTGACCAATACATTTTCTTACAAAGGTCTTACCCTTTCAACCCTCATCGATGCACGCTGGGGCATGGAGCGTTTCAACAGGCTGGAGAATTTTTTCGTAGCCTTTGGTATTGCCGATTATACAGCCAACCGCAGATCGTATAAAGTATTTGAAGGCGTACTGGCCGATGGCACACCCAATACCAAACAGGTATGGCTCGACCAGGCCGTAGGTCCCGATGGCGTAAATTATGGCGAAGGCTATTACAGGAGAATATACCGCGCCATTTCGGAACCATTTGTACAGGATGCTTCGTGGATACGCCTGCGTTCGGCCAGCCTGTCTTACACCCTGCCATCGAAATGGCTGCCAAAGAAAACCATCCGTAGCATCAGCGCTTCGGTTACCGGTAATAATTTAATTCTCATCACCGATTATTATGGCCTGGACCCGGAATCCATTTCCGCCGATGCCAGCACCAATATCGACGGCACATCGGGATTCACCTATCCTGCTGCCCGTTCCATTTTGTTCACCATCAATATCGGATTCTAAAACTATTACCATGAGCAAGAAAAACAGTTATATATATATCGTTCTTTGTGCAGGTTTACTGGCCGCATCGTGCAGTAAGGATTATATGGACCTGAACGAAAACCCCAACCAGGTGGCCAATCCAACCCTGCAATCGTTACTGAGTACCGTTACGCATAAATCGGGCATGAACAATTACAATGCGGGTCTTATCACTTCTACCTATGTACAATACCTGGCCAATCCTTCGGCTGCGGCCGCATCGGATATTTACCAGGAAACGGATAACAACGGCACCTGGGATGCCCTGTATTTTACCCTGGCAGACATTTATGATCTGAGAAAACTGGCCCGGGAACAAGGCGCCAGCGAATACCTGGGTGTGGCACATGTACTGATGGCCTATAACCTGAGCCTGGTAACCGATCTCTGGGGCGATGCACCTTTTTCGAATGCCTTTGACGGTACCACGCTTACGCCCACCTATGATAAACAGGAAGACCTGTACAAAGCTTCGCTGGATATGCTGGATTCGGCCATCGTACAATTGGGCAACACTACGGCTACGGTGAAGTTGCTGGCCACCAATGATCTTATTCATGGCGGCAACCGTGAAAAATGGCTGAAAACAGCCTGGGCATTAAAGGCCCGTATGCTGAATAAAGTAAGCAAAACGGCCAGCTATAACCCGGCAGCAGTACTGGCCGCGGTAGACAATGCCTATAAATCAAACAGCGATGAAGCGGCGATGAAAGGTTTTGCGCTTCGTAATCCCTGGGCGCAGTTGAGCCGCAATAACCTGGGCCTTACCCTGGGCGGATGGCTGTCGGAACAATTGATCGACCACCTGAACGGTACTACCTATGGCGTTTTCGATCCGCGTGTACGCAAGATCACCGATACGGCCCTGGGTAATAAATATGTGGGCACGGTGAATGGTGCGGGCAATAAAGGTCCGGGTAATAATACGGTGCGTGATGAATGTTATGTGTCGTTCAACTCACCCTGGACATCCGACACCTCCAGCATACCCATTATTACTTTTGCCGAGCTGAAATTTATAGAGGCAGAAGCTGCGCTGGCTACTGATCCTGGCAGGGCTTATAATGCTTATGTAACGGGCATCACGGCCAATATGGACAGGTTGCAGGTACCGGCCGATGCAGAAAGAACCAACTATATGGCCTCTGCGTCTGTGGGGCAGGGTAACCTTACCAAAGACCTGATCTTTAAAGAAAAATATGTGGCGCTGTACCTGAATCCCGAAGCCTGGAACGATGCACGCCGCTACGATTACCAGTATAAAGATTTTACGCTGCCGCAAAATGCGGTACTCAATACGTTTGTACGCCGGCTGGCTTATACCTCCGGTGAAAGAAGCAAGAACGGTAAAAACATACCGGGCGCGCCGCCGTTGACAGAAAGATTATGGTGGGATGAATAACTACTATTTTGGCCCCGCTGCAAACGGGGCCATTTTTTTTATTAAATTGAAATATGAAGATCTGTCTGGCACAAAGCAAACCTGTTAAAGGAGATATACCCATCAATCTCGATAATCATGCAAAAATGATTCACCTGGCGGCGGATCATGGTGCACAGCTCATCATTTTCCCGGAATTGTCAATTACCGGTTATGAACCCACGCTGGCGAAAGAGCTGGCCATAGATGCAGACGATAGCAGCCTGGACCTGTTACAGGCCATCAGCAATACAAAACATATTGCCATTGGCGCGGGTATGCCCGTTAAAAACGGCGATGGCGTCACCATCAGCATACTGGTGTTTCAGCCGCATCAGCCACGCGAGATCTATTCCAAACAATACCTGCATGCCGATGAGCTTCCTTTTTTTCAACAGGGTGAACCGCATTCGATATCGCTGTTTAAAAAACACCGGCTGGGTATGGCTATTTGTTATGAGATCTCTGTTCCGGAACATGCCGCCGGTGTACACGAAGCAGGCGCGCAGGTGTATATAGCCAGCGTAGCCAAATCGGTAAAAGGGGTTGAAAAAGCCCTGGTTGAATTGCCGGCCATAGCGCGTACATATGGCATGGCGGTGTTGATGGTGAATTGTGTGGGGCATTGTGATGATTTTGATTGCGGGGGAAAATCGTCGGTGTGGAGTAGTTCGGGGGAGTTGGTGGCGCAGTTGGATGGTGTGGAGGAGGGGTTGTTGCTATTTGATACCCAAAGCGGTAAGGCCGAGACGATTTGATTGAACCTTCCGGGCAATATATTGTTATAAAAGCTATTAAACTGACTGAACATGGATACCTCTTTTGCAACAAAAATCCCGCTTACAGAAAAAGAATGTAGTAACCGGCTCGGGGAGATAAGCGATGCATTATATGTTATTGGCGGCAAGTGGAAGCTGCGCATTATTGTGGCCTTGTTTGATGGTCCCCAACGGTTTAATGAATTACAACGCATGATCACCGGCATATCTGCCAAGGTGTTGTCGAACGAATTGAAAGACCTGGAGCTGAATGGTTTTATAAAAAGAACGGTATATACCGATACGATCCCGGTGATGGTAGAGTATGAACTAACGGAATATGCCAACACACTGAATGATGTGCTGGGTGCTTTGCAGGAATGGGGCGCCAATCACCGCAAAAAAATACGCGAACGTGAATAATTGATTACTTAAGCAATAAAAAAAAACGGCTACCTGGTAAAGTAGCCGTTTTTTTGTGGCTGGCTGGTATTATTCTACCAGTATGGTCTGTGTATACCATCTTCCTCCATCGCTCCAACCCAGCTTGTATACACCGGGCCGTACGCCGATGAGGTTGAACCGGGTTTGGCTGGTGTTGGCGCCTACCGTTTGTACGCGGACGGTGTTGCCGGCGATATCGGCCAGTTTTAGCTGCGAAGGCTGGCTGATGACCGGGTGGGTGACGATGGTAAATGAGTTGGCGGGATTGGGGGCTACGGAAATGGTGTACGAACTATCTTTCACAACATATTTGAAGGTGCCGAGGCTGTCCCGGCCTTTGGGTGAGGCCAGCGCTACCGGGCCGGAGGCGCCGGTACCCACGATGGCACGTATCATGGAATCGGACACGATGGTGAAAGAAGCGGCCGGAACGCCGCCGAAGGTTACCATGGTAACGTTGGCGAAGTGTTGGCCATATATGGAGATGACAGAGCCGGTGCTGCCTTTTTTCGGGAAGAAGGAAAGGATACCGGGTTTCGCGGTGTCGGCGGGTATGCTGTCGCGGATGAATGTGAAGCCGCCGAGGCTGTCGGTACAGAAAGGTTTGCTTACTCTTACGAAACCGCTGGCGCCGTAGCTTACGGTGGCGTAGATCAACGAGTCGTTGATGACCTGGAAGTCTACGACGGGTATGCCGCCAAAGCTAACGGAGCTGGTGCCGCTGAAATGATGGCCGGTGATGAATACCAGGGTGCCTTCGCGGCCTGATGATGGTGAGAAGGAGGCAATGTCGGGGCATAGCGTATCGGGCGGTATGGTATCCTGTATAAATGTAAACCCGCCGAGGCTATCAGTACAGGAAGGTTTGCTTACCCTTACGAAACCGGAGGCGCCGCTGCCTACTGTTGCATAAATTAACGAATCTGATATCACGGAGAACGACGCAGGAACACCACCAAAACTAACGGATGTGGTGCCGGTAAAGTTATGACCAACGATATCTACATGCGAACCTGAAGGGCCGGAAGTGGGTGAAAAGAAGGCGATATCCGGGCAAAGCGTATCAGCCGGCAAAGTATCACGTAATGGCGCCGGGTTGGCTGCAGCCTGCTGCACTACCAGCCAGGTCATGAGAAAAAGTACAATCCTGTTCAGAGAATAAAGCTTACACATGCAATTCAATTTTCATGGTTATAAAATAAAGGTCACGCAAAATGTATAGACACTAAACCGCCCTCCTCCCCTTATCCACCCACAAAAAAACCCCGGCAACCGCCGGGGCCTGAAACCAAACGTAATCCGTCACTCGTCAATCTGGTATACCGAATTCCTTTTTTACCTGTTCGTAATTATTCCAGTCTATACCCCTGCGCAACGCCGTGCCACCGGGGATCAGTATATAACGGTATTGAAGTACTTTTTCGCCGTTGTCAACATCTGTCGACACATCGGCATTGGCATCCAGCTCTATGCCACCTAGAAAGTAAAAAGGTCTTATGGTTAAGCCCGATGATACCAGGGGCAGAGGTGTGATCACCCTGTCTGATTCGGTATTCAGGTCTACATATACTTTTACCTCACCCATCGACAGAATGCTGTCTGTAAGCCTGGGCTCATCGATCACGGTAAAGAAGGTGGTCTGCGCCTGGTTGAGGGTAAAGGTCAAATCGAGCCAGGGTGAAAAATATACATTGGCCGTTCCTTTATCGCCCTTATCACCTTTATCACCCTTGTCGCCTTTGTCGCCTTGTTGTCCCTGTGCACCGGGATCGCCCTGCGGGCCGGTATCGCCTTTTTTGCAGGCTGTAAAAATGAATGCTACTGCCAGCATCCAGTAAAGGGGCATTCTGAGTCCGAAGTGTTGTACACGTTTCATGTTCTTTTATTGTTGAGTTTTAAATGATGACAATTACCAAACATTGCGGGGGCATCCATCGTCGTATTTATTACCGAGAATAAATCCAACCAGGAATTCATGGGTACCCTTGCTGACGATGTTCAAACCCGAGGTGGTATAATCGTATGCATACCCCACATTGAGTTTGTTGGAAAGATTAAAACCCAGCATGGCGGCAAACCCGTCTTCATGCCGGTAGCCGGCGCCCACCCAGGCCAGGTTGCGGTATTGCAGCTTGGCGTTAACATCTACCTGGGCGCCTATGGGCTGCATATATTTTACCATCACGGAAGGCATGACATTAAAATCTTCTCCCAGCAAAAACCGGTAACCGGCCGTGGCAAACAAATGCGGTACACTGTTGCCTTTAGTGGTCTTTACGGCATTGTTGGAAAAATCAATTCGCTGGGGGATGATCTGCTGCGCCGATAAACCAATGAAATAATCCGCCGAATAGAGATAAAGGCCCGCCATAAAATCGGGACGCAGGTTGTTCAGCACGCCATTGTTGTACACGGCGGGATCAACCTGCGTGGTGCCAAAATCGAGTTTGGCCGTATTCAAACTGATATTGCTGAGCCCCGCGCCAAAACCGGCGGCCAGGCTGGTACGCGGACTGATACCTATATGATAGGCATAGGTAACATAGGCCGAAAAATAATTCAGCGGACCCGTACGGTCGTTGATCACCTGTAAGCCGGCGCCATGATGCGGTTCGGCCGCGGTATATTCTTCCCAATACCGCTGCCCTCTTGGATTCTCCCCTTCCATATCGAATGAAGTGGCAGTAGTGCGGTAATCGGTTTTGTTGATAGGTGTGTGCACGGTAAGATAAGTGGTTACCGGTGCATCCTGCACCCCTACCCATTGGTGACGGTGGCTGAGTTTGATATCGGTATAATTCTCTATACCCGTTAACGCGGGATTGAGAATATACTGGTTGAGTATATATTGGGTGTAATGCGGTTTTTGCTGGGCCTGTGTCACGCAGGCCATCAAAACCGCCAACCCGGTGATGAGCTTTTTCATTTCAGTATTTTAAATTCTGTACGCCTGTTCTGTTGTCTTCCTTCTGCATGGTCGTTGCTGGCGATGGGCTGAGTGGCGCCATATCCTTTGGCCTGTAGCCTGCCGGCATCGATGCCCTTGCTGATCAGGTAGTTTACGCAGCTTTGGGCACGCGCTTCACTCAGGCGTTTGTTGTAGGCATCGGTACCAATATTGTCGGTATGGGCGCTCAGCTCTACCACGATCTCCGGATGTGATTCCAACATTTCTGCCAGTTTATCCAAAGCCGCGTGCGAGGCGGGCTTGAGGGTAGCCTTGTCGAAATCGTAATACACGTTCTCCAGTACGATGGCTGTTTCTACAGGCGGTATATCGCGTACGAGGCAGATGGCAGGGTTTTGAAGGCTTTCGGCATCTTCATCCACGGCATCGCCAAACTGCAGCGAAGCGGTGGTAAAGCCGCTGGCAGCGGCTACTGCCTTTAAAGGCTGAAATGCATCGAGCGTAAAACTATAGTTGCCATCGCCGCCGGTGGTTTGTGAGTACACCACCTTATTGTTGATGGTATCTATGATCTGTACGGTCACACCTCCCAGCGGCGTCTGATCGTCGCAGGCAACTACTTTACCCTGTATCCTTTTAACTGGTTGTATCTTTTTCAGGTAGAATAATTCCAGGCAGCATACGGCCTCGCGGTCTGAGCTCAGCCAAACATCTTCCAGCAGGTTTTTAGCGCCTCCGCGGCTTACAAAATGAATATCATCTTTGATGGAATTAACGGGGTAACCAAAGTTGATGGGTTCGCGCCAATCGTCCATACTGCCCTTGCTGTAATAAAAATCATAACCGCCCATGCCTACGCGGCCATTGGCAGAAAAGATGAGGGTGCCGGAGGCAGCATGATAATAAGGGGCCTGCTCATCATAGAGGCTGTTGACCACTTCGCCCATGTTGGCGGTGCGAATGGGTTTGCCTGTTTCATCCAGCTCGGCATACCATAAATCAAAACCGCCTGCACCACCGGGACGGTCGCTGGCATACAGCAGGTGTTTACCATCGGGCATTACAAATGGTTGTTGCGAATTGTAACCGGACACATTTACGATGGAATTTGCCAGTACGGGATCGCTCCACCCGTTACCGGTTTTATGGCTGGTGTACAAAGCCGATGTTTTTTTGGCATTCTGAATGGTCCAGCGTGTGAGGAACAGGGTGTTGCCATCGGGCGTAAAACTTACAATACCCTGGTGCATGGAGCCGGGTTGTGTTAATGGAAATTTGTTTACGTCGCCTTTTACTACATTGGTTGCATACACCTGGTTCATATGCCCTTCGGCACGGGTGGTGGTGAAAAGCATCACGCTGTCGCTTATAAAAACCGGTGCATAGTTGGCGCCCTGGACGTTTAACGGCTCCGCGGCTTTTTGTATGGAATAATATTTAAGGTCTTTCTTTTTGAGTTGTTCTGCAATAAAACGCAGGCTCATCACTTCCTTTTTGGCGGCATCGCTGTATTGGTCGGTGGTTTTGTATTCATCTAAAAAACGATTGAATTCCTTTTCAGCTTCCTCGTATTTGCCCAATGCACGCAGGGAGGTGGCATAATGAAAGCGGGCCAGCGGAAATTCTTCTTCCAGTACCTTTTCATAATAGGTGGCTGCCCTGGCATGATCGTGCAGAAAACGATAGCTTTCAGCCAGTTTGTACAGGGCCTGCGAGCGGCTGCTCAAGGGCCCTTTTTGTTTTTTGGCGGATGCAGACACCGTATACGGACTATAAGAAGCCGTTTTTATTTTTGTATTGGCCGATGTGGCCAGGTATTTTTCGTAATACCCGGCCGCCGATGAATAATCGGCTTTCTGGTAATAGGTGTCGGCAGCCCGTAAATAATCATAGGTAAACTGCGCATGAACAGTCATGCCGATACCCATGATGCATGTGACAATAAATAATGTTCTCATATATGCCTGGTTTCAGTGATTTTTAAATAAGCGGTTGGCGTATGCCAACCGCTGGTCTCAAGGACATTGGTTTTACCTATGACTATAACCTCGGACAGACAAATTCTACTTCCGGTGTTTTCACCGATTTCCTTCCAATAAATGAAAGGGATATTTCAAAGCTGTTGGAGCCACGCATCATCTTCCCCAGGTCGGAGGCATTCACATCGTAGCTGACTCCCAGCACCATATTTTTATGGGCAAATCCTACATAAGGCGATATCGCATCTTCCAGCCTGTAGTTCACACCCACCAATACATCGGTACCCAGGGTGGCCTTTAACTGGCCATAAGCGCCTATCATTTTTTCGGAGGCCGATCCCTGTTTCAGGTACAGGAGGTTGGGTGTAATGCTGAATACTTCGTTGATGGTAAAGCGGGCGCCTGCGTGAGCAGTAAACCGCATGGGCAGCCGCGCACCGCCATCGGAAGCAAAATGATCGTCGGGCTGCGTCAGATGCGACACTGAAAAACCGCCAAACAAATTCATTTTTTTACCGGGCTGTGCATCGTAGTATAATATACCGGCAGCGGCATCGAACGAGGTGGCCGACGTACGGGTAAAGGCTTCGAAGGAACTATTGCCGGGATTATAACCGGTAATGGGATTCCACTGGTCGCCAAAGGTGAGTTTGGATGGATTGAACTTTCGTTGAATCAAACCGATTTGTATTCCCATGGATATACGATGGTTTTCCATGGGGCCCAGCCGCACACCGGTATAGGCAAAGCTGCCATAGCCGGTGAAATAATTATAACCGCCGTCGCCCGCCGTTTGGTTCAATACGCTGAGACCGAAATTGGCATTGCGGTCGGTGGTGAAATCGGCCGATAAGCCGGGCGTGGAGAACGGGCTGCTGATATTACCCCATTGCGTGCGGTAGATACCTGATATGCGGTAATCGCCATCGAAGGCGCCGGTGAGCGCGGGGTTCAGCCAGGCGGGATATACATAGTATTGGGTGAAATGCGGGTCTACCTGGCCTCTGACGGAAAGGCCAAGCAGGAAAAAGGTTATAAGCAGGTTAATTGGTTTCATTGTACTATATTTTATTTAATGATCGTTATCGACCCTGTAAGCGGTGCAAACCCGTTTTTAAGGTGAATGACATAATAATAGGTGGCCACCGGCAAAGGATTGCCATTCATACGGCCATCCCACGGTTTACCATAACCGGCGGAATAGAATACTTTTTGTCCGTAGCGGTTAAACACTTCCACCGTGGCGCCGGGATAATCGCCCAGGTTGGGGATCTGCCAGGTATCGTGAATACCATCTCCATTGGGTGAGAAAGCATTCGGCACAGTAACGGGTTTCAAAATTTTTACGGTCATAAAATCTTCTGCTGTACAATTGCCCTGGCCAATGGCGGTAAGTGTATAGGTTTCGTTGTGCATGGCCACCAGCGAAGGACGTAAAGCCCTGTCGTCGCTTAATTGGTTGCCCGGCGACCAGCGGAACTGCAGTTCGGTGGAATCGTTGGCCGTTGGATTGAACCGTATGGTAGTTCCCTGCGGCACCACAAACGAAGGACCGGCATCGATAACAGGCTGCAGGTATACGATCACCGGTTGAGTGAATACATCCGATTCGCAGCCGGCTTCGTTGGTAACCGTCAGCTGCACATCATAATTACCAGGTTGTTTATAGGTGATCACCGGGTTGGTTTTTGTGGAAGTGGCGCCATCTCCAAATTGCCAGTTCCATTTGTTGATGGGGCTGGTGGGCGAAGTACTTTCATCGGTAAACACGCTTTCGGCGCCCTGGCACAACGAGTCGGGTTCTACCGAGAACTGCGCAAAGGGTTTGTTGAAGAATGCGCTGAACACTTTGGTTGTATCATGGGTGCAGCCATTGGCGGAGGTAGCAATCAGCTGTACGGCATAACTGCCGCTGTTGGTGTAGGTATGCGATGCATCCTGTCCATAAACAACGGGACTTCCATCGCCAAAGTTCCATTCATAACTCCAGATGCCACCGGTAGCAATGGTGGTTTGATTGGTAAACGCCGCCTCACCGCCAGGCATACATACCGCTGCTGGCGGGCTAAAATCAGCTACCGGCAGCGGATGTACATGTACCTGGCTGGTAACCGTATCACTGGAGCAACCCATGTCACTCACTGCCACCAGCTTTACGGTATAGGTTTTATAGGTAGTATAGGACCTGGTAAATACATTGCCATCGGCACGGTCTTCAGTGCCACCATCACCAAAATTCCAATGACGGTTGGCTATGCTGCCCGAAGCAATAGACGATTGATCGGTAAAGGTGGCCGCCTGGTCTACGCAAATATCAGCGCTGGCCGTAAACGCCGCCTGTGGTTTGGCATACACCGTAATATCGCTGGTGATGGTTTCCACACATCCACCCGAAGAGGTGAAGGTATAGGTAATGGTATGCGTACCTGCACCGGCCACAGAGGGATTGAACATACCCAGGGCATTGGTGCCCGCACCGCTGTATACGCCGGTTCCTGTAACGCCATTGGTTACAACGGCAGTGGCTACAGATATGGGCGTTTTTACGCTTTCGCAAACGGCCGGTAAAACATCATAGGCAAGCAATGGCGTGATATTGAAAGTGGCAGCCACGGTGGTGTCTTTGGTACAACCATTGGCCGTGGTAACGCTGTATTGTATGGTATAATCGCCAAACGCATAGGTATGTGTCGGGCTGGGATCGGCAGAAGTATTGGGATTGGCGGGTGTTGCATTGGCATCGCCAAAATTCCAGTTGTGCGTGGTTATAGCCTGTGCATCGGGTGCGGTAGCCGTACTGGTAAACTGTACGATACCATCTGCCGGCAAACAACCTGCCGGATAATCAAATGCGGTATTGGGTTTGGCATACACGGTAACGGTGGTGCTGGCCGTATCGCTGATACAGAGATCGCTCACCTTTACCACATGTTTGATGGTATGACTGCCGTACCCATCGAATGGTATGCTATGCGCCGTATCGGCGGTTACGGTAACGGGGTTGCCATTGCCCCAGTCCCAATACCAACTGCTGATGGGCGCCGGTCCGGCATAGGCGCTGTTGTCGCTGAATGTAACCGTACCGTCTTCACATACCGCGGCGCTGCCGGCGGTAATACCGGCCACGGGCGGCGCATAAATGGTGATGTCCCTGCTGCTATCGCTTACACAACCATCATCGGAAATAGTGGTGAGTACAATGGTATGCGAACCCTCGGGTAAGATGCGTTGCACCTGCATGCCGCTGTCGGGTGTGGGGCCGGGGAAGGTCCACTTCCATTGGTCGATGGAATATCCTTCGGCCGTCGTATCGGGACCGGTAAAGTACACGGTATCGAGCGCGCAGCCGGTATGTGTAAATGTAAAATCGGCCCGCGGTTTGCCTTTTACGATCACCTGGAACCGCACGGTTTCGGTATGGTTACAGTTTTCGATCGTGGGATGGGTAGACTGCACGGGTATCTCAAATGTATCGGCCACATGGAAGGTATAGGTTTGTGGCAGCGTGTATTTATAATAAGGAACACCTTTCACCAATACAGAATCCACAGGTACAGGATTGGTCATGGTAATATCTGCGTTGGGCGTGATGTCCGCGCCCAGTTCACTCAGCCGCCAAACCAGGTGGGTAGGTTTGTAAGCAATGAGCATCGATAGCTCAACGGGTGTATTCACACAGGTAAATTCATTACTGGTCTTCCCCGTGTCGAGCACATTGTGCAGGTCGCCGATCACATTCAGGTTGTTGATGAGGGTACCGGCGTTGTATCCATAACTTTCCACGCTGCCCAGTCCATAGGTAATGGCGGTGAAGGCTGAATCGCTTTCAACGATACATTGCGCCTTGGCCGAGGGCCATCGTTTTACCACCACCGTATAACCAGGCAGGTTGGGATGCGCATAGGTATGGCTGAAACCGGAAACACCGTCGATGGTGAGCGAGGCCAGGCCTGCATCGGGTATGATCAACGTGAGATAATTGCTGTTGATAGACTCGTCGGTATTACGGTAAAAACCTACGCGTTTGATAGCCTGTTCTATCGGACTGATGTAGATCATTTCAGGATCGCCATCACCACCCACATTGTTGCAAACGCTTCCTGAAGAAGACATATATTGGGCCACCATCACGGGTTTATCAGCCTCGATGTAATCGGCGGTTTGTGAAAAATATTCGTAATAGGTATTGTTGATGAGGGTGGCCGGGTTCAACAGCGTACCATTTTTATATACCTGGGTGGCAGGATCCTTTACCAGTATGCGGTAGATGTTCTCCATTAAACTACCGGCCCCGCTGCTGTTGCTGGTAGGCGCTGTTAAATACCGTTTACCCCAGGCCTGCGATGGAAAACATTGCTGCATGATAAAATCACCGCCGCTGCCCAGGTTGCCGCAACCCAAACTGGTACGGCTGCTGCCGGCAAACACGGCAATGGGATAACACTCTCCATTGGCATTGGCCACCGAACGGATCTTGCTGCCGGTTAAATCGCCCGACAGCGAATTGGCAATGATCTGGTACGACTCTTTTGTATTGAGCGTAATGGTAAAAGGCACACCGGCCGGTTTATTGGTACGGGTCAATACCGATGGCGTGATCTCCACCACGGTATTGTCGTGCGAAGCCATTACATAGAAATAGGTATAGGCATTGGAATAGCTTTGCCTGTT
>Ga0065721_10049207_pt1 | contig 41774 bp, 38 predicted proteins | sample Mesricmetagenome_FD_59108 | JGI IMG/M metagenome (GOLD analysis project Ga0065721, IMG submission 59108) | Mesophilic microbial community from rice straw/compost enrichment Sample: eDNA_1 v2 (version 2) | ecosystem: Engineered > Solid waste > Grass > Composting > Bioreactor | place: USA: Davis... | reverse complement strand
CCCCGCCGCTTGTCCGCGGCCCGCGGCGCCTGCGCCCGCCGCCTCCGGCCAAAGCCGGTCCGCGGCCTCCAGCACCGCCTCCGCGAGCAGCTCCGTCTCGGGGCGCGGAATAAGGACGGCCGGCGTCATATCGAAGGGCCGTCCGCAAAACCACTGCTCCCCGACGATATACTGGATCGGCTCGCCTGCCGCCTTGCGGCGCAGCAGCTGCTTCCACTGCTCTCTCTGGTCCGCCGGAAACGGTTCGTTCCAAAGCAGCAGCAGCTTCGCCCGGTCAATGCCCAGCGCATGCAGCAGCAGCAGCTCCGCATTGCTTCTGTCTTCCTCCACGCCGTTCGCGGCAAGCCAATCGGCCGATTGCAGCCAAGCTTCCCGCACCGTCATAGGCAATCGCTCCCACGGCGCCCGTCCTCCATGGTCATCCCTCATCCTTCTTCACCCCGCAGCCAAAAGTCAAAAAAACCGGACCGCCGACCGCTCGTTGCAAAGATGCGGCCAGCTATCCGGCTTTTACAGCACTTGAATCCGATTACGTCCCCATCATCTCGCGCTCAAGCTGCTCCGCTTGCTCGGCTAACGTCAAAGAGGAAATAATCTCCTCCATATCCCCGTTCATAACGGCATCGAGCTTGTGCAGCGTAAGATTGATCCGGTGATCCGTTACGCGGCTTTGCGGAAAATTGTACGTTCTGATCCGTTCGCTGCGATCTCCCGTACCGACTTTGCTTTTGCGCTCGCCGGCGTATTTCGCTTCTTCCTCCTGGCGGCGGATATCGTAAATCCGTGCCCGAAGCACTTGCAGCGCCTTCGCTTTGTTATCGTTCTGCGACTTTCCGTCCTGGCACGTCGCCATAATGCCCGTCGGCACGTGCAGCACCCGCACGGCCGATTTGGTCGTGTTGACGGACTGTCCGCCCGCTCCGCTCGAACAGAACGTGTCGATCCGGATATCTTTGTCGAGAATTTCGACCTCTACGTCCTCGACTTCCGGCATAACGGCTACCGTAGAAGTCGACGTATGAATCCGGCCGCCGGACTCCGTCACCGGAATGCGCTGCACGCGATGCGCGCCGCTCTCGTATTTCAGCTTGCTGTAGGCGCCTTTGCCGTTGACCATAAAGATGACTTCCTTGAAGCCGCCCAGATCGCTCTCGCTGTAATCCATCAATTCTACCCGCCAGCCTTGCGAATCGGCGTATTTCGTATACATCCGGTACAAGTCATACGCAAACAGCGCCGCCTCGTCGCCGCCTGCCGCGCCGCGAATTTCGACGATAACGTTCTTGTCGTCGTTCGGGTCTTTGGGCAGCAGCAGGATGCGAATCCGCTCATCCAGCTCTTCCTTGCGCGAAGTCAGCTCTTCGATCTCCATTTTGACCATTTCGCGCATTTCGTCGTCCAGCTTCTCGTTTTGCATCTCTTTGGCATCGCTCAATTGCTCCGATACCGCTTTATATTCCATAAAAGCATTGTAAGCCTCTTGCAAATCCGACTGTTCCTTGGAATACTCTCTCAGCCGCTTCGGATCGCTCGATACATCGGGATCGCACAGCAGCTCGCTAAGCTTCTCATACCGGTCGGCAAGCGCTTGTAGTCGGTCAATCACTTTTGTTCACCTCTATATATTCCATTAACATTATACGCTATTCAATATTATAACATAATGCCCCGGCTGTATCGATATGTGGATTATGGACAACGTTATCCCCAATTCCGCCAACCTGTCCACATGAATATCCACAAGTTGCCCACAAGCTGTGCACAACTTGTTCACAAAGTTATCCACGCCATCAAAAAAACCGCTGCACCAAAGTATAAATCGGCCCTACCGTTTCGATAAGCGCACTGGCAAATGACCCCCCACAAAACCGAATAAGCCCGCGTAAGGATTGTCCTTTTTTCCTTTCTCTTTCCCGCCGTAACCCCAACGAACCTGTCTAACGCTAATCGCACCGAAATTACAATTTTGAAAGTGTAACAAACCTCAGCGGCGCTATTAAGCAACATTCGGACGAAAATCATCCAATTGAGGGCAAATAAACTCTCTTGCGTTCGTAAGAATAATAAACTGCCCATTTTAAGCCGAATAAGCTTACTGAGGTTCGTTAGATTTTCGTTCGTTAGATTTTCGTTCGTTGTACCTCCCCACGCCAAAAAAATCAAGCCGGCCGAGTCCCGAAGGACCCGGCCGGCCTATCGAAATCGCCCAGCCTGCGTCGACTATCCCTACCCTTATCCTACACGTTAAAGCGGAAATGCATAACGTCGCCGTCACGGACGACGTATTCCTTGCCCTCCAGGCGAAGCTGGCCGCGCTCGCGCACCGCCGCCATGGAGCCGGCGGCCGCAAGGTCGTCGTACGACACGACCTCGGCCCGAATAAAGCCGCGTTCGAAATCGGAGTGGATAACGCCCGCCGCTTGAGGAGCTTTGGTTCCTTGACGGATGGTCCATGCGCGGACCTCCTGCACGCCCGCCGTAAAATACGTATAAAGGCCCAGAAGCTTGTAAGCCGCGTTGATCAGCCGGTCAAGCCCGGATTCGGACAGGCCCAGCTCCTCCAGAAACATCGCCTTGTCCTCGCCCTCCAGCTCGGCGATTTCGGACTCCACCTTGGCGCTGATCGGCACGACCTCCGCGCCTTCCGCCGCGGCGAACTCCCGGACGCGCTGCACGTATTCGTTGTCTTCCGCATTCGCAACCTCCTCCTCGCTGACGTTAGCCGCATACAGCACCGGCTTCATCGTCAGCAAATGCAGCTCGCGCACGAGCAGCTTCTCGTCGTCGGTCAAATCTACGCTGCGCGCCGACTTGTCCTCGTACAGCGCCTCCTTCAGGCGCTCCAGCACCTCGACCTCCTGCGCGATTTTTTTGTCGCCGCTCTTCAAGTTTTTGCGGGAACGCTCCAGACGCTTCTCGACGGATTCGATGTCCGCCAGAATCAATTCCAGATTAATCGTCCCGATGTCGCTGATCGGATCAACCTTACCCGCGACATGCGTAATGTTCTCGTCGCTGAAGCAGCGGACGACATGCACGATGGCGTCCACCTCGCGAATATGGGCCAAAAACTTGTTCCCCAGCCCTTCGCCCTTGCTCGCGCCCGCCACCAGGCCCGCAATATCTACAAATTCAAATGCCGTCGGCACGACATTGTTCGGCTTCACCAGCTCAACGAGCTTGTCCAGACGTTTGTCCGGCACTTCGACGACCCCTACGTTCGGGTCAATCGTACAAAACGGATAGTTGGCAGACTCCGCGCCCGCCTGCGTAATCGCGTTAAACAAAGTGGACTTGCCCACGTTCGGCAGTCCGACGATACCACAAGAAAGTGGCATTATTAATCAGCTCCTAGTCGTTTATATCTTCGGACATTATACCCCAGACCGGAGAGTTTGTGAAAGGCCGGCCCTCAATTTCCCTCTCTTCGCGGACAGCATGGGGCATGGAATCCGGGCGGCGCTTTTGCGCATAAGGATCGACGGGGGGGCGAGTCATCCAGGCGATATAACCTCGGACATACGTCTGGACGCTTCGAAATGCTGGAAAAATGTATAATTTTTGTTGATACGGAACGTTCCCTTATACTATTCTTAGTCAATTCATATGTTCGTCAAAATGATTGGAGGAGAAACCGTATGGATGCAAGCAGCATTTCCGATTTGCCTGAGATGGAAGCGCGAATTGTCGAGCATGGAGAACTGAAACTGATCGGGATTCCGTGCATCGGGCTGAACGACATGGGGGACAAATACCGTCACGCCAAAGACAGCTTGCTCAAACTTGCGGCCCACATGCCCCAAGTGACGGATGCGTCCGTGCAATACGGGATGTGGCCTCAAGTCCCCGGACAAGACGTGCCGGACACGCATGCGTATATTTTATTCGTGGAGGTTTCCGACTTTGAAGGCGTACCCGAATGGTTTGCGCGCATCGCCGTTCCTCCGCAACGCTGCGTTGCCGCTGCCAGCAAAGACGGGGATTTTGACGGCGCCGGACGCGTAATCGACGCATTTATTGCCGAACGCGGATGGACGGTCTCCGCCGGAGAACGCGCGTATACCATTTGCGAGCGTTACCGCTACAACGCCGAAGGCTTCGCCAGGTATTCGCTTCCGATCGTTCCCTCCCCTGTCTAGGGAAAGGGAAGAAATTATCATTTGTACAGTTGTTAACGCTGCAACGCCAATACCTTTACCAAACAAACGCGACCGCTCCCCGATCAATTCAGAGAAGCGGTCGCTGCACGGTTATAAACCCTGCTCCATGACCTCCGTTGCGATGCTGCACAGTAGTCTATTTCAGCCTGATCGCCAGCTCCGTCGCGTCGCCGTACCGGGTCAGCACATAGCGGCTGCCGTCTTCGCCCGCTTCCTGCTTCCACCCTTCGGATGCGATCTCCAGCCCGCCCGGCGCGTACAGCTTGATTTGCTGCATGCCTTTGCCGGACCAGGCGATGCGCAGCTCTTCGCCGGCCCGCTCGATCTTCACCGGCATGTTGGCTCTTTCGATGCGAGGCTCGTCCGGCAGCTCCGTTCGAAGCGTTATCCGGGCCTCCTCCACACCGCCAAAATAAAGCGTCTTGCCCCGATACATCGCAATCGGCGCGTCCGTAGCCGGCACATAGCCCTTATACCGGGCGCCGAGCTCCGCCTTGTACCCGACGGCGGGCAAATAACTGCGCACCTTCTCCTGCAGCTTCGAATCCGGCGCCGTCGCCCAATCCATCTTCCGGAGGCCGGCTGTGCGCACCGTAACGGCCAGCTGCTTTTTCGTCCGGATCCGGTTCTGAATGGCGCTGGAGACGTTCTTCAGCAGCGGCGCGTCCAGCTCCGATCGAGCCTGGAACACCGCCATATAACTGCGGAACATCTCCTCCTCCGTCATGAAGTTGTAATCATGGTCGTCGCGGAAGCGGTCCAGAAACTGCACTTTTTCGGCGTATCCCGCCTCTTCCGGCCGTTTCAGAATCGGGTATTCCATATGGTAAAAATACGTCAAAGGCATGTCGAGTGCCGCATACGATTGGAACGCTTCTTCGAACACCGCCATGTTCGGCGCGGGATTGGCGACGACAAAGGGCTCCGTCCGCTCGCCGCTCGCCAGCAGAAACGGCATCGTCCACAAATATTCTCCGGCCAGCGTCGGCTCGTACGGATTGCCGGCCGGGCGGAAACCGGAATTCCACCAAATGCCGGAAGCCATTTCCGTACGAAGCGTCTGATCCGGTACGAGATTGTTGATGCGCCACGTATGCTGATTCGTGCCGACATGCTCCCAGGGCAGTCCGTACGCCTCGAACGCTTGACGGTGCAGCTCGATTTCCTCCGCCTCCAGCTCGGGACTTTCATAGCTGTGAAAGAACAGATGCGGCTGGATCTCGATGCCGAACGATTGCGCGTAGGCAAGCGCCCGCTCCAGCTGTTCCCGGTACGGATATTGCGGATCGTCGACAGCTGTCGGGAATCCGAACAATGCTCCGCCCGCCAGCAAATCCAGCGTGCCGTCGCCGTCGATATCGGCCAGAGCCGGCACGGCATTTCTCCCGGCCCACAGCCGATGATCGCCGAACGGATTAAGCGTCTTGCCTTCCGCATAGCGGCCGTCCGTAAGAGTAATTTGCCCATCTTCTCCGGCCTCGGCCGTCCATATGCGAATAAACCCGTCGTTGTCGCCGACAAGCAGCTCCGCCCGGCCGTCGCCGTCGTAATCGGCAATGCGCGGCGCGGCGAAGGACGCCTCCGTCCCCGTTTCCGCACCCGGCATCGAGGCCTCCAGCTCCGCAACGGGCCCGCGCCATTGCACCTTGCCGTCGGCGGCCGCCGTCCCGGCGACAAACAGCAGTCGGCCGTCGCCGGTGCCGACGACCAGATCGCTGACGCCGTCGCCGTTCAGATCGCCGATGGCCGGCGCCGCATAGGCTCCCGCTCCGACGTCGGGTATCGCGCCGTCCAGCTCCCTGAACGAGAATCCGCCCTCGTTCAAATAGACGCGCAGCCGGCCGCTGCCGTCTCCGACGATCAAATCGGGACGGCCGTCGCCGTTCAAGTCCGCCGCCGCCGGAGCGGCATAGCCGTCCAGCCGCAGCGGCTCCCCGCCGGCCAGCGTCGCCGGTCTGCCGCTGCCGAGACGCCAGCCCAATTCGCTTCGGCTGCCCTCATATAGAAGCACCTCGCCCGAAGCGGAGCCGACGATCAGATCGGCAATGCCGTCGCCGTTTACATCGAGCGCATCGACATAAGCGCGGTACGGCAGCTCGAGCTTCTCCGACAAGCTCTTGAACTCCGGATAGGCTTCCAGAACAAACGGCCCTCCGCCCTCCATTTGCGCAATGTGGCCGGATGCGTACTGGGAGTGGACGTTTTCCCCTTGGTACGCCGGCTCTTCGTCCGTGCCGACATTCGGGTGATAGACCAAGCCTTCCTTCCAGACGCCCCACTCGTACGTTTCGCGCGCCAAGGAAAAGGAAGGAATCTGATCGTATTCCTTTAAGTAATCGATCCACTTTTCCATGCCGCCGTCGCGGACGGAGGTGCCCACCTCAAAATGGTTTTGCCACGCCATGGCCGGCCGCCCGTTCGTGCCCAGCACCTTCTGGATGCTGTAGCCCCGTTTTTCCTTCGACACAAAATCGGCGAACGCATTGCGCAGCTGATAGCCGCCCGCCGCAAACGTAAAGTTGAAGTACGGCTGTCCTTCGCCCTCGCGAGGCTGCAAATCGAAGCCGGTCGCATAACCGTTGCCGGGGAGCAGGCCGCCGGCGAACAGAACCGCCCCTTTGCCGTACCGGTTCAGCGTGTACAGCGCGACGCCGTTCTCGCCGGCGGCAAGCGTCCGGGCCGTCGAAGGGACGACGCCCATGCCGGGCTCAAGCTTCGCCAGCCTCTCCTTGTTGTAATACATCGCCAGATCGCGGTGAAATTGTCCGGCGACCTTCTGCAGCTCGCCGGCATTGCCGTCCGCTTCCGGCAGCGACAGCTCGGCCGGCAGCTCCGTCACGGGAGCCAGCTCCTTGGCGCCGATCAGCTTCAGAGACAGCGCTTGATGCAGCGCATTTTCCGCAAACAGCAAGCCGCCCCCGTCGACGTACCGCTCCATGGCGCGCGACAGCGCCCCCGCATCGGCAGCATCCGCCAGCGAACGGTCGAGGTATACGGCGCTGTAGCTTTTCAGCTTGCGGTCGGACACCGGCCATGCGGCCGCTTCCGTCTCGACGCCGACAACAAGCGTCTGCCGCAAATGCTGCAGCGCGTCCAGATACGTATCCCGGCCGTCTGCATGCAGCACCAAGATGCGCAGAACGTCCGGCTTAGCCGACCCGTGTATGGCGCCGATCGCGCTGACCAGCAGCACCAGGCACACCAGCGCCGTTATAGCGAGCTTTTTGCGCATGCCGCATTCCTCCGTTTCTTACCGCTTGTCCGTCTGCGGCATTTATTGTCATTAAGGCAGCGTAACCAGCCCTTTCAAGATCCGCTCCGCCGTCTCGAGATCCGCGCTGAAAAAGATCGTGCCGAACGCAATCAGCGCGTTGACGACCGCGCAGCGCGCCCAGAACTGGAGCTTCGACACTTTGCGCTTGTTGACCGTCGTCTGCTTGAACACATTTTCCAGCGCCAGCAAGACGCCATGATAGAGCCCCCAAAGGATGAACAATGGATGAATGCCATGCCAGAGACCGACCAACACCATGACGAAAAAGGCCATGAACGCGGAAAATGTGCGGCTCGGAGCTTTCGGAGCGAACGTCTGGAACACATGATCCCGGAACCAGTCGCCCAGCGTCGCGTGCCAATTGCGCCAAAACTGCGTTAGCGTCGGAGACGAAAACGGCTTTTTGAAGTTTTCCGGCACCTGAATGCCCATCAAACGCCCGAAGCCGATCGCAATATCGGAATACCCCGAAAAATCGAAATAAAGCAAAATGTAAAAAACGATCAGAACGGCCGCGCTCTGCGCCGTATCCAGCTCGCCACCGAGCAGCCGCTCGTACACCGTCATCAGCAGGCTGACGAGCACCAGCTTTTTGAACAGGCCGCGAATAATCCGCTTGACGCTCCATTCCAGCGAGCCGCTGTCCAGCCGCCATTCGCTTCTCACATCCCGCAGAAAGTCGTGCAGCTTCATGATCGGACCGGACGTAAACGTCGGGATGAACAGCAGATAAGCGGCGTATTCGCTCAGCTTCGGCGCGCGTTCCGCCACGTAATACGCATGGAAGAAGGAATTGATCACCTTGAGGAGCGTATAGACGAGTCCGAGCAAAATAACGGGAGCGAACCATGCATGCGTCAACAAGCCTCCCGCGAACATGCGCAGGATCAGCAAAGCCGCGATATTGGCGAGAACCGCCCCGGCGAACGCCGGCTTGCGCCAAGCGCCTGCGCTCCCCAATATGATGCGGTATAGCGCAAAGTTAAGCCCCGCGTACAGAACGGCAAAGACGGCCAGCTTGCCGCTGTAGACGGCCAGAAACAGGACGCTGAGCAGCAGCATGGCGTAAGGCCGAAGCTTGACTCCGGCTCCCTTCCACAGGCCGAGCCCCGAAAGCAGCGCCGCCATGGCCAATAGCGACAGGATCGTGCCCGCATTCAGATACCACATAATTAGAATCCCTCATATATAAAAGTTCCGTGCCCCGTAAAAAAAGCGATCACGCAAAGCAGCATGACCAGGTACACGAGAACTTCCGCGATTTTTTTTATGATTCTGCCGCCCATTGATCCAGCTCCTTCGTAAACAGCGGACGTCCATGCTTAAAGTTCAGATGGCCGAGATCGTGAAAGTGCTCCCGTTCGAACTTGTCCGTCCAATCCGTATAGTCGATGCCGGCCGCCGCCAGCTTCGCCTGCACCTCGGCCTTGATCTCGTCGACGTAATCCGGATTCGGCAGCGCCCCGGAGTTCCATGGCATCCACAGCACCTTCACCCGAATGCCGTTCTCCTTTGCGTAGCCGATCACGTCGTCCAAGGCGTTCAGGTTATTCCGAAAATCGTCCAATGTTTTGATATAATATTTGCTCTTGTATTCCGCAATCTTCTTGCCCAGCTCTTCGTCGTCCAGCGTGCCGTAATACAGCTCTTTGGCGTACAGCTTCTTCAGGTTGATCTCCAGAGGCTCGCCCTTCAGAAGAGGAACGGCATACTTCTCGGCCGCCGCCGACAGCTTATCCCGGTAAAAATACAAATAAGGCTCGTACCATTTCTGATGCCATGGATAAGACGGGTCGGTCGGCAAGTCGTCCATAAACGTAAACAGGTTCAGTCCGATCAGCAGCTCTTCCTCGACGTCGATCAACCCTTTGCGCAGCATGGCGTCGAGGTCGGTAACCTTGCCGTAGTTCATGCCCAGATTGACGTAGCCGGCGCTGGAGTTATGGGCGTCGTAGGCGGCCACGACCGACGAGTTGCCGAAAAACGCTTTGCGCCATTCCGTCTCCGGATGATCGTGCAGCGTCTTTTGGTAATCGTTTTTGGAAAACACGTCAAACCGGCCGACCGGATCCCATGTCTCCAGCAGCCCGTTCGCCGCGAGGAAAGACAGCAGCAGCGCGATCAGAAACGCGTTTTTGCGTAAAAATCCCAGCATGCGCATTTCACCAACTTATTCAGCGTAATCATGATTCGGACTTGCCGGGCAATTTCTTGTACATCGCCTGCAGCACGTCCCGGTAGCCCCCGGCCTCCCAGAACCGCTTGCCTCTCGGATTGCCGCTCAGCACATGCAGCTCGACATAGCCGATGCCCTGCTCCGCAAAGTCCCGCTCCAGCGCCTCGACGATCCTCCGGGCCAGCCCCGATCCTCGGAACTCCGGCTCGACATAGACGTCGTGGATAAAACCGATAAACGGCATTTCTTCATCAAATGGCTTATACTTCTTGGGCGTACGGATCATGCTGCCGAACCCGAACCCGACTAGCCGGCGTTCGTCTTCGGTCCCGTTATCCGCAGCGGCTCCCGCACCGGCTTCCGTGTCGCTTACCGCTTCCGCGACATACAACACGTACAGCTTCGATTTCAGCTGCGCCTGCAGCAAGCCGTCCACCTCGCCCGGATTCAGCTCCATCGTCATGCCGAAGGAGCGCTGTTCCTCGTACATACGCTTGTAGAGCGATCCGGCCGCAGCCAAATCGCTCTCCTTCATTTCCCGAACATGAATGCCGTCCGTCTGCCGGTCAGCCTTCATTGGACCGTTTCCATTCGTTGAAATCTTCGACGAAACGTTTCGGCCATTGGGACTCGTCCAGGCCGTATTGCGCCAGAAACGCCAGAATGAACCGCTCCAGGCCGAACGCCAGGCAGCCGGTAACGGCCGGGCGCTTGCCCGCCTTAATGTTGAACGCATTGCCGAACGTATTGCTGTGGAAGTTGGACGACGACACGGAAATCGTCGTATCCAGATACGGAATGGTCATGCGCAGCTCGAACTTCATCTCCTGCTGGCGCTGGAACGACGCCTTCACCTCGTAATCGCTCGTAAAGAACGGATCGTTGGCGTTTTCCAGATGGCAGTCCAGCTCCCATTCCGTGACGAGTCCCTTCAGCAGCTCGATCGATTTCAGGCGGTTTTCTTTGACGAAATCCGGTTTGCCGACAAAAATAACCTCGCGCATCGTAAAATCGAGCAGACGACCGAAGTCGCGGTGGTTGCCGGATTCGTAGCGATGACACTTGGACACGGCCGTGACGATCGTGCCGTCGCCTTCCAGCTGCTCGTCCTGCATGCCTTCGTAGCAGTGGTAGCAAGTAGCCGGATTGATCATATATTGCGGCTTCGCCGCCGCCGCGTTCAGATCGACGCGCGTCTCCGCCGACCAGCCGCCCGCTTCCTTGATCGCCTGAGAGAACGCCTCGATGACGGACAGATCCTCCCGCAGATGCGTCACAAACTGGATATGCTCCGGAAACGACGTGAAGTGGTTCGTTTTGTTCAGCGTCGCGCCGTTGATCACGACGGGATAATATTCGTGCTTCGCCCCGAATTTGGCCGCAATCTTCCGGACGATGCTATCATCCAGGAAGCGCACCAGCGTCGTAAACGGCTCCCGGAAAATGTACACGCCGGGATCGAGCTGGCGAATGATTTTGCGCTCCGCCATCTCGGCAATAATCGGGCCGTTGTACGGCACACTGGCTCTATTTTCGAAATAGATCGCTTGCTTAAAGGCATATTCATGGCTGGAAAAGCGGCGAAGCAGCTTCCGAATCTGCTCCTCCATCTTGCCCGTGTCGACCGAATCGCGGTGGACGATCCGCAGCGAGCCGCCTTCCGCCGTAATTTCCTCAATGCCCTCGTCTACAAAATAAGCGGCGTATACGAGCTGCTTCACAACATCCGCATTGTCCGCATTCAGCTCAAGTATAGTCGTTGTCGTCGCCATCGGTCAGTTCGCCCCCAGCTTCGATGCGATAAAGGAAGCGATCTCGTTGACCGTATTCATGGAAGTGGTCATCAGATCCTTCTTGGTCACTTCGACGCCGAAGCGGCTTTCCACGAATGCGGTCAGCTCCGTTGCGCCAAAGGAGTCGATATAGCCGTAATCAAACAGGTGAACGTCGGGCGTAAACTCGTCGTCGTCCGGCTCCACCCCGAATTTGTCCATAATATGATCGATTAATATGCCTCTGATTTCATCAAGCGTCATGACACCGTTTGCCCCTTTCGGATGGATCGCCTTACGATCGCTTTTCAAGCAGAAACGGCTTGTCCCGGCCTTGTGCGGGCGGGACAAGCGCGCTAACGTCAACTTTCATATGCCTTTCAAAATACCTTGCGTTTGTATGAAACCTTCAACTATCAATGATACCGAATCGGACAAAGGGTGTCAACGAACGCGGGAAGCGGCGCCGCCTCCCGGCGGTTGTCGCTCCGGCCTCCGCTTATCGATCGAAGCGTATCGCATCATAGTTGAACCTGCAACCGGGGCATACTAAAGCGCGCCGGGGAGGTGAACGACGAAATGGAAAATCAGACGCACAAAGGCAACTACAAGGCCACTACCAAAATGAAAGCGAAAAATCAGGACATGGCGTTCGTCAACGACACGGTCGAGGACGCCAAATCGGTTACCAACTTCGCCGAGACGAAGCATAAAACACACTAAAAGAAAAACCAGACCCATACCTGGCGCGTATGGGTCTCTTGGTTGGACTACATCTTCAATGTAATTCAAAAGGCGGAACTATTAAAGGCAACCAAGATTCAAACGATTTATCGTTCATGGCCATTGTCTGGGAAGTGCTGCTGGGTTGATTTGGACGATTTATCGCTCAAAACCATAGTCCCGGACGTGCTGCTGGGCCATATTGAACGATTTATCGTCAAAGCCATCGTTTGGACCGGATTGCTGCGCTGATAGGAACGATTTATCGTTCACTCCCATCGCGAGGGATATCAACTCTCGGTTAGAGCCTGTGACGTCACCCTTTGACCGCGCCTTCCGTCAACCCCTTCTCGATATACTTCTGAATGAACAGGTACACGATCAGCACCGGGAAGACGGTAAGCGTGACGGCGGTCGCCATCAGCCCGAAGTCCGTTCCGTATTGCGAGCTGATCTCGCTGAGCAGCGCCACGATCGGGCGGACATTTTCCTTGTTCACAAATATAATCGCCGAAAACAAATCGTTGTACGACCATAAGAAAACGAAAATGCTCGCAGATGCGAAAGCCGGCCTTGCGATCGGCAGAAACACTCTCGTAAACATCGACCAGCGGTTGCAGCCGTCGATAAACGCCGCTTCCTCCAGCTCCTTTGGGATCGTCGCCATATATCCGGCCAGTACAAGCGTGGCAAACGTCAGATTGCCGGCCGTATGCGGCAGGATAAGGCCGAGATGGGTATTGACGATTTTCCACTGGATCAGCAGCTGATAGACCGGAACGACGGTGGCGAACGCCGGAATCAGGAGGCTGGCGTACAATATGGAATAAATATATCTTCTGCCCCGGAACCGGAACCGGGCCAGCACGTACGCCGCCAGGCCGCCGAACAGCAGCACCAGCAGCACCGTGCTTCCGGACATGATCAGGCTGTTTCCATAGCTTTTGAATATATTGATCCTCTCGAATGCCGTTGTATAGTTAACCGTTACGGGATTCCATGCGATGGAAAAGGAATTGTTCATGACGTCGCGCGACACTTTGAACGAATTGTTCATAACCCAGAACAGCGGATAAATGGTCGTCATGGACCAGACGATCAATATCGCGTACATCACCGCCGAATTTAGATTTACGTTGATTTTCCGTTTGGCCGCCGGACGGTTGACCAGCTTGCCTTGAACGATTGGCTGCATCGTTGTCCCCCCTAACACAGCTTAATAGGTGATTTCCTCTCTCTTCAGAAGACGGTTGGCAAGAATGGACAGCAGCACGCCGAACACGACAATGTAGATGGCAATGGTCGAGCCGTAGCCGAAGTTTTGGTCCACGATCGCTTTTTTGTACATATACGTGCCAAGCACCTCCGTGCCGTTCTGCCCCCTGGTCAAGACGAAAATAAACTCGAACACTTTGAGCGTTCCCGTAATGGCCAGCGTGATGACGACTTTAATATCGCTCAGGATGAGCGGAATCGTCAGCATGAACGTCTTTTTGACGCCCGATATGCCTTCCAGCTTCGCCGCTTCGTAGAAATCGGACGGTATTTTGGACATGGCCGTTAGGAAGAGGACAAAATAAAAGCCGACGTAATGCCATACCGTAGGAATGGCCACCGCTTTGAGCGCCGTGGAGTCGCCGAGCCACAGCACCTTGTCGATGCCCCAGCTTTGGAGCAGATTGTTAAGCATGCCGAATTGATAGTTGTAAAACAGCACGAACAGCAGCGCGATGGCGGTCCCCGATATGACGACCGGGAAAAAAAACACCATCCGGAAAAACGCCTTGCCCTTGGAAATGTTGTCGACCAGCACCGCCAGCAGCAGCGCGATGCCGACCTGGAATACAATGACGTACAGCATCAGCTCCAGCGTATGGAGCGTGGAGGCGGCCAGCAGCTCGTCCCGGAACAGCCGGGCGAAGTTGTCGAAGCCGACGAACGTCTTTTCAAAAAAACCTTTCGTACGAAAAAAGCTGAAATACAAGCTCTTGAAAAACGGGTAATACAGAAAGATCGACATGATCACTGCGGCTGGCAGCAGAAACATCAAGATATATTTTCTATCGCCCTTCATCCTTATCACCTTTGATGTTTATTTTTGAACGCTTCACTTGCGCAGCGGCTGCCGCCGCTTCCTGTAAATGATCGTCGCCGCCCAGGTGGCGGAGGGCGGCGACGATCGAAATGGTGAATGCGTTACGATTGCGGCATCCGGTTATTTCTTATTGGCGAGTTCGACTTCTTCGGCTTTCTTGATCGCTTCTTCCGCCGTTCTTTCGCCCTTCAGCACCGGCGCAATGTTCGCGCGGAGCTCGGAGAACGTTTCGGGCGCCACTTTGGAGTCGATCGGCGTACTGATCGACGTCGCTTCGCCGATCATGGTAATGCCGTCCTGAGCCGCTTGCGGACGTCCTTCGATCGTCACGTCGGCGGCCGGCGTTCCGCCGTTGGCAGCCGCGATGTTTTTGATCGTTTCAGGCATTGTCAGATGCTTCAGCAGGGCGATCGCGGCGTCTTTTTTGTTCGCATCGTCGTACGTCGACTTCGGCAGGTAGAAGCCGGAGCCGAAGCCGCCTACGATGTCCTTGCCTGTGCCTACGCCGCCCGGAATAGCCGGGAACGGAATGACGGTCGTGTTGTCGATCGTTTCTTGCTGCCAGCCGCCCAGCGCCCAGGAGCCTTCAATAATCATGGCCGCCAGTCCTTCGGAGTAGTAGTTGCCGGCCATCGTCAGATCGATCGTGGCCGCGTCTTTCGGGAATGCGCCCAGGTCGTACAGCTCTTTCATCGCTTCCAGGCCTTTGGCCCAGTTCGGATCGACGCCGTTCGCCAACCCTTTGTTCTGGCTTTCCGGACCGGCGGCGGACAATACGAAATGCTCGATCAGGTAATGAGATTGGTCGAACGGTCCGGACAGCGGGATAATCCCTTTGGCCGACAGCGTTTGAACCGCCGTTTTCAGCTTTTCCCAATCCGTCGGCAGCTCGAGGCCGTTGTCGGCAAAAATTTTCTTGTTCACGAACAACCCTTCGTAATAGCCGGTCAGCGGCAGCGCGTAAATTTTGCCGTCCGGCGCTTTGACCGATTCCAGGGCGGCCGGCGCAAAGCCGTTTTTCCATTCGGCGTCGGCGGCCAATATTTCGTCCAGCGCCACCACTTTGCCGGCGTTAATGATGTCTTGCGCGTCCGCTCCGATGAAGTAGAACAAAATGTCCGGCTCGTTGCCGCTCGTCATGTCCGTATTGACTTTCGTCCGGAAGCCGTTGTCGTTGGCGGACATCGTATCGTTCTCGATTGTGACGTGCGGGTTGTTGGCCGTAAACCCGTCCAATGCGGCCTGGAACGCCTCGCGGGCCGTATCCGTTCCGCCGAACGTCGAGAATACGCGAAGCTTGACCGGATCGGGAGCCTTTTCCGTTTCTTTGGGCGCATCGGTCGGAGCGTTCGTGCTTCCGCCATTGCTGCCGCCGTCGTTCCCGCCTGTCGTGCCGCCTCCGTTATTGCCGCCGCAGGCCGCCAGGAACATCGTCATCGCGAGCAGCATGCTGACCAGCGTAAATGCTGTTTTTTTCACTTGCAGATTCCCCCTCAAAGTGTAATTCGACGCGTCTCGCATCGTGAGCGAATCACGTTGCAATAAAAATGTTAGGCCATCGGAAAGGGCCCAGTCAACGCGGTTTGGGGGTACATTCCTACGGTTCGGCGGGGGATATTTCGATACGTTCGAGGGGCATAATTCGATGAAAAAAGGGGAAATTTCCGGGCTGTTTACGCGGAGGTTCAGATAGGTCTTTGGGAGGGGGAAAATTATGTGATGAGATCATGTCATGGCAAAAAAAGCTTTCCCCGGCGGGAGCTCCTGTCGAGCTTCGCGGGGAAAGCTTGTTGTCGGCCCTTACAACGGAATGCTGCGTTCCATCACGGCCGAATATGGGCATGAGCGTTTTTCGCGGACGAACCGGCTTGACGCCGCTACATGCGAAGCGGAGCTTCCTGCAGCTCGGCCCGCTTTTGCAAATAACGGTAGAACGCGATCGCCGCTTCCGCTCTCGTCACTTCCTTGCCGGGCAGGAACTTGCCGTCGGTCAGGCTCATAATGTTGAGTCCGACCGCAATGGCTGCCTGGCCCTTGTTCTCGATGCTGGCGGAATCCTTGAAGTCGGAGCGGAAAATATGGTCATGGTTCGCCAGGGTGTTGTAACCGAGTGCCCTGACGATCAGCTCCGCCATTTCGTCGCGCGTCACATACGCGTCCGGCTCGAAGCTGCCGTCGCCGATGTCGATCAGATTTTGCTCCAGCGCGCTTTGGACATAGGCAAACAGCTCCGAATCCGCAGCCACGTCTCTGAACGCCATCTCTTTGACGGCGCTGCCGCTGTCTCCCGCAGCCATGGCATAGCCGTAGAAACGGCCTTCGCTTCTGGCCAGCACCAGCATCTTGATCAGCTCTCCGCGCGTAATTTTCTGACTTGGCCGAACCTCGCCTTCCTTCAGATCAAGCGCTTTGTAGGCGACCATCAGCTTCAGCGGCTCCTCTGCCCAGTGGCCCGCAATGTCCGATGCCGTCGGCTTCTCGAGCGCGGTCGACGCGCCCGTTTCCCGGTTCCGCCACTCGCCCGTGGCGGCGTCGAGGAACACCGATTCGTCCAGCTCCATCGCCGCCAGACGGTAAACCAGCTCGACCTTCGCCCGGTAGTCCACGTCTTCCTGCGCGATTTCCCCAGACGCCAGCATCAAGTTGTATTTCTCGATCGGAAGCGGACCGCCGTTCCACCAGTAATCCTCGGATAAGCGATAGTTCAGCTGAATAGAATAGTAGTCCAGCCATTTGGCGACGGCCGCTTCTCCGCCGATCGTTTTCGGAAGCTCGGCCGGGTAGTCGTACGACAGGATTGAGCTGTAGTAGTTCTCGATCTCGCCCGTGCGCGCATTGACGGATACGCTGATCCGGTCGTATTCGGCCAACGCCCCGTTCACTTTATGCCTGAACGTAAAGTAATACGAATAAATGTCCTCCGGCTTCGCCTTTTTGTATTCCTCATGGTCCGCTGTGTTGAGATAAAGGCTGTCGGACAGCCAAGGCAGCTGCTTCTTGACGGCCGCTTCGGCCGTCGCCACGGCCTGCTCCAGCGTCAATTGGCCGGACTGCTGCTTCTCGTCGTAATAGTAGCGGTTGAAGCTCTCAATGACGCCGGTGTTCCCGTCCACGTTGGCGTAAATATAGCCCGAGCTCTTGCCGTTCGTCTTCACTTCCCAATTGAGCGACCAGCTGCGGACCGAATGCCCTTGTTCATTCTCGTGTTCGTTCAGGCTGGACCCTGACAGCTCGATGCCCTCCGGCAGGCCGAACGCTTCCTTCACCTTCTGGATCGCCTGCTCCTCCGTCAGCGACGCCGCCTTCGGCTTCGTTCCAAGCGGCTTGTCGGAAAGCGGCTTGTCGGAGAGCTTCTCCCCACGTCTGTAGTAATTGTCGCTCAACTTCTCGCCGGTCGCCGCGTCGATCGCAAACGGCGCAAGCTCATAGCTCAATACTGGCTCCATCTTGCCGCCGTCCTGACGGTGCGGCAAAATATACGTCAGCTGCGGCTGCGCGGCTTTCTTGACCGCGGCTTCCGCTTCCTGGCTCGTCAACGTTTGGCCGGGAGCCGGAAACTCAATGGTGTCGTCCCATTGCAGGCTGTAATTCGTCAAGTGGCCCTCGCTGTCGATCGTGATGCGAATATTGTTGGATGGAAATGCGATGCCGTTGACGACGCGCTCAAACAAAAATTGATGACGCACCTCGCCGGACAGCGGAGGCAGCAACGGCACCCCGTAAGTATCGTGAAGCTTGGCATTGCTTCCGTAATCCGGAGCCAGATCCGCAATAAATTTTTCCGCCAGCTTCTTCGCCGCTTCACGATCCACCTTGAGCGGATAGACGGGCTTGGCGGACGGGTTGTTCGCATACGTCGAGAAGCCGTACAATTGGCCGGTCACGGCGTTGATCGAAGTGTTGATGCTGCCTTGATGCTTCCCGTTCACCGTCTTGTTGAATTCCAGATACCACATATGACGGACGCCGTTCGACAGCTTCTCGGCAGACATGCGAGAGCTGACCAGTCTGTAATCTTCCGGAATGCTGACGTACTTGCGAACGAGCTCCTCCGCCTTCGCTTTGGTCATCTTGGCGTCCTGCACCGACACTTCTCCTTGACTGCCGTCCTGCTCTTCGGCCGCCGAGCCTTCCTTGGAAACGCTTTCGGATGGATTCGCAGCGTATTTGCGGCTTTCCGCCGATGCGGCCGATGCCGCAGGCAGCGCCAGCGAGCCCGCCAGTACGGCGGACAGCAGCAGCAAAGCCAGCTTCTTATTCTTGAACGTCATCACCATTACACCCCTCCATGGCACGTTGGAAATATATACATAAAAATTAGACGCCCAACACGTGCCAAAAGTTGCATGAATGCGCAAAAAGAAAAACCGCCGGCAATGCGGCCTCAAGCCGATCGCCAGACGGTTTCGAAATCGTTGTATTTCAACAGCTTAGATTTGGTTCGAAATTTTCGTTTTCAGCGCGTCTTTGCTTTGCAGACCGACCATTTTGTCCACAGGCTGGCCATCCTTGAACAGGATGAGCGTCGGAATGCTCATCACGCCGAATTGGGATGCGAGTTCAGGCTCTTCGTCGACGTTGATTTTGCCGATGAACGCCTTGCCTTCCAATTCTCCGGCCAACTCTTCCACGATTGGAAGCTGCATTTTGCACGGTCCGCACCATGGCGCCCAGAAGTCCACCAAAGATACGCCGTTTTGCACGCTTTGCGCGAAATTGTCTTTTGTTATCGCTACTGCTCCTGCCATTGCAATCATCTCCTCTGACTAGTTATATGATGAAGGGATTCCCCGACTCACCGCATTTATTGCGTTTGCTGCTCGCAGGCTTTGATCTTCCTAAGCACGTCGCCGATCGTAATGGCGCTGAAATGCTGCTCCAGTTCCTTCTCGGCCCTGCAAAATATGCCGTACATGACTTGGTTCATGTTCGAGCCTACTACACAGTCCATCTCCGGATTGCCGGAGCACCAGCTCGGTATAAGCGACCCTTGCGCCATGACGCGGTAAATGTCGGCCAGCGTGACGGATTCCGGATCGAGCGTAAGACGGTATCCGCCTCCCGATCCTTCCCTTGTCTCCACATAGCCGCCCCGGCGCAAACCGCTCATCACTTTGCGGATGCGTGCCGAATGCGTGCCTACATTGTCGGCAATCATTTCGCTGCTCGCCATCTTGTCGGGCAAATATGCCAAGTAAACGAGACTGTGTACGGCAATCGTAAATTCACTGTTCACGGTGACGGCCTCCCTGCGTTATACTGTAATAATAAACATTACAGTTGAAAATGTCAATAGCGCATGAAGCCGAAGCGTCTCGAATAGATTGCGCACGCAGCTTGGCTCTTATGCATCTTCCAACATAGCCGCGAATACATATGAAATGAAGTTCCATCAAATCGCCGCATGGCTGGGCGGGGAGGTGAACCAGATGGGGTTGTTCGGAAGCCGGTGGGCAGCGATCCGCACGGAAGGCGGCACCCGAACGGATATCATTGACCGGCTGCAAGCTTTGTTTAAGAGCCATGGCATCAAGACCAAAGTGACGACGGAAGGAAATGCGCTTAAACGAATCAGTGTGTTGAAAAAAGATATCGAACGCGCAAAGGAGCTGATGGACGCTTTCGATAAGGAGCAATAGAAAGCGGCGCCATGCACGCTGGACGCCGCCTTTTCGCAAGACCGGCGGCGCCGCTCGATCGGGCGTTGGCGGCCCCGCGGCGCCGCAAGGCCGCTCCCGGCTTTGCGGCGTTGTCCCTGGCGCGCCTCTCTTATCCGCCCAGCTCGCCGACGATTTCCGCCGTCTCCCTCAGCAAGGCGTCCATCTCTTCGTCCGTGCCGATGCTGATGCGCAAATAATTGTCGATTCTCGGCGATTCGAAATAACGGACGAGCACTCCCCTCTCCCGCAGCTTCAGGAATAGATCCTTGGCCCGAACGACAGGATGCGAAGCGAAGACGAAATTCGCTTTGGAATCGGTCAGCCGGAATCCGAGCTCCTTCAGGCGGGCGGACGTGCGCTCGCGGGTGGCGATCACCTTGTCCGTCGTCTCCCGGAAATAAGCTTCGTCCCGGATCGCCTCCCTCGCTCCGGCAAGCGCCACGCGGTCCATCGTATAGGAATTGAACGAGTTTTTGATCCGGTTCAGTCCGTCGATCAGCTCTTCGGAGCCGAATGCCATGCCGACGCGCAGTCCGGCCAGCGAACGCGACTTGGACAGCGTCTGAATCACGAGCAGGTTGCGGTACTCCGGGATGAGCCGAACGGCCGATTCTCCGCCAAAATCGATGTAGGCTTCGTCGATGATGACGGCCCGATCGGGATTGCGCTCCAGTATCGTGCGGATATCCTCGAGCGGCAGAAGCTTTGCCGTCGGCGCGTTCGGGTTCGGCAGGATGATGCCGCCGTGATCGTTCCCCGCAAATTCGTCGACCGGCATGCCGAACTCGTCGTCGAGCGGCACGAGCCTTGGCGTCAAGCCGTACAGCTTGGCATATACCTTATAGAAGCTGTATGTAATATCCGCGAACAGCACCGGTCTTGCCGGGTCAAAAAATGCCGCAAAAGCAAACGCCAATATTTCGTCCGATCCGTTGCCGACGAACGTTTGGCTCGGGCGCAGGCCGTAATAACCGGCCGCTGTGGCCACAAGCTCCTCGCAGGAAGGGTCGGGATACAGCCGCAAATCTTCGCCGACGGCGGCCCGCATCGCTTCGAGCGCTTTGGGCGACGGCGGATACGGATTTTCGTTTGTGTTCAATTTAATATACGATTTGTCCTTCGGCTGCTCTCCCGGCACATAAGGCTCGAGCGCCGATGCCAGCGGGCTCCAAAACTTGCTCATCCTTCGACTTCCTTTCTATTGTTCCTCTCTGCTGGTCCTCTCATTACTCGTGACTTACTTATATAAGTTGAACTAATTATTATCACTGCTTATGCCAAGCTGCATGAGGAATCGACTTCCGATCGCTCTCGAGAGGGATGCTTGGATTTCCTCATTCCGCTTGTTTCGTGTGATTCTCTAGTTCAACTTATTAGACTGCGCAAGCTTCCATCTGGCCAGCAGCCAGCCGATCCAGGCTCCCGCCGTGTTCAAGATCAGATCGTCGATGTCGAAGCTGCCGACGCGCAGCAGCATTTGCAGCGTTTCCACCGTCAGCATGACAGCCAGACAGGCGGCGGTCAACCGCCAAAAGCTTATAAATTTAACGTTCAACAACGGAAAAAAGATGCCGATGGGCACAAACAGGACGACGTTGCCGAATAAATTTTTGATCCAGGTGTCCAGGTTGAACGCATCGCGATGCAGCACGTAACGCTTGATCGTCTCGAACGGTACAAGATTATAGGCGAACCCGTCGCCGAAATAACGGTTGCGCACGAACAGCAGGTTCAGCATAATGAGCGCATATGCGACCGCAAGCACCGCGATGGTTATATTCCAAACCGGGCTCCTGCTGTAGGCTTTGGAAAATAATTTAATACGATCACCTCGCCTGGTCCTTCCCGATTCGCCTGCCTGCGATGACGACGTCCCGCTCGATCCCGTCCAGCACCGCCACGCCGGGCAAATACCCCCATTGCTCGAAGCCGAATTTCCGGAGCAACGCCAGGCTGGGCTCATTATGCGCAAATACGAAGCCGAGCAGAGCCGTCAGTCCGAGACGAGGCGCTTCGCCGATTGCCTTCCGGACGAGCGCGGAGCCGAGTCCCATGGAGCGGCAGCTCTCGGCGATATAAATGCTGATTTCGGCGGTAGCCCGGTACGCGGGCCGTCCATAGAACGATTTGAAGCTCATCCAGGCGGCCACTTCTCCGCTTTCCTTCAAGCGGACGACCCAAATCGGCCGGCTGTCCGGCTGATGAGCCTCGAACCATTCCCGCCTGTCCTCCGCCGTGACGGGCTCCAGGTCGGCGGTCACCATCCGGCTGGCGATCGTCGAATTATAGATGTCTACGATGGGCCCCAAGTCGGCCGCAACGGCATCCTCGATGATATATTCGTGACGCAGCATCCGTCCCACCTCAGCGCTTCCCTGATGTATAGTTCCGATAGTCCTCGGGCGTATTCAAATTATACCATAACGTTTCCGCTCCGGCGGAAGGTTCCGTTTCGCATCCATGTAATACCGCCAGCAGCGCCATGACCTTGCAACGGCCAGCTTGCAGCTCGGTCTCCAGCCGTCCGGCCGCGCGCGTATGGTACAGCGCGTGGAACGGCTGGCCCGGCGCGTGCACCACGTCGGCCCCGGTCCGTTCCGCGGCTTCGGCCAACCGCTCCAGAAAGGATCTGTCGATGACCGGCATATCGCAAGCCGTTACGAACGCATAACCTTCCGGCAAAGCGGATAGTCCCGCATGCAGCCCGGCCAGAGGGCCGCTTCCGGGATACCGGTCCGCGGCAAACCGGACCCGCCCGGCCGTATCGCCTAGCAGCTTCCGGTACAGCCCGGCCCGCTCCTCTGTACCCGCCGCAATGGCGACATCGGCGGCCACCTCCAGCAGCCCCTCCGTCAAGCGGGCCAGAAGCGGCCGGCCTTCAATCAAGAGCTGCGCCTTGTCGCTTCCCATTCTGGAACTCATGCCTCCGGCCAACACAAGACCTCTCAATGGTACCCCTGCGATTCTCACCCGGATTCCTCCCCTATAAGCTTCTTATCCCGCAACGCGACGGCAGCCCGCCAAGCGTCGCATCGCTTGACGGGCTGTCCGGCTTGCCGCGTTTACGCTTTCGTCGGATCGAAGGAGCTTTTCAAGGAAACGATGCGGTTGAACACAAGCCGGTCGCCCGCGCTTTGCTTCGGATCCACGTTAAAGTATCCGTGGCGGAAAAACTGGTATTTGTCGCCGCCGCCGGCATCCTTCATGTTCGGCTCGACGAACCCTTGCTCCACTTGCAGCGAGTTCGGGTTGAGCCGTTCCATAAACGGCTTGCCGGACGATTCGGCTTCATCCGTAATAAGCGGCTCAAGAAGCCTGAATTCCGCAGGGAGCGCTTGCGACGCCTCCACCCAGTGAATCGTCCCCTTCACCTTGCGCTCGTTGAACCCGCTTCCGCTTTTCGTTCTCGGATCGTACGTACAGCGCAGCTCCGTTACGTTGCCGTCCTCGTCCTTGACGACTTCCTGGCAAGTAATAAAGTAAGCATGCTTCAAGCGCACTTCATTGCCGGGGAACAGCCGAAAATATTTGCTTGGCGGATTTTCCATGAAATCGTCCCGTTCGATATAAATCTCGCGCGAGAACGGAATAAGGCGCGTTCCCATCTCTTCGTTCTCGGAATTGTTTTCCGCTTCCAGCATCTCCGTTTGCCCTTCCGGATAGTTCGTAATGACAACCTTTAGAGGACGCAGCACCGCCATCGTGCGCGGAGCCTTCAGCTTCAAATCTTCGCGGATAAAATATTCCAGGTTGCGCTCGTCCACGACGCCGTTGCTTTTGGCAACGCCGATCTCGCGGCAGAACGTGCGGATCGCCTCCGGCGTATAGCCGCGCCGCCGCATCCCGCTGATCGTCGGCATACGCGGATCGTCCCAGCCGTCCACGACGCCCTCGTCCACCAGCTGCTTCAAATACCGCTTGCTCATAACCGTGTTGGTCATATTCAGGCGGGCAAACTCGTATTGACGCGGCACGCTTTCCATTTCGCACTCCGCAATGACCCAATCGTACAGCGGCCGATGGTCCTCGAATTCCAGCGTGCAGATGGAATGGGAAATATGCTCGATGGCGTCGCTGATGGGATGCGCATAATCGTACATCGGGTAAATGCACCAGGCGTCGCCCGTCCGATGATGATGCGCATGCGAGATCCGGTACAGCACCGGGTCCCTCATCGTCATGTTCGGCGATGCCATGTCGATCTTGGCGCGCAGCACCCGCTCGCCGTCCTTGAATTCGCCCGCGCGCATCCGCGCGAACAGGTCCAAATTTTCTTCCACGGAACGGTTCCGATACGGACTTTCCTTGCCGGGCTCCGTCAGCGTTCCTCTCATCTCGCGCGTTTGTTCCGCCGTCAGGTCGCAAACGTATGCCTTGCCTTTCCTTATAAGAAGCAAGGCGCGGTTGTACATTTCCTCGAAATAATCGGACGCAAATCTTAATTCGTCCCATTCGAAGCCGAGCCAGCGCACATCGTCCTGAATCGCCTCGACATATTCCGTATCCTCCTTGACGGGATTCGTGTCGTCAAAGCGCAAGTTCGTTTTTCCCTTAAATTCGTCGGCAAGCTCGAAGTTCAGACAAATCGACTTGGCGTGGCCGATATGAAGATAACCGTTCGGCTCCGGCGGAAATCGGGTAATGACCTCCTGCACGCGGCCGCTCTTCAAATCTTCCACTACGATATTTTTAATGAAGTTAGAGGATGACGACTTGTTTTCCACTGCATTTTCCATCGCGACCAACCCTTCCTGTACTTAAATCCATCCCATGTTCACGGTTCCCTTCAGGTCCGCTGCCGGAACAGGCTTGCATTATGCTTCTTCCGCCGCCGTTAAAGCGGATTGCTTGATTTATTTATAATACACAAATTTGGTTGCAATTACACTCGGTTCATGTCATGTAAGCGCCCGCATTCTTAATTTTGTTTAAAAATTATCTTTCTATTTGCTGAATTAAAAATGAGAGAAGTATTAAAATCTTCTCACTTTCAACACGAAAACGCTTTTTCCATTTATTATATTGCTTAGCGAATACGAACTATACTGCCTAATTCCCATCGGGAAACGGGGGAACCACTTTGGGTGAATTGATTCCGGCTTTCTCTGCTAATCTAGCAAAGCCCGCGGAATCATAGGGAACCTTCAACCGAACCCCACAGCTAACCTCGTCGGCACCGGAAGGAGTTTCTTTACGTTGAAGAAGAAGATCAGCGCGATGCTGCTCGTTCTGGCCTTTGTTATGGCATTCCAGGCCGGAGCGGCATTTGCGGCAAGCTCCAAGATGGACGACATCATCGACGGCGTCATCGGAACGGATTACGTCTACGGCGGAACGTCCACGAAAGGCTTCGATTGCTCCGGATTTACGAGCTACGTCTTCCGCAAGATGGGAATCGAGCTGAATCGCCGTTCGGCGGACCAAGCAACGCAGGGAACCAAGGTTGCCAAATCCGATCTGCAGCCCGGCGATCTGGTGTTTTTCGACACCAGCGGCAAAGTCAACGGAGAAATTACGCATGTAGGCATTTATGTCGGAAACGGCAACTTCGCTCATGCTTCGACAAGATACGGAGTAACGATCGAGAAGCTGGATTCCAACTACTACAAGCCGCGCTTCGTGACGGCGCGCAGAATTATGGATGAAAAGCAATACGAGAAATATGCGGTTGCGGCTGAAGAATAGACGGCTGCCAGCCCAAAGAAAGGCCATCGCTTCCCGGGAGGAAGCGATGGCCTTTCTTTATGTGTGTGGATTGAGCCGCTGCCGTCCTTCCCCATCAGGCAGGCTTCGGCGCCGTCTGCCGCCGCCCTGCCGCCAGCATGGCGGCAAGCAGCAGCAGAATAATCGCCGCCAGTGCGGCAAAAAACCATAAGGTCGGTCCGGCGGCGGTCTGATCCATAAACCAGCCGGTCAATCTCGGCAGCAGCGCGCCGCCGATTCCGCCGGCCGCCACGAGCAGGCTGGTCGTCCGTTCCGTCATGCCGGGCAGCAAACTGTTGGCATACACCAGCGCGATGCCGAATATGCCCGAGAAGAACAGCCCGCCAAGGCCGATTAGCACCAGCATCCAGCCGCCGTCCGCCGACAGTCCCAGCAAGCCGAAGACGATGGCCGCGCCGACGGCGGCGACAAGCAAATATTTGCCGTACCCCGCCCGATCGGCCAATACTCCGGCAAACATTCTTCCGAACACCATCATGCCCCAGAATACGCTGAGCGTAGCGGCCGAGCCGGCTTCTCCCATTCCGGCGCGCTCGCTCATAATGGAAGGCAAGTAGTTGGAAAAGCTCATTTCCAAACCGACGTACACCATAAAAAACAAAGCGGACAATATAAGGAACGGCATAGCTTTGGCAGAATAGCCGCGCGTTCCGATAACCGCCTCGGATGGAACGGTGCCATCCGCCTCGGCGCCGCCCGGACTGCCGCCGGGATGAATGCCGAGCTCGTTGTCCAGAGAGCCGAATGACAGCGTCAGCCACAGAACGAAGGCAATGCCGGATATGGCCGCCAAGATCGGGAAGGACAGCTGCCAGACATGCTGCTGAATGAGCAAGGCGGCCGCCGCGGGAATAAGCAGGGCGCCCAGTCCGAAAAACGTTTCAAGACGGCTCATGGCCGAAGCTTTCTTTTCTTTGATCAGGTCGATTATAATGGCGCCGACGACGGCTTCCGTCATGCCGAAGCCAAAGCCCGCTAGCGGAGCGACCGCCAGCATCCATTCCCAAGGAAGCAGAAGGCTGTACGCCGCCTCGCTTAGCGTGAGCATGCCCATGGCGAGCAGAACGGCGCCCCGCTTGCCCATTCTGGACGTCAAATACGGAGCGATCAGCACCCCGGCCAGAAAGCCGAGAAACTGGTTCATAATCCACTGGCCGCCGTCCTTGTATGCAATGCCGTAATGCTCCATCAGCTGCTCCAGCACGGCGCCGCCGATGACGTGCGCGATGCCGATGACCAGATAGGACAGACAGCCCATCCATATTAATTTCTTCACGTTCCGATTCTCCTTATGCCGAACATGCCGTCCGTCGTCATCTGTTATAATAAGAGCATGAACAATGCCGCTAACCCTTATTATAAACGATACGTGCCCGATATGACCATTCGGCCCTTGAGCGCGGAGCATGCCGCCCAGCTGTGCGGCTGGAGCTACGAGCCGCCCTACCAGCTCTATAATTGGCCCTGCTGGGAAGACATGATAAAGGACGGGTTCGAATTCGGCGATCCCGTCCTGCGCGAGCAGCAATATGCGGCTGTCGTCGACCAAGCCGACGAGCTTGTCGGCTTCGCTCAATTTTTCCCTTTGGCCGGAACGACCCGGCTCGGCATGGGGCTGCGCCCCGACCTTTGCGGCCAAGGGCTGGGCAGCCGGCTGGCCCGGCTGCTGGCCGAAGAAGCGCTGCGCCGCCAGCCGGACGACGAAGTCGACCTGGAGGTTCTCTCCTGGAACGTCCGTGCCGTTCGCGCTTACTTGCGCGCGGGCTTCCGGCTGACCGACACCTACACGAGACTCGTGCATGGAACGGAGGCGGAATGCCATTGCCTTGTCTACAGCCCTGCCGCCTCGGAGCGTTAGCGCCTCTCTCCGCGGCTTCCGATATCCTTCATATCCGCAAACAAGATTAAATCGGGCCGGACCAGCACCGAAACGGTGCGAATCCATTCCTGCGAATCCAAATCCGCGTACGCCCGGGAGACGATGGCGCGGCGCTGCTCTCCCAACTGCACCAGATTGGGAACAAAATACGGTCTCCAGCTCCAGTTCGCATGACGGAACTGCTCTTCCCGCACCCACCTCATGTCCGCGTCCCGCCGGAAGTTGGACGACAGCTGAATGCCGTCCTTATTGCACAAGTACACTTTCATGCAATTGTCGTCCAGTTCGGGCAGCAGACGTTCCAGCCAGCCGTCGCCTCCGTCCGCCGGCTCCGCCGCCCGTTCCGGAATGTACAGCAGGCCGGCGAGCGCCTCGGCCTTCCGATGCCAGCCTTGCTCCGTCTCCGCCAAGGCGCGCAAATGACGCTCAAGCTCCCGTTCGATGATGGGGGCGAAGCTGTCCGGCGGAATAAAGTCCGATGCGGCTTGCGCAAACAGAAAACCTTGTACGTAGCGCGCGCCGGATTGGATCGCCCTCTCGAAATCTTCAATCGTCTCCACGCCTTCGAACAGCAGCGAGGCGCCGATCTGCTCCGCCAGCTCCGAGAAGGAGCGGAGCACGCCGAAATACCCGTTGTGCGTAGCGCTCCGCTTGACCATATTCATGTCGATCTTCAGCAGGTTGGGCTGAATTTGCGCGATGCGGTCCACGCTGCTGAAGCCGCTGCCGACATCGTCAATCGCAATGCGGCATCCGCGCTCCCGATAACCGTCGACGACGGAGCGGAGCTTATCCATGGAGCCGCTGTAATTTTCCTCCGTAATCTCAATCACGATGCTGCGCGGATCCGCGCCATGCTTCTCGATCAGCTGCAGCGTATGGGGAACTCCGTCGCAGCCATGGCGGGAAATCCATTCGGGCTTCAGATTCAGAAACAGCATCGGAGGATTCCGCTCCTGGCCAAGCCTCGCGATCGCCCGATCGCGCAGCAGCCGGTCCACGAGCAAATGATCCTCTGCCGGAATGTCCGCGTTGCCGAAAAACGGTCCAAGACTTCTCGCCTTGCCGTCTTTCACCGCCCGGCCCAGCACCTCGTAGCCCATAATCCGGCCGGAATCGAGCGCGATAATCGGCTGATAATAGGGGGCCAGCGTCTCCCCGTCCAGCGCTAGTCCTGACGGAAGCTGTTCCGCCCATTCAGTCACCTTCATGAAGTTCTCCTCTGTGCAATGATGTTAAGTTTCCTTCCACCAATCGTTTGACCATCATTGTAATAGAGGAGTCCGCAAATGTAAAGATTCGACAGCCTTCGGCAGCATCATGCCGATTCCGCTTCGAATGAGCTAGATCAGCCTGACGATTTGAATGACATTGCCGCCTTGCGACACCTCGATGACGTGATGCTTGCTGTTGTAGGTTACGGCGCCGTCACCTACGGCGATTACCGGCGACTCTCCCAAGCCGTAAAAGACGTCGTCTGCGAGCGCCTCCATTACCTCGCGCCGCTCCTTGACATCAAGCGCTTCCCAGTCCTCGCGCTCCATCTCAAAAAACGTATAGCTGCCGCCGATTTCTCCCACGGCCTCGGTCAATTCCTTTAATATATCCGCATACTCTCTCGCATGCCGAACGCCCATCCTCCACACGGCTCCTCTCTTCGCTGCCGGCTCCGGTCGCAGCCGCGGCGCGCCTTGCGCCGCTTCCGCCTCTCATGCCGACTTTTTGCTCGTTCCTCTAATTTCTGAATACCCTTTTGTCGATATAAATAGAAGTAGATAGACTGAAAACGACTGGACGGGGTGTATGATGAAAAATTCAACGATTATCGGACTCATTCTCGGCTTTGCCGCCGTTCTGGGCGGCATGGTGCTAAAAGGCGCTTCCTTATCCTCTCTTGTCAACCCTGCGGCATTTATGATTATTATCGTGGGCACCGCCGCCTCCGTTATGATCGCCTTTCCGATGTCGGAGCTTAAGCGCGTCGGATCGCTGTTCAAGATCGCTTTCACCGATCAGAAGCTGCCTGCAAGGGAAAAGCTGATCGAGCAATTTATGGAATGGGCTTCCATTACCCGCCGCGAAGGCTTGCTGGCTCTTGAAGCGCGCGTCGACGAAATCGAAGATCCGTTTCTCCGCAACGGCATGCGCATGATTATTGACGGCAACGATCAAGACCTCGTCCGCGACGTGCTGCTTGAAGATATCGCCGCCACCGAAGAGCGTCATAAGACCGGCGCGCAAATCTTTTCGCAAGCGGGTACATACGCCCCCACGCTCGGGGTGCTCGGCGCCGTTGTCGGCCTCGTGGCCGCGCTGTCCGACATGAGCGACATGGACCATCTGGCCAAATCGATCGCCGCGGCGTTTATCGCCACGCTTCTCGGTATTTTTACAGGATATGTGCTTTGGCACCCTTTGGCGAACAAATTGAAGCGTCTGTCCAAGCAGGAAGTGCAAATCCGCTTAATGATGCTGGAAGGGCTGCTGTCAATTCAATCCGGCGTGTCCACCATCGCCATCAATCAGAAGCTGTCCGTCTTCCTGACTCCGACGGAACGTCAGAAGCTTCGCGAGAAGGAGGAAGGCGCCGGTGAGCAAAAAGCGTAAGCACGACGACCACGAGGAACATGTCGATGAATCCTGGCTGATCCCTTATGCCGATATTCTGACGTTGCTGCTCGCCCTCTTTATCGTGCTGTACTCTATGAACACGGTGGATGTCAAAAAATTCGAGGAAATGTCCCGCGCCTTCAACGTCGCGCTCAGCAACGGCAACGGAGTGATGGATTTTCCCTCCATCATTCAGCAAGGCGAGGATCCGTCCAAGAAAAAGCAGAATGCGGACGATAAGGACAAGTCGAAGGATCAGAAGGAGCAATCCGCCGCGGAGGAACTGATCAAGAAAGAGCAGGCCGAGCTGGAAGACCTGAAGAAGAAAATCGACGATTATATCGACAAGCACGGCCTGTCGACCGACCTGGAAACGAAGCTGAATATGTCCCAGCTGATGATTACGATCAGCGACAGGGCGTTGTTCGAACCGGGACGGGCGGCGGTCAATCCGAAAGGACACGAGCTGGCCACCGCCATCGCCACGATGCTGCAGCAGTACCCGGCTTACAACGTTGTCATTTCCGGACATACGGACACGACGCCGATGAATACGGCCGAATTCCGCTCCAACTGGGACCTGAGCGCGATACGCGCCGTACGCTTCATGGATATTATGCTGGAAAACGAAGAGCTCGTTCCGAGCCGCTTCAGCGCCATCGGATACGGCGAGTACCATCCGGTGGCCGATAACGATACCGTCGAAGGCAAGGCGAAGAACCGCCGGGTCGAAGTCTCCATTATCCGTACGGTCGTAGACACGAACAATGTGGACGAGCTGCAAGCCGTCGAGACGGAAGAGCAATAAGAAGCAAGCGCGCAAAAAACGGCGATGCCGGGCAGCTATGCCTGACATCGCCGTTTGGTTATCGACCGCCTTCGCCGGTTCGGGGCCGATTGTTCCGATTGTTCCGGCCCTTCCTGCATCAGGAAGGCTTGTACTGCAGCATGCGAAACAGCTCTTCGAGCTCCCGGTCGGTCAAATCCCGCCACTTGCCACGCTGCAAATCTCCGAGCCGGATATTCATAATTCGGATCCGCTTCAGCTTCCGGACGCGATAGCCGAACGCCTCGCACATGCGCCGGATTTGCCGGTTGCGCCCCTCCGTCAGTATAATGCGGAACACCCGCTCGGACATGCGCGTCACTTGGCAAGGCAGCGTCATGCTCCCCAGCACCTTGACGCCTTGGGACATCCCTTGGACAAAAGAAGACGTGACCGGCTTGTCCACCGTCACGATATATTCTTTCTCGTGCTTGCCTTCGGAGCGCAATATCGGGTTGACGATATCCCCGTCGTTCGTCAGCAAAATCAGCCCTTCTGAATCCTTGTCCAGCCTGCCGATCGGAAAGATGCGCTCCGCATGTCCGACAAAATCGACGATATTCCCTTCGATATGCGGCTCCGAAGTGCTGGTAATGCCGACCGGCTTATGCAAAGCGATGTAGACGTGCCGCTTTCGTTCGCCGATCCGGCGGCCGTCAATCCGCACGTCGTCGCCCGGCTCCGCCTGGCTGCCCAATTCGGCTTTGGCGCCGTTGATCGTGACGAGTCCCCGCTCGATCAGCTTGTCCGCTTCCCGCCTGGAGCAGAAGCCCGTCTCGCTAATAAATTTGTTTATCCGCATATTCGTATCCCCCGCTGTCATGCGCTTCGCTTATGGCTTCAGTATACCTTTCTCCTCTTCCTCTTTCAAAGCGGGGAGCGTCAGCTTGACCGAAGTGCCCACATTAACCTGGCTTTGAATATCGAGCGTTCCCTGATGGCTGTTAATGATGCGCTGGCTGACCATAATGCCGAGTCCGGTCCCCGTTTCCTTGCCGGTAAAAAACGGATCGCCGATCTTCGAGATCATTTCCTCGGGTATGCCGATGCCTTCGTCGGTGATGGAAATGGCGATGCGGTCGCCCTTCCGCTGCACCGATATATGCACGTTTCCTCCGCCCGGCATCGCTTCGATCGCATTTTTGAGCAAGTTGATAAAGACCTGCTTCAGTTGATTTTCCTCGCAGGATATGGCGCAGCTTTCTTCCGTATAAACCGTCTTGAACACGATATTGTGCAAATGCGCCTCGCTGTCCAGAAAGCGCAGCACGTCCTGCATGACGTCCCTGACATCCTTGGTGACGAACTTGGTCGCCTGCGGCTTCGCCAGAATGAGAAATTCGCCCACGATCAGATTGATCCGGTCCAGTTCGGACAACATCAGGTCGACATGCGACAAATTCAGTTTGCCGCTTTGCTGCTGCAGCTGAAGAAATCCGCGCAGCGTCGTCAACGGATTGCGGATTTCGTGCGCCACGCCGGCGGCCAACTGGCCGACCGTCGTCAGCTTCTCCGAACGGCGCAGCAGCTCCTCCATCCGGTTGCGGCTCCTCATGTCCCGGCAGATGCTGGCGAACGCCTTGATCGTACCGTCCGGATCGCGGATCGGCGAGATCGTTTCGTTGACCGGAATCAGCTCTCCCGTCTTCGTGACGCGCACCGTTTCTTGAGGCGGGAGCTTCTTGCCGGCCATGAGCAGCCCAAGCATTTGCCGCTTCTCCATCCGGTGAGTGTCGGGCACGACGGGATAACGGCTTCCCAGCACCTCGGATTCCTCGTATCCGAACAAACCTTCGAACGCCCGGTTCACCTGCAGGATCTTCCCATCGAGATCCATGATATAAATCGCATCGTTGGAATGGTTGATGAAAGACTCCAAGTAATCCTTCATGCGCCGGTTTTCCTCGAACGCCTTGCGGAGCTTGTTCATGTAGATGCCCAAATTTTGCGACATCGCGTTAATTTTTAAGGCCAGCAAGCCAAATTCGTCCTTGCGTTTAATTAGAATGGGCTTGTGAAACCGAACGGACGATACCTCGTTAACCTTCCATAATATATCCGTTAACGGACGGATCATAAAGCCGACCAGCCAATACGTCACGGCCAGCAGCAGCGCAAAGGTTGCCGAGGCGTAAAGGAGTATCCTGTCGCTCTCCGCCGCGAAGTAGCTGATCGGCTTGGCGTTCTCGTACATCATGCTTACGACGTAGCCCTCGATGGCCCTCGTCGTGTAAAAGGTTCGGATATAAGGAACTCCATCGATTTCCGTCTCATGGACCGTCAGCTTTCCGGGCTTTGCCGCTTGCGCGATCGCCCAGTCATTGATAGCATCTATGTAAGCGTACGTCCCGTACGGCACGCCGGACGATTGAACGTCGAAAACCGTTATTTCCTTCAATGTCGGGTAAATGCCGTTCAATACCCGATACGTTTGGCCGATGTCGGCCGGTTCTTCCCCCCCGGAGGGCGGTTCGCCGTTTAAGCGGCCGGCCAGGGTCTCGGCCACCTGCTCCGAAATCTGAATAAACGACTGGTCAATTGTCTCCCGGATGCCTTTTATAATCGTATATTCGCTGACCACATGATAAGCCGCAATGACCAGCAGGGTCAGCAACGAAATGGATACGGACAGCTTGGTCTTGATTGACAAGACATACACATCCTTTGTGAGAGGATCATTTTGAAATAACGGTTTGCTCACAACTTATGCACATTACCAACAAATATTATACACATGAGTGGATGAATTGTGTGTAACTCTGTGAATAAAATTAAGGTTATGCACAAAGCTATCCACCACATGTTAACATCGGAATACCTGTTCGTTGTACAAGCCTTCGATCGGCTGTAACGGGCGGGCAGATTGACTTCGCAAAAGGAGATGCGGCGATGATCAGAGAACAAAAAGACCGCGAATGGATGCTGGAAGCGATCGCGGAAGCCAAAAAAGCGGAGGCGATCGGCGAAGTTCCCATCGGCGCGGTCATTGTGCGGGATAACGCCATTATCGGGCGCGGCCATAATTTGAGAGAGACAAGGCACGATCCTACCGCGCATGCCGAAATGGTCGCGATCCGCGAAGCATGCGAAACGATCGGCGCCTGGAGGCTGCTGGATTGCACCCTGTACGTCACGCTGGAGCCTTGTCCGATGTGCGCCGGCGCGATTGTGCAATCCCGCGTCAAACGGGTGGTGTACGGAACGGCCGATCCGAAGGCGGGCTGCGCCGGTACGCTGATGAACCTGCTGCAAGAGCCCCGTTTCAATCACGAAACGGAGCTCACAAGCGGCGTGCTGCAGCCGGACTGCGCACATCTGCTGACCCGGTTCTTCCGGAGGCTGCGAGAACGCTAATATGACTTCGATGAATCTCGGGGATTCGGCGAAGATAATGTAAATTCCTCTTTCTGAATTTGCTGCAGCGCGACGATCAGCCGGTCGGCCTCCTCGCTGATGGCCAGAACCGCAGGATCGGTCAGGCTTCCCCGCGCTTCGGCTATTTCATGCAGCTTGCGCCTCAGCGATTGCAACTGTGCTAGCAGGTGATTTTTATCCATGGCTCGCTTAGAGGCACACTCCTTAATCCGTGATCGTGTGGTAATGGTACCATTATACTTCTTACATCTTAAAGAGTTTGTAAAATCGTGTCGACAGATGGCTATAATTTTTTGGCATGATTCGACAATTGCGGGAAAAAGCTCGCGGATCGTGGTCCTTTGGACTCATGCCGGGCGCCGTCCCGCTCCCCGTGCGGCTTCTCGCGGCCGCCGCAATTGTAATATAGAGGGGTATGAAGTACAATGGCTTCATAACAACACTAATTGGGCAGGTTGATCATAAGTGAACAATAAAGCGGTTATTCTGGGATGCAATTATTATATCGGGTTAAGCACCATTCGCTGTCTCGGAGAGCATGGCGTACATACGGTTGCGGTCGATTACGCAGGCAGTCAAACCTACGGCGCCGCGTCGAAATATACGTCCGAGCGGCTCGTCGCCCCGCACTACAAGCACGAGACGGACGCCTTTATTCAATTTCTGGAAGATTACGCCAGCAAGCAAAGCTCGCCGCCGGTTCTCATCCCCTGCCACGATTCCTACGTTGAAGTCATAGATGCGCATCTGAGCGAGCTCAGGCGCTTTTATTTGATACCGCAAACCGAACAAGGGCTGTATACGAAAGCCATGAACAAGGAAGCTCTTCACCGTCTGGCGCAGGAGCACGGCATCCCGGTTCCGGAGACGGTGCGCGTGACCGAGCCCGGCTATATCGACAAGGTGGAAGCCGAGCTGGGGTATCCTTGCGTCGTGAAGCCGACCGATTCGCCTTCGTTCGTCGCCGTATTCCGGCGCAAGCTGTTCAAAGTATTTAACCGTCAGGAGCTGGAGGAGGCGGTCGCGCAAGCGGAGCAAGCGGGGCTGGAAGTGATCGTCCAGCGCATCATTCCCGGCTTTGACGACCATATGTATACGTACGACGCTTATTTGAACCAGGATTCCAAGGTAACGCATTGGGTAACCTGCCAGAAATTTCGCCAGTATCCGATCAATTTCGGCGCTTCCGTCTATACCGGGCAGCGGTACGTGCCGGAGCTCCACGACATCGGCGCCCCGTTCCTGGAAGCGATCGGCTGGAAAGGCTTCGCCGAAATCGAATTTAAAAAAGATGCGGAAACCGGCAAGTTCTATTTGATCGAAATCAACGTAAGAATAACCAATCTGAATCAGCTGCTATATAAGGTAGGGATCAACTTCCCTTACATTACATACAGGGAGCTGACAGGCTCTCCTGTGGAGCCGAAGGCCGTCACCCGCGACACGAATCGCGTCTTCTGGTACTTCTTTGAGGATATGCTGGCCATTCGCGGTTATATTCGGACGAAGCAGCTGTCGGTCGGCCAGGTCGTCCGTTCGCTGTTCAAACCGAAGGCGTACGCCATTTGGGATTGGAAGGATCCGCGGCCGGCGTGGGAGTTTTTCCGTTTGACGGCGGGCAAGTTGTTAGGCAAACCTTTGCGAAGGAAAGCGGGGGCTGACGTATGAAGACATTAAGAGACTTGCTGCAAGCGATACGCGTCATCGACTCCAACGGCAGCGACGATATCGCCGTTGCCGGGTTGTGCTACCACTCCAGCCGGTGCACGGAAGGCGATCTGTTCGTCTGCATTACGGGTTATCAAACGGACGGACACCGTTATTTGCAGGACGCGGTCGACCGCGGCGCCGCGGCCGCCATCGTGGAACGGTTCCAGCCGCATGTGCCGGTGCCCCAGTTTCTCGTCGAGAACAGCCGGGTCGCCCTGGCCCGCCTTGGCGCCGCCTATTACGGACATCCGGCGGACCGCATGACCATGATCGGCATTACGGCGACCAACGGCAAGACGTCGACGACTTACATGGTCAACGCGATGCTGGAGAAGCACGGTTTAACGACCGGCATGATCGGCACCGTGGTCGTCAAGATCGACGACGAGACGATTCCTTCCGAGCTGACGACGCCGGAATCTCTCGACCTGCAGCGCTACTTGCGGCAAATGGCGGACCGGGGCGTCACGCATGTCAGCATGGAAGTGTCGTCGGCCGCCCAGGAAACGAACCGCGTGGAAACGGTCGATTACGACATCGTCGCCTTCAACAATTTGAGCCGCGAGCATATCGACTCGCACGGCTCGTTCGAGCAATACTTCGAAGCGAAATCGCGGCTGATCCGCAACGCCGGCGAGCACGCCGCCGCCGTGCTGAATCTGGACGACGAATATTCCGCTTCGCTCATCGAACAGACCAACGCCCAGGTCGTCACGTTCGGCGTCAGGCGGCAAGACGGGTACGTTGCTTGCAAGGGACTGGACCTGACGACGGGACGGGCCAAGTTCGACTTTGCCGTCGTCCGGCCGATCGTCTACGGCACGCGCGAAATCGCGCCTTGCAGCTTTCGGGTCGAGCTTTCCGTGCCGGGACTGCACTCCGTCTATAACGCGATGTCTGCCATCACGATCGCGCTGTTGTGCGGCGTGCCGGCCGAAACAATTCAAGAAACGATGCGCAGCTTCCAGGGCGTGGAACGGCGGTTCGAATTTATCCACGAAGGCGACTTTACGGTCGTGGACGATCACTTTGCGAACCCCGGCAACATCCACGTTACGCTGGAAACGCTCAAATTTATGCAATTCGAGAAGCTGCATCTCGTTTATGCGATCCGGGGCAGCCGGGGACCGACGGTCAACCGCGAAAATGCGGAGGCGATCGTCGAGTGGATGCAGCGGCTGGAGCTTGACGAGCTGATTGCGACCCGAAGCGTGTCGCACGTCACGGCCAAGGATACGGTAACGGATCAGGAAACGGATGTATTCCTGGACGTCATGCGGCGCGCGAACATTAAAGTGCGTATGTACGACGAGCTGCCGGAAGCGGTCGCCGCGGCGATCGCGGAAGCCCGCCGGGGGGACTTGATCCTGCTGGCCGGCTGTCAAGGGATGGATCCCGGCGGCGCCATCGCCAAAGAAGTGTTGAGAGCCGGCGGCCAAGCGTAACCGGCTTCTCGCGCTCGGCGCCGTCACACGACTAACCGATCGAAGGAGAGAAACATGTGTGGATTTGTAGGAATAGCTAATCCCGGTTTCAAGCGGAGCTCCGGCGGCGAAGACCGCGTTGCCGCCATCCAGGCCATGATGGAAGCGATCCGTCACCGGGGACCGGACAGCGGGCAATATTTCGCAGACGAGCATATTGCGCTCGGGTTCCGGCGTCTTAGCATAATCGATCTGTCAGATGAAGGAAATCAGCCGATGTTGAACGAAGACCGCAGCTGCGTGCTCGCGTTTAACGGGGAAATCTACAACTTTCGGGAGCTTCGCGAGGAGCTGACCGAGCAAGGCCATCATTTTGCCAGCCGCACGGACAGCGAGGTGCTGCTCCACGGCTACGAAGAATACGGCATCAGCGGCCTGCTTCGCAAATTGCGGGGCATGTTTGCTTTTGCCCTATGGGACGCACCCCGCAAGTCGCTGCTTCTCGCCAGAGACATGTTCGGCATCAAGCCGCTGTATTATACGAACAATACGACGGACGGCAGCCTGCTGTTCGGTTCGGAAATCAAGGCGTTTCTGAAGCACCCCGCTTTCCGCAAGGAGCTGAACAAAGCGGCGCTCAAGCCGTATTTGACCTTTCAATATTCCGCAATGGAAGAAACCTTTTTCAAAGGGGTGTACAAATTGCTTCCCGGCCATTACTTGCGCTGCGAGCAAGGCCAGGTGGAGCTTCAGCCCTACGCGGAGCTTGCGTTTCACGAGCAGGACAGTCCGCTGGACTATTATATTTCGCAAATTAAGGAAACGTTACAATCTTCGGTGGAGTATCACAAAATCAGCGATGTCAAGGTCGGCTCCTTCCTGTCCGGCGGCATCGATTCCAGCTATATTACCGCCCTGCTGAAGCCGGATCATACGTTTACGGTCGGCTTCCGGGACTTTGAAGGCATGTTTAACGAAACGGACCTGGCCAAGGACTTGTCCGACAGACTGTCCATCGAGAATCATAAGCGGCTCATCACCGCGGAAGACTGCTTCGGCAAGCTGCCGGAGATTCAATACCATATGGACGAGCCTCATGCCAACCTGTCTTCGCTCCCGCTTTATTTTTTGGCCGAGCTGGCCCGCAAGCACGTCACCGTCGTCTTGTCGGGCGAAGGGGCGGACGAACTGTTCGGCGGGTACGTTTGGTACCGGAAGTCGCCCCATCAGTTGAGATACGAGCGGATTCCATACGGCATCCGGCGCGCCGCTTCGCTGGCCAGCCGCTATTTGCCGCGCAACAAGCTTACGAACTTTATCTATAAAGGCGGATTGCGGGTCGAGGAGACGTTTATCGGCCAGGCGAACGTGTTCAGCGAGGAAGATGCGAATGAGGTGCTGCAGGAGGAATACCGGTACGGACCTTCCCCGGCGGAGTTGACCGAACCTTATTACAAGCAAGTGCAGGACAAGGACGACGTGACCAAAATGCAATACCTCGACCTGCATTTATGGCTCCCGGGCGATATTTTGCTGAAGGCGGACAAGATGAGCATGGCTCATTCGATCGAGCTGCGCGTCCCGTTTCTGGACAAGGAAGTCATGTCGCTGGCCTCCAGGCTCCCGGCGCGGTACCGCGTCAACGAGAAGGATACGAAATATGCGCTGCGGGCGGCTTCCAAGGAAGTGCTGCCGGAGGAATGGGCCAATCGCGAAAAGGTCGGCTTTCCCGTCCCGATCCGGCACTGGCTGCGCGAAGAAAAATATTACAACCTCGTCAAGACCAGCTTTCAATCGGAAACGGCCCGCGAGTTTTTCCGCACCGACCGGCTGGTTCGCTACTTGGACGAGCATTACGCCGGGAAAACGAACCGCGCGCGTTACATTTGGACCGTTTACGTTTTCCTGGTTTGGTATGAGAGGTTTTTTGAACAATGACACGTAAAGACAACAAGAAGAGGACGAAGCTGCCGCTTCGCCTCGTGCAACTGACGGCCGCTCTGGGCCTGCTGGCCATCGTCGCCTTCATCTTTCTGCTGTTTGCAGAAAGAGACCGGCCGGACGGCCCAGGACCGGGGCAGGGATCCGTCGTCGACAACCGTACGCCCGAACCGGTTCGGGCTGTGGAAACGCCGGCTCCGCAAGGCAGCATTACCATTACGAGCCGGGACGCCTCCGACGCTCAGCCGATTCGGGGAGCGGCCTTCGAAATTGTCGATCTCGCCTCGTCCGCGGTCGTCGATACTCTCGTTACGGACGAAGAAGGCCGCGCCACGTCGAAGCCGCTCGATTACGGCACCCGGGCGGCCGTACGCCAGCTGCGGGTTTCCGCCGCCTACGCGCCGCTGGATGAGGAGCGCATTGTGGAAATTGCGGCTCCAAACCAGGACGTCGTCACGGAGAACCGGCTGCGCGACTATGTGCAGGAAACAAAGCGGAACGACGAAGGCGAGCTTGAAATTACGAAGGTGTATCTGGACGTCGCCACGCTTATGCAAAAGCCCGAGCTGCCCAACGGCTGCGAAATCACGTCGCTGACTGCCGTGCTCAACTTTTACGGCTACGACGCCGACAAGCTGGACATGGCCGACAACTATTTGCCGAAGGAGCCGTGGAACCGCAAGAACGGCAAGCTGTTCGGCGCCGATCCGTACAAGGCGTACGCGGGCGACCCGCGCGACCAGCCCGGCGGATTTTTCAGCTATGCGCCGCCGATCGTCGCCGCGGCGGACCGATATCTCGGCGAGCGCGACGCCTCCGGGCTGGCCGCCAGAGACATCAGCGGCAGCACGCGCGAGGAGCTGCTGGAGCATCTGTACGGCGGCACGCCGGTCGTCGTATGGACGACGCTCGACATGTCGCCGCCGAAGGTCACCTATTCGTGGTATTTCCACGATACCGGCGAGCTGTTCAAAGCCCCCGTCAACCTGCACGTGCTTGTGCTGAACGGCTACGACGCCGGCACCAATACCGTGCACGTTATGAATCCGCTTGAAGGCCAAGTCACGTACAATGCGGACACGTTCTTTAAGAGCTACGAGGAAATGGGCAGCCACGCGCTGGTCGTCGAGCGCGCCGATTCGGCCGCCCGCTGACGACAGCCGGATGAACCGGCAAGAGGCCGCCTGGCGACAGCCGGATGTGCCGGCATGAGGCCTCCCGCTGGCGACAGCCGGATGTGCCGGCATGAGGACGACGCGATAATGGCGGACAGATGAGCCGACAACGGGACGGCGCGTTGACGAGGATCGCGGTCATCAAGTAACATTAATCGTACGATTGATGCGTAGGCACAATTCGAGACGATAACGGACATGAGTGCAGCTTAGAACGGTGTAAACCGAATCCTGCGGCTGTAACGGACACGAGAGAAGCTTAAAGCCCGAAATCGTCGATCTTAAAAGCATCAAACATCTCCTAAGGTGCTCGTATGTCCATTAGGAAGAATCATTGGGCATGTTTAACGCTCTAAGCTGCCCGGATGTCCATTAAGCAAAGCGGCTGGCCGACGGCTGTGCCCGCGAAAATAGCTCACCATAGCCTCCTCCTGTCCGTTGGCGCGGGAGGATATTCTATTAAAAGTAGGTTGAACGATGGAGCACAAATGCTTAGGCGTCATTGGCGGAATGGGCCCGAAGGCGACGGCCGTCTTTTTCGATAAAGTGATCGAGCATACGGACGCCGACCGCGACCAGGAGCATATCGATATGATCATCTTGAATCATGCCACCATCCCGGACCGTACCTCGGTCATATTGGAAGGCACCAAGGAGATTTTCCTGGAGGCGGTGGCGAAGGATTTGAAGCTGCTGGAGCTTGCCGGAGCCGATCATATCGCCATTCCATGCAATACTTCCCACTATTTCTACGACGATATGCAAGCGATGACCTCCGTGCCGATCATCCATATGGTCAACGAGACGCTCAGCCTCATCTGCAAGCGGTACGGCGCCGGTGCCAGAATCGGTCTGCTTGCCACCAGCGGCACCGTCAGGAGCGGCATATATGCGGCCGGATGCGCACAGCACGGCCTGGAGCTGGTCGTCCCCGACGAAGCTATGCAGGCCAAGGTCATGAAGATCATCTATACCAACGTCAAAGGCGACAACAACTTTGACCCCGAGGAACTGGAGGCGCTTATCGGCGAGCTTGTGCACGATTACGGCTGCCAAGCCGTCATTCTGGCTTGCACGGAGCTTAGCTGCATTCAACTGGGCCCGAGTGCGGCTGCATATACCGTCGACGCCATGCAAGTGCTGGTGGAGACGTCCATCGTCCGTTCGGGCAAGCAGGTCAAAAATCCGATCATTGTGAAATAGTCCCGCAGCAGCATAGGGCTGACAAAAAAGGCGCTCCCGGCCGTCAT
>Ga0065721_10049206_pt1 | contig 41824 bp, 55 predicted proteins | sample Mesricmetagenome_FD_59108 | JGI IMG/M metagenome (GOLD analysis project Ga0065721, IMG submission 59108) | Mesophilic microbial community from rice straw/compost enrichment Sample: eDNA_1 v2 (version 2) | ecosystem: Engineered > Solid waste > Grass > Composting > Bioreactor | place: USA: Davis... | reverse complement strand
CCCCGCCGTTCGCCTGCGCCAGGAAGGCGCTGGCGAGGGCGTGCTTACCGCCGCCAGCGGTCACCACGCCCAGCGGCTTGCCCAGGTCGAGCGTGCGGGGCGCTTGCCCTGGGCGCTCGCCGTAGCCGGCCTGGATCAACGTCGGTGCGACCACAGCATGCGACCCGCCGCGAGGCTTGGCCGTGATGGTGCTGATCGGCTGGCGCGCTGAATGCGTGCCGTCTCGGCTCCAGTTGGCGATGGGGACGATGAACGGGTCGGCGTTGTCGAGCACATACCGTTTCATGCCGCGGGCAATCCTGCGCAGCGTGGCTTCGGCCAGTGGGCGAGGGCGGTCGAAGATGCTCTTGCCCTCGATGGTCCAGTCGATACCATCAGCAGCCGGGCGCCAGCCGCGTTGCCCCTTGGCGGGATTCTTGTGGTGCGTGGGTTCGGGCCAGACGATGGGCAGGCCGTCGCGGCGCGCCACCATGAAAAGGCGCGTGCGCGTGGTGCCGGCGCCGTAGTCGGCGGCGTTGATCTCGCGCCATTCCACGACGTAGCCCATGCCGCGCAGGATGGCCACTAGGCGGTGCCAGTGGCGGCCCAGGCCCTTGGTGTCCGGCACTAGGTACTGCTGCTGCACCGGCACGCGCTCGCCCGGTTGAGCCACGGTACCGTCCAGCCTCACCACGCGGCCCGTCGCCGGATCGCGCTTGGCGACCAGGCGGCCCCACTTCAGGATCTGGACGACATTTTCCAGACTGATGATGTCCGGCTTTACCGTACCGGCCCAGCGCACGCCTACCCAGGCTAGGGCGCGGATTTTCCGGCTGCGCGGCTGGCCGCCCTTGGCCTGGCTGTGGTCGGTGCAGTCCGGCGACAGGTGCAGCCAGCCGACGGGACGGCCTTCTGTCGCCTCGCGCGGGTCCACTTCCCACACGTCGGCAATGTAGTGCCGCGTCTGCGGGTGATTGGCCGCGTGCATGCTGAGCGCGTCGGGGTTGTGGTTGATGGCGATGTGCACGTGCTGGCCGGTGGCCTGCTCGTAGGCGGTGGACCAGCCGCCGCCGCCGGCGAAGATGTCGACCACCAGCTGCTCGGACAGGCCCAGGACAAGCTGCGGGGTCAGCATGCCTGCGTCTCCCGCACTGCCTGCGCGCGCATGGCCCGCGCCGCCGCCACATAGGCGACCTCGGCCGCTCGCTCCATCATGTCGCACCTCCCGTTGCGCGGGCGAGGGCGGCGCGTGCCTTGTCTGCGCCGTAGCCACCGTGTTCGACGGCGTGCCCGATAGGGCAGTGCGGGTTCTCGTCCGCGATCCTGACCAGCGCCCCAAGCGCCTCCCGCAGCCTCGCCACCTCCGCGCCCTTGCGCTCAATCTCCCCGCAGCAGGTCGCGACAGCATCAGCCAGGCCGTTGATGTGAGCCTTGGCCGTGTGAGGCCACTGCACTACACCGACGGATGCAAACTCCTTCGCGCCGGAGGCGGCCTCCCGCAGCTTCTGCGTATCAACGGTCATGGCTGAGCTCCTTGGGTGGGGGATGCGGCCTCGAGCTCGGCCTTGATCCGCGTCTGCTGCAGGATGTCCACCTGGTCGGCCGGGTCGCCGCCGGCCATGGCCTGGCGCAACACTGGCAGTGCCGCGCGCAGCTTCACCATGGTGGACCCCTGGATCGGGACGCAGTAGCGAAACGCGATGACCAGCTCGCGCAAGCCGTCCAGCGGTAACTGCAGACCGTGGCGGGTCTCCATCATTTCGAAGTGCCAGACCACGCCCTCGATGGCGCCGGCGGCGTCGTACCACTGGCCGTCACCGGCCTGGAACACGGGGGTTCCCTTGCCGTCCACGTCGACGGTGCCGTCAATGCCCAGACGGTCGACGATCTGCTCCAGCGGGCGCAGGACCAGGTCTGCGCCGACGATCATGGGCGTGCGGACTTCACGGGGGCGGTAGGGCTTGCGCCGCTTCTCGCGGCGGGCGCGGCGATAGGGGTTGCTCATCAGAAGGGCTCCTCGCGGTCGCCGTCATCGCCCGCCTGCAGGGCGACCACCGGCCCAGCCAGCAAGCGCTGCCGGTCGCGGTCGGTCATGTCCCGTAGGGCATCCCGGACGGTGTAGGGTTCAACGGGGCGGTGCTTGATCGCCTGGGCGGCCAGGCGCGCCGTGGCCTCGTCGCACCAGTTGATGGAGTAGATGGCGCCGGCGCCGAAGCTGCGCGTGTGGGCGGCGATAGTGCCGCCGATGCTGCCGTCGTGGCTCTCGTAGCGCACTTCGGGCACGTCGATCCGCACGAAGCTCTGGCCGCCGATAGTCTGCTCGCTGATCCTGCCGGCGATGCGGGCGTGGCCGAACAGCTCAACGATGGCGAACTGGTCAGCAGGGGCGTTCATTTCAGGCCGCCTCCGGCTGCTTGTAGTCCTGAATGGCGAAGTACACGGCCATGCAGCCCAGCACGTCGGCCATGGCGCTGTGCGCGCCATCCAGGGGCCTGCCCATGAAGAACTCGTGCGCCTCGCCCAGACTGGCGCTCTTGTGGTGGAAGCGGCCGGCCGCGCGCATTTTGGCGGTGGGCGGCAGCTTCAGAATGGGCGTGGCCAGGCGCTGCGTGCAGTGGGCTACCCCCCCCTTCCAGCCGTCTAGCTCGGCTTCGCCGTAGAGCTCGGGGAAGCGGTGCTGAGCGATGCTGATGATCCGGGCGTCGAAGCTCTCGTTGTGCCCGATGCGGGGGCGACCCTGCCACAGGGCCATGAGCATGGCCAATGCGTCGCGCTCCGGGACGCCGACGGCGGCCGCGCGCTCGGTCGTGATGCCGTGGACAGCGGCAACGTCGTCCGGAATGGTCCAGCCGTCCGGGCGGACGATCACATCCAGGCTGCTGATGGTCTGGCGGGTGTTCAGGTCCACCAGCGCGGCGCCCAACTGCACAATGTGCGGCTGGCTGGGGTGTTCGGACGGCTCGTGCCAGTTGGGCAGTCCGGATGTCTCCGTGTCGTAGAAAAGGGCGATATTCTGCATGCAGTCCTCTGCGGTCAGGGTTGTTCGTCCGCGGCTTGGGCGAGGTCCAGCTTCTCGCCGCCGAGGGCGTGGATCAGATGGGCGATGAGGCGGCTTAGCTCGCCCGTCATCAATGCGAAGTCGGTGGCGAACTGGTCGTCGTCGGTGCGGGCCTTGCGTTCGGCGACCTGGGTCAGCACGTCAAGCGCGCGCACACGCTTGAGCACCAGGTTTTCGGTCAGGGTGAAGGAGACTCGGTCGCTCCAAGTCAGGGCCAGCAGCGTGCATTGCTTGCCCTCGCGGATGTGGCGGCCGATGTCAGCTGCATCGATGGCCAAGCGCTGGTAGCGGATGACCGAGCTTTTGTCGCCGGCGGCGCGCAGCTCGGCGTCTGTGTCGACGGTGAAGCCATCGGGGGCAACATCGTCGGCCAGCCAGCGAGTCATCGCGTGGGCAGGGCTCACATGGACGTAGAGGGGCGACACTGGGAACGGGGTCAGGACCTTGGCCAGGGCCCCCATGACCGCGTCGCATTGGCTCGGCGTGCCGGAATCCACCACTAAGTACCCCCTGGCGCGGTCCAGCCAGACGTTGGTGTCGCGCTGCTGCCGGAAGGCCTTGGGGAGCATTTCGTCCAGCACGCGCTCCTTGATCTCCCTGCGCTGCCGCCGGCCGGCCTTGTAGCCCTGCTCCTTCTCCAGCGCTGCCGCCCGTTCCCGAACCAGCAGTTCCACCGAGCGCGCAGGGATGACCTTGGTTTCGGTTCGCAGCGTGATGAGGGCGTGTTCGCCCTGGGCATAGACAAGCTGCTCGTCGTCCCGGGGAGAGGCCCAGCCGGCGGACTGCGCCTGCATCTTGAGCGTGGGCGCGAAGGCGAGCGTGCGCAGGCGTTCCTCCAGCGCGTTGACCGAGATGGACCAGGGGCGCGGCAGACGGTAGAGGGTGGCGTTGCGGAAGAAGGGCGAGGCGGTCATGAAGGCATTTCCGTAGCGTCAGCGGTTGACCCGTTCAGGCGAGTCCGCGGTCGATCAATTGTTCGGATACCTCATGGCGTCAGTCTTGCCCGGGCGGTTGCGTGCGGCCTGGCCGAGCTGATAGGGCATCCACTCGGCAAAGGTCTTGTCGAATTCGGGGCGGGCGCCTTCGCCATCCCACAGCGGCACATTGGTGCGCGCAAAGGTGCGTCCGTCGTGACCGTGCACGGTGAGGTTGACGGTGCCGTCGTCGTTGACGTGGGCGACGGTGGCCGCATAGGGTTGGTCGCTAAGCTGCGTGCGCTCGCTTTCGGCGTCGCTGGTGGCGGGGCGAAACCAGACGATGCGGCCTACCGTCGGGATGATCTTGGGCATGGATGGCTCCTAAAAAGGGGTACGCGAAATGGTGGGCAGGCGCGGCGGCGGGAGGTGGGCGAGGTAGGGGAGGAGCCCCGCCGCCGCGCCTTTGCGTGCCCGTGGTCGTTACGACTGGCTCTTGATGTGGTGGACCTTGACGGCGTGCAATGCTCCTATCAGGCCGCCTGGGCCAGGGGTTGGGAATCGGCGATTTCTCCGCCGGCGATCCAGTAGGCGCGGATCGTGTCGGGCAGGCCGCTCGGCGCGGCCTTGAGGGTTGCGAAGACCAGGGCAGATTCGATCTCGCCGCGGGCGGCCAGACCGTCAAGCCAACCCAGCAGCTCGCCGCGCGCGCGGATCTCGAGGACGTCCATACGATCCAGGACGATGAGCCGCAGGCCGGAAAGGTGCGCGATGGCCTCGGCCAGCATCGCGTCCGCGCGCCATTTCTCGGACTCAGACAGCAGGGCGTATGGCCGGCCAGCGGCAGTGATTGCCATGTCGGCGCTGATCCGCACTTGCATCCAGCCGGTCATCGTGGCGCTGTGGCGCAGGCGGTTGTTGATGGGGTCCAGCGCCTGGATCAGCAGTTCGCCGGGGATGCCGTCCGGCGACAGGGCGTCCGCCAGGGCGAGCCACGCCAGCACGGCCGCATGGTGCTCGGCGGCACGTTGGGTCTTCTGCTCGGCCTGCCGGGCGACGGCCGCCTGCGCATCTAGGCGCTGGCGTTCGGCTTCAAGTTCCTTGCGCAGGGCACGCAGCTCGGCCAGTTCTTGCCGGGCGGCGTCGACATCGCAGGTTTGCACGGCCTCCGGCTGGTCCTCTTTCAGTCGCTCGGCGGCTGCACGAGCCGCATCCACGTCGCGGCGGTCGTTCTCTACGCTGCGCTTCATCAGGTCGCGGGCCTGGATGGCGCGCGGCAGTTCGGCGGCGGCCTTCGGGTCGCCTACGGTGGCGTCGAGCGGGCCATACTGCGCCTCGTACGCTTTCAGGGCCTCGGCGGCAGCGTTCAACTCGTCGAACTCGTCCCACGATGCCGTGTCGCCGTTCAAGTGGTAGCCGACCACGCCCTGGCTATCGTCTGTAAGCCGGAGAAAGGCGCCTAGAGCGTTCGCCAGGTCATGCACCAGCCCTTCGCGCGGACCGGCTCCAGCGCGCGCTTGCAGTTCCTCGACTCGCTTGTCCCATGCCGCCAGTTCGGCCAAGTCCACGTCCAGCTTGGCCTGAGCCGCCGACAGCCGGCCGGCCCTGGCCGCCAGTTCGCTGCGGCCCGCCTCCCATCGCTGGTACGCCTGCAGCCTGGCTTCCATCGCGCCAACGGCGGCAGCATGCTCGGCGATGCGGCCGTCCAGGCTATCGATCTCCAGGCCAACGGCCGCCAGGCGGGCGGTGTCCACAGCCGGCACTTCCGCCTTCCAGGTGTCGGCCTTGCTGGTGCCGTAGGCGTCGCCGGTCACCGCCTTCCAGTCGGCCTTTGCGTCCCGCGCCTGGCTCTTGGCGAAATCGGCTGCTGCCGGGAAGCCGTTGCGCAGCATGGGCATGACCTGCTCGACCTTGCTGTCGTCGCAGCCACGCTCGGCCAGCAGTTTGCGCACGGCAGGACCGGCGACATGGCAGCCGGTCAGGTCGTACAGGAAGGTGCGGCGCGCGTCCGCGTCGGCACGCGCGAATCGGCCTGGCTCCAGGACGAAGGGCAGGGCGGCCGGCCAGTCTTCGGGTGACCGCTTGCCATCGGGAAGCGTGATGCCGGCGCACCGGCCGTCGCCGATGTCGATCACCACCTTGCCGGCGCGCCGGCCTTCGTGCACCAGGGCGCTGTACTCCTTCTTGAGCGCGACGCGCTCGGGCGGCTCGCCGAAGGCCATGCGGATGGCCTCGACTAGGGAGGACTTGCCCACGCGGTTGCCGCCGGCGAACAGGGTGACGGGCGTGGTCAGCTCCTGCTGGATGCGGCGCACGCCCAGGACGTGCTCGACGCTGATGTTGTGGATGCGCATGGCGGGGCCTATTCGATGTCGTTGATGGCGGACGAAGGGCGGCGGCCGGCCGGTTTCGGCTGGCCGGTATCGCCCTGCGGCTCGCCTTCCAGGCTGGCGCGGCGCTGCTGGTAGGCCTGCGCCAGCAGGGCGTCGTCCTCCGGGGATTGCGCTTGATCGCGCAGCTGGTCGGCGGCGATGTCCAGCTTGTCCAGGGTGCGAGCAGCCTGCATCGCCCGGGTCACCTGATCCGCGAAGGAGACTTCCTCCGGCTCACCCGCCGCGCGTGCGGCGGGGTGCCCGGCAGCCGGCTGCGGCGCGCGCGCACCCTCGCGTGGCGCAGCAGCTTTCTCGCGGTCCTCGGCAGGGAAGCGGAAGCTGGCGCGCTCGGTCGGGTCGTCAGGCAGGGCCGGCGGCGCGTAGCCGTCCTCGACCACGCCCCGGGCTACGTCGGGGTCGGCCATCGAGGCCATGTCGATGGTGTTCACATCCGCCGCCGAATCCAGCTCGGCGGCCGCCGATATCTGGTCACCCGGCGTGAGCGGCAGCTGCTTGGCGTGCTTCTTGATGGCGGACTTGGCCGCCATGTCGTCTTCCCACATGACCCAGGGCGTTTCGGCCAACTTGCGTTCGGCCTTGGCGCGGTCCTTGTCGTTCTCGGCCTGTTCCACGGCGCGGGTCAGGGCGTTGAAGGTCTCGCTCTTGCTGCGAATCTTGAGGATTTCGTCCAGCGGCAGCACGGTGGCCAGCTCGACACCGGACTCCAGTTTCGTGAAGCAGTAGGCGCCGATCAGCTCGCCGCGGTCCTTGAGGGCCTTCCGGTACTTCAGGAATGCATCCGACCCCTTCATGTGGTCGAACAGGTCGCCGGCGTGAATCGCCTCGGCCTCCAGGCTGGCGATGACCGGGCTGCGATGCGCGAGGGTGACGAATCCTCGGTAGCCGACCTGAAACTGGCACTCGTAGGTGTCCACCCACTTGCCATGCACCAGGGCGCGCTTCTTGTAGGGGATCAGGAAAGCCTGCTGCTGGATGGTGTTCGGCTCCAGGCCAAGGGCGGCCGACGCCATGAACGCGCCCAGTACGCTCTGCGGGTCACACTGCAGCAGCAGCGGGGTTTTCCGGACGGCGTTGACCGCCAGGCGCAGGAATCGGTCCGCGGTGAAGTGCTTTCCGGCGACCGCCGCAATACCCTTCTCGACCTTCGGCGCTGCCAGGTAGTCGAGGATGGTCCGTTGGGCGGGCGCCGTCTCGGCGGCCGAGCGCAGGTTCGCAAGGGAAGTGGCCATGCTGGCTCCTATTCGTGGAAGATGCAGGTATCCCAGCGGCCGCAGTAGCGCTTGCTGCACAGCGGGCTGGAAGGGTTGGGGGGAAACAGGCCGGTGCGGAACATCTCGGCGGCGTGCTGGATCAACCCGGGCTGGTCGTCGGTCCCGACCATCACCCGCTTGGCGTCGAACACCTCGCTCACCGCAGTGGCCGGCCGGGTGGTCGTGGCTAGGGCTACGATCTGGCCGCCGGCGGTGCGCACGCGCTCGGTCTGCTCGTACATGAGCTGGTAGGCGCCGAGCTGTGGCGAGCGGCCGCGGATATTCGCCGCGCCACGCTCGATCACGCGGGCGCCGGTCTTCACGTCGGCGATGACCGGGCCGGCGTCGGTCTGGGTGGTGCGCGCGCGGTCCATCGTGCCGGTCAGGCGCACGGCTACGCCGCCGCCGCAGTCGATCTCCAGCGGCTCAAGTCGGGACTCAACAGCCAGGAACTGGAACTGCGGGGATATTTCGGTGCAGTACGTCGTGTGCAGCTCCAGCGCGATTCGCTCGGATTCGCGCAGGGTCAGTTCGTCCTGGCTCGTGTCGACCTCGAAATCGGGGTTGTGCAGGACGTCCACCAGGACGCCGGCCGCTTCATCCGGCGTGACGCCGGAGCCGTCCAGGCGCCCCTGGTCGAAGGCGGCGGTACCGGCGTGCACCGCCGTGCCCAGCAGGGCGCGCATGCCGGCCGGCTTGGAGCGGCCGAGCAGGTTTTCCCATTCGAAGCGGTGAGCGCAGTCGAACAGCTTGCCCCAGGCGCTGGCGCGCACGGTGATGGTCTGGCTGGGCTCGCTCATTTGCGGGCCTCGGCAACGGCGGCGGCGCGCGCGGCATCGTGGCGGTCCAGCGCCGGGCCCAGGACGCCGAGCGCAAGCACGAACACTGCCGTGTAGATGATGGTTTCGCCGTGCAGCAGAATCCAGCGCACCGCGGCGCGCAGGCGCGGGCTTTCAGCGTCGCCGTCGATCATCTGCGCCAGCAGGCCCAGGACAGCCAGGACCGCAGCAAGGAAAATCAGAATGGCGTTCGGGCTCATGCGTCACTCCTGAAGAGGGCCATGACGTGATCGCCGAGCATTGCAAGCGTCACGGCCACGGCGGCGTAGGAAAGCAGGAAAGCAAGGGCGGCGGTCATCACGCTGCCTCCCTTTCGGCGTGCCATCGCAGCAGTTCGACGCCGGCCCGCTGGATGGCGTCGGCCGCAGCCTCACCCATGGCACCACGGTGGGCGGCCAGCAGCAGCTGGTCGACGGCGGCCGGCGTGGCCGCCGCGCCTACGGCCGCTAGCACGCGCAGCGCACCGGGGTCGTCTGGCATGTCGGCCAGCGCGTCGATGATGTCCTGCGCGACCATGGCTTCCCGCCGCGCGGCCTCTAGATCCGCTCGCGCCTTGCGGGCTTGAGCCAGCGCATCGTCGAAAGCTGCCCGGCTCAGTCGGTTTTCCACATAGATGCGCAGAGCAGATCGCATATCGTCCCTGAGAACGGCGGCGTGGATATGGCCCTGCAGGCGCTCGGTGCGCGTCATGTTCATCTCCCCAGATGCGCCGCCGGGGTGGCGGCCTTCAGAGATAAATTATCGGCATACCGATATACGTTGTCAATCGGAATGCCGATATTTTTTTTCACGGCGAAAAAATGCCCGCCGATAGGGCGGGCGGAAGCGATCTACGCCGGGAGGAGAAAAGTCTCTACTTGCTGTGTGTGGGCCGAGGATACCGGTCGTCGCAAACGGACATCGCCAGGCGAACTCCGATTTCCGTCGGGCGCCTTGACGCATCGTTCATGCAGTCCGCTCGGGCGTCTCCCCGGCTCGCGTACCATTCGCTGTACGCCGCCGTGACCAAGGCCCCCAGGACAAACGCCGTTATGAGTTTCCATCTGGGCGTCATGGCGATCATCGTCCTAAAGCTTGGCTGGATCGGCCTGGGATATCGATCTGGCCGTATGCTGCTTCGTACATGCGAACAGCCATATCGAATCGCTCAGCGAGAGGACGGCCGGCCCAGTCAGGCTGCTCCAAAAGCATGGTGTCGATTCGGGCGATCTTGCCGAATGTGTCGGCATCATGCTGTCTCAAGTATGCGAGCTTCGGATTTGCTGCGATGGCAGCCTCCACAGCCTGAAGGGCGGCCGATCTATGCCGGTCGGTCGAGGTGTCGTCCTTCGATGAATGGGCGGCAGTGGAACCAGCAGAGGGCTGCCCATCTACCCAACCGAGCGATCGCATACACGCAGCCACGATTCGATCCCGGTCGCGCCTGGCTGCGAGCATGGCCCCGAGCGCTGCACCCTGAGCCATTCCCTCGGACATTCCTTGCGCGAAGCCGCCGGATGTTGGCTGCGCGGTCCCAGAAAAGCGCGATGTCGTGTAGCCACTGTGGGCGTTGTAGCTGGTGGCTCTGCCGCTTATCGCGTAGGTCTGCTGACCCGGGGTATAGACACGAACATCTGGCATGGGAGCGGCCCGTGCTCCGACCAGTTCGCAATAGTCGCTGTCTACCGACAGTTGCCGCGCCTTGCTTGCTGGATCCTGGAGATGAGGGTTGTCCCAGGACGGTCCGGCGCAGCCTACCAGTAAGAGCAGGCACGATGCGGCGTACAGCCACGGAGTTTGTCGCATAGGGGGCACTCTCAGAACGTTACTCTTTAAGCTTTTTGTTTCAATGCCGCGAAAAATTTTTCGGGGGTGGCACGGCGTATAACTTGCCTTGCGGGGGCGACGGCGTTCGGTCAGGCTCGTCTACAACGAGAGCCAACAATGGGCCCAACTCCAGCTGACGTGCATCAGGCCGACTTCTTCGCTGGCGCGCTTTTTCTAGGCTTCATGCGACCGACCGTTTTCACCATGCCCTCAATGGCATCAGCTATTGGCGCAGCCCACACTGGAATTTCGGCGGGACGGCACAGGATCAAATCGACCAAGTCGCGCGCGTCCTCGTCGGCGCGCAAATATCTGTTCCAAAGATCAAGGATACGAGGATCCGCCTCTACCTCGTCAGACTGGGTCGGTGACGGCTGCCGTGGACCCACTCCTTCGCCCAGCCAACGGGGATTGACGCCATAAAGATGCGCGAGCTTCGTCACCCACACGGACGTCGGATACGCGTCATTCTCCAGCTCGGATAAGGTCGATTGCGACATCCCAATGCGTTGCGCTACCGCCTTTTGGGTCAGCTTCGCATCCAACCGAGCCCGCTTTAGTCGGGTGCCAAAGGTGTCCATATCGGAATTCTGATACGAAACCCGATCGGTATGCCCATTGCCAGAATATCGGCATACCGATATCATGGGCTCATGCATTGGAAATCCCATCTTCGTGACCTGATCGCAAAGGGCCTTACGCAAGCCGAAATTGGCCGCCGGATCGGGATCAAGCAGCCCACCATTGCCGGCCTTCTGGCCGGTACCCAGCAGGATGTTCGCTGGCATGTCGGCCAGAAACTTCTTGCTCTGCACACGGAGCTATGCGGCTCTGCGCACACGCACCCGCCGCCGGCGGCGTCCGAAGACTCCAGCGCCCCGGAGGCCGCCACCGAGGCCGGGGAGGGCAGCCATGCGTGAACCGATATTCGAGGTCCACAGCCCCGACGGGGATGTCTTCCGAATCTGGGCGGACGGGCGGATTGACGGCTTCCCGCCTGGCTCGATGGTCCTGAACCGTGCCGCGCCGCGCGTACACCTGACGCTAGGCCTTCTTGCCAGCGTCGCCGGCAGTGGGCTGCTCCCCGAAGAGCAGCGAGCCAAGATCGTCGCGGCTTGGGAGGGCACATGCTGATGCACCGTGAGCCCGGGCCAATGCCTCAGCGGGGGGCGAAAAGTAGTAGTGAACCCCGCCGGTTTCCCGGTCAAGGCGTGTCCACACCGACGGAGCCGGCGCCTCAATGCGGGCTGCCAGTTGCAGTGCTTCTTGCAGAAGCCGGTTGCCAAACGCGAAGGCTTCGTCGGGGTCATCGACATACAGGTGGTGCCACATGGGCGCGCTCCTTTGTAAGTAGGGGAGCCGATAGCGTACTGCGCAGCGGGCAGGTATCCGGCCCCGCGGCGGAACCATCCTCGCGCTGCACGCGCCCCTGGCGACGTTCGTCCAGGCATCTGGTGTCGGTAGAAGGAGTCATCTGAATGGCCAATCCCATCAACCATGCTGGCTTGCTGCTGGAACCGGGTCATGCCCGCGCCCAGCGCGACGCTGATCTGTCCTTCGCGGCGCGTCTGGCCGAGCTTGAAGCGTCCAATGCGGCCGTGCTTGCCATGATGGGCGTCATCGGCCTGCAGGTCTTCGATGCCGAGTTCCCGGAGGTGCTGCACGCCGCGGCCGAGAGCGTGCCGCCGGAGCAGCGGCGCACCCGGCAAATCCTGGTCATCTTCGCCGTCCTGGCCGAGGCGACCCTGCGGGCGGAGGGCGGCGACGATGCGTGACGTGTCCTTGTCCGAGGCTATCGCCCTGGCCACCGAACGTCTCATGCGGGCCGCCGAGACCATCGCGGTGCCCGACGTCGTGCTGCCGGACCTTGCGGTCGATGCCGATGGCACGGCGCCCGCTTGCGCGGAGCAGGCTGGCCCGCCGGGGCCGGGCCAGCGGGTGGTGACGTTCCGCAAGTCGTTCATCCCGCCGGGCGTCCGGATCACCGATGCGCGCATAGCCGATGGCACCGTGACCGATCCTCGCATCCAGATCGGTCCGCTGGACGTGTGAGGCCTAGATGCATCGATCAATGCACCGACCTCAACGGCACTTCGCTCGGCGCATCCGCGCGCGTGCACATTTCGTGGAACACCGCGAGCACCGCGGTTTCGCTCGGCCGCTCCAGGCTGTCGGTTGCTATGGCGACCGCGCCCGCCAGCATGCCTGCCACCGCCTGCGCCGCGCGCCATTCGTGCTCCAACAGGCCGTACTCGGCCGCGCGCCGTATCCAGGCGTCCATGTGCGTGCCTTCCATGGTCGTGCCCTCCAGGTTGTTGTCAAGGGTCGGACTTTGCCCGGCCTGGTCCCCGCCATCCATTCGCAGTTTCCTCGCTGTGGTTTCTACCAACCGGCATTACGCCACGCGCGCCGCGCCGCGTGAATGCGATGTTGATCCGATAGAGGTCCCCATGCTCGACCCGTCCCTACTGCCCTTTGAAGCCCGCACCGGCGCAACGATCACGGAGAAGTGCTCCGAGCGCTTGGATATCCCGGTGCCCGAGAAGCTGTACGACGCCATTTCGGCGCTGGCCGGCATGACCGGCCGCACCAAGGCGGAATACGCCCGCATGGTGCTGGAGCAGCATGCGTTCGGCCTGCTGGAGTACGGGCGGTCGCGGTTGGGCGCGGGGGGCTAGGCCATGCCCGAGATCACGCTCGTGCGCCAGGATCACGTCGACCTGACCGAGCAGCAGCGCGAGACGCTGCGTACCGCGCTTTTCGGCATGTTCGACGGACTCGGCGAGGACGACCGGAAGGCCTGGCGACGGTTCTGGCACGGCCTGATGCGGCTGCAGATAGGAGAAATTGCCAGCATCGATACGTGGCTGTCGCGCCACGGAGGCTTCCACCGCCGGCACATGCTTCTTGAAACGAGTGTGTTCCGGGCACAAGAGCGCATCGCATCGTTCGAACAGTTCCGTGTGTGGCTCAAGGTGGGCAGCGGCTTTGTGGACTGGATGCCGGGCCCGAAAGGTGGGGTGGTGCCCGTCCCGCGGTCGATCAGCTTCCGCAAGTGCGACGAGGTGGCCATGCGGCAGTTCCACGACGATGCGATGGCTTTCCTGCGCACCGAGCACGCGATCCGATACCTATGGCCACATCTGCCGCCCGCGCGCGGCGCCGAGATGCTGCAAGCCGTGCTCGGGAGGTTCGGGGAATGAAGGGGCGCGCCACCACCGCGGCCGAGCGCCGCTTCCACGACGCCCTGTGCAGCTTGGGCTGCATCGCGTGCCGCCAGCACGGCCGCCGCAACACGTATTGCAGCGTCCACCACATCGACGGCCGCACGAAACCGTGGGCGCACTGGCTGGTGCTGCCCTTGTGCGGCCCCCACCATCAGGACGATGGCACCACGGGGGCAATCGCCGTTCACCCGCACAAGGCGCAGTTCGAACAGATGTTCGGCAAGCAGCGCGACCTGCTGCGCCAGTGCCTGGATCTGCTGGAAAAGCAGGGTGTCGCAGTCCCCGAACAGGCCCGCCGCGCCGCCAACGGCGAGTGGGAAAGGATGGTGGCATGAGGCCCTACGATGATTTCCTTCGCGCCAAGATGCCGCTCGCACCGCAGCTCGGCTTCGATGTCGCGCTGTCGCAGATCAACCAGCGGCTGAAGCCATTTAACCAGGTGGCCGTGCAATGGCTGCTGGCCGGCGGCCGCCGCGCGCTCTTCGCCAGCTTCGGCCTGCACAAGACCGTGATGCAGTTGGAGGCCGTGCGGCTGGCGGCGGAACACTGCGGCGGCCGGGGCCTGATCGTGATTCCGCTGGGCGTCCGGCAGGAGTTCCGGCGGGATGCGGTACGGCGGCTGGGTTGGGCCGAGCCGCCGAAGTTCATCCGCAGCATCGAGGAAGCTGGGCCGACCGGCGTGTACCTGACCAACTACGAGACGGTGCGCGACGGCAAGCTGGATCCGCGGCTGTTTCAGGCCACCAGCCTTGACGAGGCGGACGTGCTGCGCGGCTTCGGCGGCAGCAAGACCTTCCGGGAGTTCATGCGGCTGTTCGCCGGCGACGATCGCCAGGCTGGCGTGCGTACCGAAGGCATCCGCTATCGCTTCGTGGCCACGGCCACGCCGTCGCCGCAGGACTACATCGAGCTGCTGTCCTATGCCGCCTACCTGGGCATCATGGACGTGGCCGCAGCCAAGACCCGCTTCTTCAAGCGCAACATCGAGAAGGCCGACCAGTTGACCCTCTTGCCGCACAAGGAGGAGGAGTTCTGGCTGTGGGTGTCGAGTTGGGCCCTGTTCATCCAGCGCCCCAGCGACCTGGGCTTCAGCGACGAAGGTTACGAGCTGCCCGAGCTCGATCTGCGCTGGCATGAGGTCGCATCCGATCACGCCGAGGCAGGTGCGGAGAAGGACGGGCAGGGAAAGCTGTTCCGCAGCGCCGCCATCGGCGTGGTCGACGCGGCGCGCGAGAAGCGCGAAAGCCTGCCCGCGCGGGTCCATCGCCTGCAGCAGATCCGGGCAGAGGATCCTGGTGCCCACCGGATCATCTGGCACGACCTGGAGGCCGAGCGCCATGCGATCGAGGCGGCCATCCCTGACGTGGTCAGCGTCTACGGATCCCAGGACCTCGAGGAGCGTGAACAGTCGATCGTCGACTTCAGCGACGGGAAGTTCCAGGAGCTCGCCGCCAAGCCGGTCATCGCCGGCGCCGGCTGCAACTTCCAGCGGCACTGCGCCTGGGCCGTATTCCTCGGCATCGGGTTCAAGTTCCGCGACTTCATCCAGGCCGTGCACCGCATTCGCCGCTTCGGGCAGCCGAAGACGCGCGTGCGCATCGACCTGATCTACACGGAGGCCGAGCGGGAAGTCCGCCGGCTGCTGGAGCGCCATTGGGCGCAGCACAACGAACAGGCGGAGAAGATGAGCGCGATCATCAAGAAATTTGGCCTGGCCGAGGCGGCCATGGCCGGCCGGCTGGCCCGCGCCTTTGGCGTGGAGCGCGTCGAGGCCTCGGGCAAGAACTACACCGTGGTGAACAACGACTGCGTCCTGGAGACGCGGCAGATGGACAGTGACAGCGTGGGGCTGATCGTCAGCAGCATTCCCTTTGCCACGCAGTACGAGTACAGCCCGAACTACGCCGACTTCGGACACACAGACGACAACCGGCACTTCTGGGAGCAGATGGACTACCTGATCCCGCAGCTGTATCGCGTGCTGCAGCCGGGCAGGGTGGCCGCGATCCACGTCAAGGACCGGGTCACCCCGGGCGGTGTGAATGGCTTCGGGTTTCAGACCGTGCACCCGTTCTCAGACGAGACCGTTGCCGCATTCGTGAAGCACGGATTCGCGTTCTTGGCGCGCAAGACGATCGTCACGGACGTGGTGCGCGAGAACAACCAGACCTATCGGCTGGGCTGGACGGAGCAGTGCAAGGATGGCTCGCGCATGGGCGCCGGACTGCCCGAGTATTTTCTGATCTTCCGCAAGCCGCCCACCGACCGTAGCAATGGTTATGCCGACGTGCCGGTGGTGAAGGATAAGCAGGTCTATACCCGCCCGCGCTGGCAGTTCGATGCCCACGGCTTCATGCGCTCCAGCGGCAATCGCCTGCTCCAGCCCGAAGAGCTGGACGGTCTGGACCAGGCGCAGATTTTCCAGCTGTTCAAGCAGCACAGCCTGGAGAATATCTACGACTACCGTCACGACGTGAAGATCGCTGAGGCCGTCGATGCCTCGGGGTGGTTGCCGACCAAGTTCATGCTGCTGCAGCCGCAGTCCTGGCATCCGGACGTGCTGACCGATGTGGTGCGCATGCGCACGTTAAACACCAGCCAGGCGGCCAAAGGCAAGGATCAACACCTGTGCCCGCTGCCGCTGGACCTGGTGGAGCGTGCCATTGAGCAGTACAGCATGAAGGGGGAGGTGGTCTATGACCCCTTCGGCGGGCTGATGACCGTTCCCTACGTGGCCGTCAAGCTGGGGCGCTATGGCCGCGGCACCGAGCTTTCCCCCGCCTACTTCCTGGACGGTGCGGGGTACTGCGCGGCCGCCGAGCGCGAGCAGAGCATGCCCACGCTGTTCGATCTGGACGAGCTTGAGGCCGCCGCGTGAGCCCCAAAGAAGCTTACCGGCTATCTATGGAGGGCCAGTCCCTGCCAGCGGTCCACGCGCGCCGCCGGGCTAGGCAAGTACAGATGCCCGACGCATTGGCCGAGCGGGCGAGGCTGGTCGCCGGATGGAAGGCTTGCCCGTGGCGGCGAGCCGGACCGCCGGCCTGGCCCATCTACCACCATCCGGGGTTTCGGCGCCTGCTCATGCCGGCCGTGCGACGCAGGTTGGACGAGCAGCAAGCCGCCAGGAAGGCCAAGCATCGGGACGAGATGGCGGCAGCCGAGCGGCGATGGCGGCAAGTCAAGGCTATGCGCAACGCGCAGCTTCCTCTGTTCGGAGACGCAGCATGACTCGGACTGCACGATCCGTCACCCTATATTGGCCGACGTGTTTCTTCTGCAATTTCCATCGCCCGCGCGTGCGCAGGCATGAGCAACTGCGGGAGGCCGCAGCATGAAGCGCCCGTCCTTCCAGTTCTACCCCGGCGATTGGTCGGGCAACAGCAACCTGCGCCGCTGCACGCACGCCGAGAAGGGTGCATGGGTGGACGTCCTATGCCTGATGCACGACCAGGAAGAGTATGGCGTCCTGCGCTGGCCCCTGAAGGAGATCGCCCGGGCTGCCGGCTGCCCGGTGTCGCTGCTCAAGGGCCTGGCCGCCAAAGGAGTGCTCAAGGGCGACGACAAGGAACTGATCGAACCGTTCATCTACACCCCACGCAGCGGGCGCAAGGACGGCGAGCCGGTCGAGTTGGTCGCGGCGCAGCCCGGCCCCATCTGGTATTCCAGCCGCATGGTGAAGGATGAGCATGTCCGCACCATACGCGGCGAAGGTTCGCGCTTTGGTGATGGGCAGGGTGACGCACCAAAGCCCACACCAAAGCGCCACACCAAAGCTTCACCAAAGCCCCCCTTTGGTGACGGCTCTTCTTCTTCATCTTCTTCTTCATCTTCAGATTCCGTAGAACCTAGCGGTTCTACGGGCGCTGGCGCGCCGCCGGGTCCACCTGGGCCGCCGGTCGATCCCGATCCGCCAGTCATGCCGGCCGATCCGCCACCGCCTCCCCGCAAACCACCCGGGCCGCTGGGCCAGGACGCCGGCCTGACGCCGCAGGAATCGCTGTTCCAGGTCGCGGTGCCCTGGCTGGTCGCCCGGGGCATGCGCGACGCCGCGGCGCGCTCCCTGCTGGGCGGCGCCGTGAAGCAGCTCGGGCCGGAGGCTGCCTGGGAGCTGGCGTCCGAGTGCATCCGGCTGGAGATCCTGGAGCCGGCCGCCTGGCTGTCGAGGTCGCTGAACGAGCGGATCGCCGCCGGCTCGCAGCGGCCGCGAAGACCGGGGCAGGGCGGCCCGCCGATGAACCGCCAGGAAGCCCTGGAAGCCCGCAACCGTGAGATTGCACGCCAAATGGCGCACCGGAGGCCTGCATCATGACCGAAACAGACCGCAAAGTGTTTCTCGAGCTGATCGCTGACGTCTACGCCTTCTACGGAAAACCGTTCTCACGTTTCGTGGGTGACGTCTGGTGGACCGCAATGCAACCGTTCGACCTGGCCGCCGTCAGCGACGCGCTAGGCCGGCATGCTGCCAATCCCGATGCCGGGCAGTTCCTGCCGAAGCCGGCAGACGTGGTGCGCATGCTTCAGGGCAGCACGCAAGACGGCGCCCTGGTGGCCTGGGCCAAGGTCGACCGGGCTGTTCGCCAGGTCGGCACGCACCAGTCCGTGGTTTTCGACGATCCGCTGATCCACCGGGTTCTGCACGACATGGGCGGCTGGGTGCCGTTGGGCACGAGGACGGAGCAGGAGTGGCCCTTCGTGGCCCGCGAGTTCGAGAACCGCTATCGCGGCTACCGCATGCGCAGCGCGCAGCCAGACTACCCGCCGCGGATGATCGGCATCGCAGAGGCCCAGAACACTCAGGATGGCCGGCAGGCGCAGGCGCCGGTGCTGATAGGCGACCACCGCCGCGCGCGCGATGTCCTGGCCGGCGGCACGCAGGCGCCCCTGCTGGCAGTGCACCGGCTGTCCGCCGAGGATCTGGGGCAGACCCTGCTGCCGGCGCCGGAGCGGGCGGCATGACGGCCCGAGTCACCTGCGTGACCTGCGGCCGCTTCGATCTGCGCGCCGCCGGCGACATGGCGCGCCAGGGGTTCGGCCGGTGCGAGCGGCTGCAGCCCTGGCTGCTCGTAAGCGCCACCTATGACCGGCTCTGCGCCGCCCACCACCCCGCGGCGGAGGGGCTGCCGGAAAGCCGCGTGCGCTGGCTGGACAAGCAGCAGGCGGCCCAGCGGCACGCGGCCCAACGGCACGCCACGCCCGACCTGTTTTCGTCTTCGATGAGGACCCATCCATGAGTATCGACCTCCTTTCGGCAGCCGAGGCAGCAGAGCACACGCCGCCGCGCATTGAGCCCGCCAACACAGTGACCTTCACGGTGCCCGGCCCGCCGCAGGGTAAGGGGCGCGCCCGCTCGGCCGCGCGCATCATCCCGGGCAAGGGCGGCGCGCCGATGGCGATCACCCGGCACTACACGCCGGCCAAGACCGCCGCCTACGAAAACCTGGTTCGCCTGGCCGCGCAGGAGGCGATGTCCGGCCGGGCGCCGTTCCTCGGCCCGATCCGCGTGGAGATCGTGGCCACGTGCCCGATCCCCACGTCCTGGTCCGGCGTACGGCAGCGGCGCGCGGCCGATGGCAGCATTGCGCCCACGACGAAGCCTGACCCCGACAACATCGAGAAGGCGATCTGTGACGGCCTCACTGGCGTGGCATACCGCGACGACGTGCAGATCGTCGAGGCGGTAAAGCGCAAGCGCTATGGCTCGGTACCAGGCGTGACCGTGCGCGTGGTCGAGCTGGCGCTGGAGCGCGCCCAGGGGAAAGCCGTATGAAGGCGCCTACGAGGAATCCAGGCCGGGACCAGGAAATCGCACGTCGCCTGGCCGCGGGCGAGACAGCACGCAACCTGGCGTCTGAGTATGGGCTGACCAAGGCTCGGGTCTACCAAGTCGCCAAGCTATATCCGCAGGCCGCGACGGCGTCTGGTGCCGAATCGCCATTCCGCGGCCAGACCCAGGTTCTGCACGGCACAGCGTCGCGGCGCCCGCTCACACTGTCGCCTGCCATGCGATATGCCGCCGAGCGCGCCCGCGCCGACCAGCCACCGATCAAGGGTCTTCATAGCAGCGTGCCAGAAGGGGGGCGCCCATGACCGAAGAACCGCTTTTCGCTACAGTGCACCAAGCGCTGACGTTCGCGCACCAATTCAGCGCCGGCACGCTGGACCGGCCTATGATGCTCAAGATGGCCGACCGCGCGCGGCCCTCCGGCAAAGGCCTGGGCGGCCTTGACGGTGCTGCCCAGGCCGGCCTGATCCTGTTGAAGGTGCAGGAGCTGGAGCCCCTGCACCGGGACATCATCGCCGCCCGGTTCCTGCCGCGCGAAGGGCAATGCCATTGCTGCCACCAGCCCGTGCCGGCCCAGGACTGGCTGGCGGCGGTGCGCGCCATCTCCAACGCGGCGCTGACGCGCGGCGTGCTGTCGGGTCACCTTACCAACCGCAGCGTCCGCGACGGCCTGGTGGCGCGCTATTTCGGCCAGAAAGTGCACCTGCAGCAGCTGGCCGCCCGCGCAGGCGTGCACGCCAACACGGTCTCGCACCACAATGCTCTCATCGTGGCCTGGCTGCGCGGCACGCGCTACACCAAGAAGGGCCGCATCAAGGAGGAAGGGAAGGTGGGCCAGGAGCAGCTGGCCATGGATGCGATTGAGGCGCGGCTGCTGCAGGCCGGCATTATCGAGTCGAGTTAGGGTAATCCCTAGTTCGATTAAAGCCTTGACGGCGGGGACGGTTTCTCACAAAATACGCGTCATTCAGTCACTGATGGTCAGTGCGCCCAAAGCCCCGCCGAGAAATCGAGCGGGGCTTTTTCGTTGGCGCGGCGGGCCAGGACCATCATCGAGGCGGTAGCTTCAGCCGCGGGGAACCGCAGCCCATCCTGGGTCAAAGAGGCAACTCGGTGCCGCTCGCCTGGCGAGATCGAGAGGCTGGATCACCGCCTGATCCGAAACCACGTCGAGGAAGAGGCCGGCCGGCAAGCGGCCTGATCGTCCACCACCCATGTCCCAGAAGAGGTCCCCAGCAGCGCCCAAGAATCCGGCGCGTACGGCGCCTGCGCGCCCGAGTACAGCCGTGGCCAAGAAGCCGCCGGCGCAGCGAGCGATGAAGAAGCGGTCCCAGGCCGCGGCCGCTGCGCCGACTGGCCAGGGCGATTCCGTGCGACCACTGTCTCGGCGGGAACGCTTGTTTGTAGAACACTACGCTGCTGGCGGTTTCCAGAATGCGGCCAAGGCCTACGAGGATGCCGGTTATAGGTCGACCGGGACCGTCGCCGCCGCCGGAGCATCCCGCCTGTTAAAGCGGGTTAACGTCGCCGCTGCTGTCCAGATCGAGCGCGACAAGCTGGCCGCTCAGCTAGCAGCCAGGTTCGCCATCACCAAGGAGCGCGTGCTCGAAGAGCTGGCCGCCATGGCCTTCTACGACGCGGCCGACCTGGTGCTGGTCGATCCGCAGGACCCCGAGCAGGTGCAGGATATCCGGTCCCCCGTGGACATTCGGAGACTGCCGGAGCGCATCCGGCGCTGTATCGTCGGCTGGTCCTGGGACCGGCACGGCAATTTCGTGCTGAAGTTGGCCAACAAGCAGGGCTCGCTGGAGCTGATCGGCCGGCATCTGGCGATGTTCGTGGACCGCAAGGAAGTGCGCGTGGGCGAACTGGAGCGCGCCAGCGATGCCGAGCTGGACGCGAAGATCGGGCAGGCCGCACAGCAGATCGCCGAACTGGAGGGCGTGCCGGTGGACCAGGTGCTGGCGCAGCTGCGCGCCGCCACGACTGCGGCCGCGGCGCCGTCGGCGGTGCCTGGAGCGACGCTGCACTGACGGCATGTCGGCCGTACCGCAGAATCCGCGCCTGCTGCTGGCTAAGGCGCTGCAGGAACGCGCCTGGCGGGCGCGGACGAACCGCCTGAAGTACTACCGGCCGTACGAAAAGCAGTTGGAATTCCACGCGCTGGGTGCCACGCACCGCGAGAGACTGTTCTCGGCGGGCAACCAACTCGGGAAAACCTTCAGCGGCGCGTTCGAAACGGCTATGCACCTGACTGGCCGGTATCCAGACTGGTGGGAAGGCGCGACGTTCAACCGGCCCACCGCCGGCTGGGCCGCGTCGGTTTCGGCCGCGCTGACCCGGGATGGCGTGCAGCGGCTGCTGCTGGGACGACCCGGCGTTGAATCGGACCTGGGCACCGCTGCGATCCCGCGGGATGCCATCAAGGAGCTGGCGCCGCTGTCCGGCGTCTCCAACGCCTACTCGATGGCGGTGATCCGCCACGGCGGAGGCGGCGATGTGCAGGCCGGTGAGAGCGTGTTGGGGTTTCGCAACTATGAGCAGGGCCGGGCGAAATTCCAGTCCGAGACGCTGGATTTCGTGTGGCTGGACGAGGAGCCGCCGCATGACATCTACATGGAGGCTTTGACCCGGACCAACACCACACTGGGCCCCCTTTACCTCACGTTCACGCCGTTGATGGGCATGTCCCAGACGGTCATGCGGTTCCTGGTCGACAAGCCGGCCGGGACCGCCGTGGTGTTCATGGGCATCTACGATGCCAAGCACTACACCCGCGAGCAGGCCGACGAGATCATCGGCAGTTACCCGGAGCACGAGCGCGAGGCTCGCGCCTACGGCAAGCCGGTGCTGGGCTCGGGCGCCGTTTACCCGGTCAAGGAATCCGACATCACGGTGCCGGCATTCAACATCCCGGACACCTGGCCGCGCATCTGCGGCCTGGACCTGGGCTGGGACCACCCGACCGCCGCGGTCTGGTTGGCGCACAACCTGGACACGGACGTGGTCTACGTCTACGACGTCTACGCCCGAGCCAAGCAGGTGCCGGCCGTGCACGCGAGCGCCATCAAGGCCCGCGGCGCCTGGATTCCGGTGGCGTGGCCGCATGACGCGCTGCAGGCCCAGAAGGACAGCGGCAAGCCGATGCGGGACGAGTACCTGGCCGAGGGCGTGGCCATGCTGCCGGAGCGCGCGCAGTTCGACGACGGCAGCATCGGCGTGGAGCCCGGCGTGCAGATCATTCTCAACCGCATGCGGACCGGGCGATTCAAGGTTTTCGAGCACCTGGAGCCCTGGCTCGCCGAATACCGGCTCTACCACCGCAAGGATGGTGTGATTGTGAAACAGATGGACGACGTGATGGACGCAACCAGGTACGCCGTCATGTCGCTGCGCTTCGCGCGCAACAACGTCCCCCAGAGCATCCGACGCATCCCCAATAACTGGCGCGCATGACCACATCAATCACCGGCACCCAACTGATGGGAGACCATGCAGCCGGCGACATCGCGCGCGCCCACGACCAGGCGCCGCGCGATCCGCACGCGCTGACCGTGACGCAGTTGGAGCGCTGGCTCACGGAGATACGGGACCAACCGTCCTGGCGCCGCGAGGCCGACCGTTGCTGCGACTACTACGACGGCAATCAGCTGGACGCCGACACGCTGCAGCAGCTGGAGAGCAAGGGGATGGGCCCGCTCATCACCAACCTGATTGCGCCCACCGTCAATGCCGTGCTGGGCATGGAGGTCAAGACCCGGACGGACTGGCACGTCAGTGCCGACGATGACCGCTACGCCGACGAGGCCGAGGCACTGTCGGCCAGGCTGCACGAGGCCGAGCGCGAGAGTCACGCGGATCGGGCCTGCAGCGATGGTTACGCGGCGCAGATCAAAGCAGGATTCGGCGCTGTGGAGGTCTCGCGCGAGAGCAACCCGTTCCGCTACCCGTACCGCGTTACGTGCATTCACCGATCCGAGTTGTATTGGGACTGGCGTAGCCGGCAGCCTGACTGGTCCGATGCTCGCTACGTCGTGCGCAAGCGCACCTACGACGCCGATCACATCGCTGCATTTTTCCCCGAACACGCGGAGGCGATCCGGGCGGCGGGCACTTGGCGGGACTGGTCCGACTACCTGACGTTCGATTCGAGGATGTCCGGAGACCTTCTGTACTCGCTGGAGCAGGGCCTGCGCACGACCTGGGACGATCTGGATTGGCGCGACACCACGCGCCAGCGGGTCACATGCTTCGAAGTCTGGTATCGAGTCTGGGTGCGCGGCCTGGTGCTGACGCTGCCCGGCGGCCGGGTGATCGAGTTCGACGAAAATAACCGCTACCACCGTGCCGTGGTCGCCTCCGGCGCCGTCCAGCCGAAGCTGGCCGTATACGACCGGATCCGCTGCGCTTTCTACATCGGGCCGCTGCGCGTGCGCGACTACGCCACCAACAGGCGCCGGTTCCCCTACATCCCATTCTTCGGCTACCGCGAGGACCTGACTGGGGTTCCCTACGGGCTGATCCGGGCCATGCTGTCGCCGCAGGACGAGATCAACGCGCGGGCCGCGAAAATGATGTGGCTGCTGTCGAGCCGCAGGGTGTTCGTCGATTCGGATGCGGTGGATTCCCGGTTCAACACGCTGTCCGATGTCGCGCAGGAGATCGGGCGCGCGAACGCTTTCGTGGTGACCAATCCGAATCGCGTCGGCGGCGCCAATGCTATCCGCATCGACGACAACATGGCGCTCAGCGCCCAGCAGTTCCAGGTCATGCAGGAGCGAAAGGCCGCCATCCAGGAGGCGGCCGGCGTCTACAGCGCCCTGATGGGACAGCAGTCCAATGCGTCCAGCGGGACCGCCATCCAGTCGCTGGTAGAGCAGGGCGTCACGACCCTGGCCGAGATCAACGACAACTACCGCATGGCACGACGCCTAGTGGGGGAAGCGCTGCTGGAGCTCATCAAGGAGGACATGGTCGACCAGGCCGAAGTGCTGGTGGACAACGGCACGGTCAAGCGCCGGATCATCGTCAACATCCCGCGCCGGAATCCGGAGACGGGCCAGACCTACAAGGAAAAGGACGTGCAGACGGCGCCGGTCAAGGTGGCGCTGTCCGACGTGCCGTCCACGCCAACGTACCGGCAGCAGCAGTTCGGCCAGTTCGCCGAAATCCTCAAGAGCATGCCGCCGCAGTACCAGGCCCTGTTGGTGCCATTCGCGCTCGAAATGTCGGATTTCTCCAAGCGACGCGAGATGGCGGAGTTCCTGCGCAAGCAGCTGGGCATCGTCGCCGATCCGAACAGTCCCGAGGCGCAGCAGGCCGAACAGCAGGCGCAGCAGGCCCAGGCCGCGGCCGCAGAGCTGCAGATGGCCGATGCCCAGTCGCAGATCGAAGAGCGCCAGGCCAAGGCCAAGAAGGCGTTGGCGGAGGCGCAGCGCGTGCTGGCCGAGATCGAATCGGCTGGAGACCAGGGCAACGACCTGTCAGCCGCCTACCAGCAGCAGCTGCGCGAGCTGGAGAGTGAGGTCGCGCGGCTACAGCAGGCGCTGGCCAACCGCGCCGGCGACAACGAGACCAAGCTGCAGCAGACCGCCATGCACGAGCGCGCCGAGACCGAGCGCGAGCTGATCCGCACCGGCGCGCAGGTTGCAACACAACAGCCGGACCGCGTGCCGGCATAACAGATTCCCAGCCCAGGGATACGGGCAATCCACCGCCCCGCGCGAGCAATCGCCCGGGGCTTTTTACATATCGGACCTATCCGACAACTAGGAGCAGAGGCAATGAGCACGGAAGACCACGCCACGCAAGGCAAGCACGATCCCGCAATCGACATGGATGCGTACCTGCGCGACCCGCTGAGCATCCCCGAGGATGCCGACCTGGAGTCTCTGGCTGCGGGCACCAAGCCCGCCACGTCGGAGCAGCCCAGTGAGGCGACCGGGAATGGTGACGGCGAGGGTGCCGAAACTGCCGCGAAGCAACAGGGCGAAAACAACGGTGACGCGCCCGGCACCGGTACGGCGGAAGGCGAGCAGGGCAAGGATGGCGCAGCGGCTGCCGATCCGGACAAGGCCGAACAGGCCGGCGCCGGCGGCGGGACCGAAGCCAAGCCGGCCGGCGTGGCGAGCAAGGATGGAAAATACATCATCCCCTACGAGGAGCTGCGGTTGACGCGTGAGCGCGCCACCCGGGCCGAGATGATCGCTCAAGAGCTGACGGCAAAGCTGGAAGCCCTGGAGCGAGAAGCGGAAACCGGCAAGGCGAGCAGGACGCGCGACGTCAGCGACATCGTGGACGACGAGACGATGACGGCGCTGCGCGAGGAATCGCCGCAGGTGGCCGGGATCATCGACAAGCTGATCGAGCGGATCGGCACGGCGACCGAGCAGGTCCATTCTGCGCAGGCCGCCAATGCCGAAGCCGAACGCGAGCAGCGCGTGCAGGCCTTGGTGTCCGTCGAGGATGCCATTGCCGCCCATCCCAAGCTGGTCCACACCCGCGCTCACGACCCCGTCGCGTTCGGCGCAATCGCCCAAATCGACACCGTCCTGGCCAAGCAGGAGCGGTGGAAAGACAAGCCCCTGGACGAGCGGTTCGGGGCGGCGGTGCGCATGTACGAGGCCGCGAACGGCGCTATCGAGCTGCCGGGCACCACGCAGGCTCAACCGAACCAGCCTGCAGCCAAGCAGCAGCCAGCCGATACCGACGCGCGCGTCGCCGCCGCAGTGGCTCAGGCCAAGGCGGCGGCAGCCGGTCCCTCCACGCTTTCCGACATCCCCGGTGGCCATCCGGCCCCCGGTTCCGACCAGGATGCTCTGGGCGAAATGACGTCTGCCGCGCTCACCGAGCGCTTCATGACCATGACGCCGGAGCAGATCGAAGCGGAGCTGGCCCGCCTCTCGTAATCACGGAGGCTTTTCACTATGTCCGGGACCCATATCCCCGCCGGCAGCGCGCTCGCACGTAAGGTTTTCGGTGCGGCGCTGTTCGCCAATACCCAGCGGCAGCCGTCGCTGATGAACAACCTGACGGGCCCTGCGCCCAAGCAGGCGAGCGCCGAGGCCAAGCTCAAGGGCCAGACGTCGCCCGACATGCCGCTGGTACGCGTCACCGACCTGTCCAAGACCCAAGGTGACGTCGTCAGCGTCGATCTGATCAACCAGACCGGCGGCAAGCCCATCATGGGCGACCGCATGGCGGAGGGCAAAGGCGAGCGGCTGGACATGTCCACCATGGACATCCGGATCGACCTGGCCACCAAAGTGGTTGACGCCGGCGGCAAGATGACCCAGCAGCGCACGGTTCACGGGCTGCGCGGGCTGGCCATGGCCAACCTGCAAGGCTGGTTCAAGCGGTACAACGATCAGACCACGGTCGTGCACCTGGCCGGCGCCCGCGGCTCGCAGGTCGGTACCGACTGGGTCGTGCCCCTCACGTCGGACCCCGACTTCGGGGAAATCATGATCAACCCGGTGAAGGCGCCCACCTACAACCGGCACTACGTGGCGGACGGCACGTCGCTGGTACAGGGTGGCCAAGCGCTGGGCAGCGTCGATACCACCGACGTGTTCAAGCTGGAGCACATCGACGCGCTCGGGGCCATCCTCGATGACCTGGAGTTCAAGATGCAGCCGATCCGGCTGCCGGGCGACCAGGCCGCCGATGACGAGCCGACCTACCTGATGCTGGTCACCAATCGCCAGTGGCAGTCCATCCTGACCAATACCACCGGCCAGGTGTGGAGGACGTTCCTGCAGAACGCCTGGAACCGGGCGACCTCGTTTGTGGGCGGCAAGAAGCACCCGCTGTTCACGGGCGAGGCCGGGCTCTGGCACAACATCCTGGTGCGCAAGGTGGACCGTGCCATCCGGTTCCGCCCCGGCGACGCCGTCCAGTACTGCACCCAGACCGGCCAGGCCACCGCTGCCGAATCCTCGGTGACGGTCAACAGCCTGTCCGCGGGATTCCAGGTGGACCGGGCCCTGCTGCTGGGCGCACAGGCGCTGGCGCACGTGTACGGCCGCAACCAGGGCTCGGACACCTACGCCAACTGGATGGAGCGCCGCTATAACTTCGAGCGCAACCTCGAAGTGGCCGGCGAGGTCATGTGCGGCAAAGCGAAGCTGCGCTTCAGCGTGCCCAACGAGCTGGGCGACAAGATCCCGACCGACCACGGCGTGATGGTGCTCGACACCGTCGTCAACCTCAACAACTGACCACGGCTGGGCGGGGGGAACCCCGCCCGTCGACCGTCATCACTCTGGAGATTTCCATCATGGATCGCTACGCATCCGATTACAACCAGAAGCCGCTGCACATGTCGGCGCACGGCAATGCCTGGTCCGAGGACTACGCGTTCACGGGCACCATCGCCGAGACCGACAAGGTGTACATGGGCATCATCCCTGCGGGCGTGCGCGTGCAGGATGTTCGGCTTGTGCACCATGCCGCCGGCACTGGCGCCACGGCCACGCTCGGTTTCGAGCCTGTCGACGACAGTCCGCAGGCTGACGCCGATTACTGGCTCAACGCGGCCAGCGTGGCCGCGGCTGGAGCGCAGCAGTCGAACGCCGCGCCCGTTACGTTCAACCGGCCGGTCAAGCTGGTTCTGACTGCGGGCGGCGCCGACTACGCCGCCGGTACCGTGCGCGTCGTCGTGTTCGGTGCAGCTGTCGGCGCGCCCTGATAGGGCGCCCGTCCGCGCCGCCGGCTGCGGCGCATCCAGGAGGCCGGGTGCATTTCGCGTTCCCGGCCTTCATCCATTCAGGAGCATTCAATGGCACGTCCGAAGCGGACCCCCGCTACCGCTGGCGCAGCGTCGCCGGTACAAGCCCAGGCCACCTCGCCGGTTGCGGCGCAATCCACCCCCGACGTGAGCATGTCGCCGGGCACTCGCGCGCCAGCGGAAGCGCCGGCAGCGGCAACCATCGCGCCGGCACCGAACTTAATCCCCATCGAGTATGTCGGCAAGAAGGCCGAGAAGCGCGACAACGTGGCCGACACCGGCCTATCCTGGAGGCCGGGCCAGATTCATTTCGTCACGCCTCGCGTGGCCGTGATCCTGCTGCGCTACCCGGATATCTGGCGCGAAAGCTGGGACAAGGCGGAGTCGGACCCTGGTTCGGTCGGGCTGGTGGTGGAAGACCCCCCGCCGCCGCCGGAGCCGACTCCGGTGGAGAAGCGCGGCCAGGTGGCATTCGACCTGCCCAATTTGCAGGGCATGACCAACGATGACCTGGTGAAGTTCGCACAATCGGCCTATGGCCAGACGCTGAGCGCCGAACTGGACAAGGGCGTGCTGATTCAGCAGATCGTCACGCTCAGCAACTCGAAGGCCGCCGGCGAGATCGAGTAATGGCTGCGGTCGCAGACTTCCGGCGCTACGTGCTGACCGGCGTGGACGGCGCGCCGCTGCCGGCCATTGATGACGCCGTGGTGGATGCGTGCGTCGAGTGGTGCACGCGCACGCGCGTGCTGACTGCCATTCTGGACCCGATCACGCTGGTGCCGGCGATGGCGGACCTGGAGCTGGATCCTCCGGACGGGGACACCCAGATCACCGAAGTGATGACGGCGTGGCTGCCCGAAGGGCGCATCGGCCCGCTCACCAAGCCGGAGCTGAATGCCCGCTACCCGCTGGGATGGGCCCATCTGCTGGCCGCCAACACCCGCGAAGTGGAGGGCTACTACTGCCGTCTGCCGGGATGGGTCCGGTTGGTGCCCATGGTGTCGGTGAAGGTGCCGCGGGCGCTGATTGTGGAAGTCGCCTACGCGCCCCGGCGCACGGCTACGGCTGTGGAGGACGTTCTGCTGGACCGCTACGCCGAGCAGATCGCGCTGGGCGCACTGGCGCGGCTGCACGCGCACAAGGCGGCCTACGCCGACCCGTCGCGCGCGGGGGCATTGCGCAGCGCCTTCGACGCCGCCGTAGTGGCGCACGCCAACGACGCGCCGCACGGCTACGCGCACAAGCCCATGCGCACCGCCAGGGACGACCTGTGAAAGCGTCCGAGGTGCTGACCATGGCTCGCGCCATCCTTCAGGATGCGGACCTGGATTTCTGGGGGGCCGACGAGCTGCTTGGCTGGCTCAACGAGGGGCGGGGCTGGATGTGCTCCAAGCGGCCGGACCTCTACCAGGCCAGCGAGAACGTCGAACTACTCGAAGGGGCGCGGCAGGTGCTGCCGGACGGATCGCGCCGGCTGTTCGCGGTCGTGCGCAACGTCTCGGCGCCGCGGCAGCGGCAGATCACGCTGGTGGCGGGCGCCGACCTGGCGCGCGTGCGCCCGACCTGGCGCAGCCAGGCCAAGGCGGCCGAGATCGTGCACTACGTGTACGACGACAAGGAGCCCGGGCAATTCGACGTGTATCCGCCGGCGCGCGCGGGCGTGGTGGTGGAGATCAGCTACGCCAAGCCGCCCGCCACAGCCGTGGATGAGACCGAGCTGGAGCAGGAGCGCACGTTCGAATCCGCGCTGGTTGACTACGTTCTGTACCGCTGCTTCTTGAAAGAAGCGGACACGGTGCCGGCGTTTCACGCGCGGGCTGCCCAGCACCTGCAGGCGGCTGAAGCATTCCTCATGGGCGATGTGCAGGCCAAGGCGGTCACGAGCCCAAACAACAAGGGCGCGTAAATGGCGACTTCATCCAAGATCAGGCTGGTCCAAGGCGATACGCGGCCGTCGCTCATCTTCTCGCTGCGCGATGAGCGCACCCTGGCGCCCATCGACTTGTCCGGGCCGGGAACTACGGTTCGGATGCTGTTCCGGGAGGTGGGCGCGGACACCGTCAAGGCCATCATGCCCTGCTACCCCATCGGCGGATACCAGGACCCAGAAACGGGCGAGATCAACGCCGACCCGCCCTACGACGTGGCGGGCGTCGGCGGCAGGTGCGTTATGTTCTGGTCCGCGGATGCCCTGGATACAGCCGGCGAGTTCGAGGGCGAGGTCGAAGTGACATTCGCCGACGGCATCCAAACGGCCTATCAGATACTGAAGTTCCAGGTGCGCGAGCAGTTCAATGGCTGACGGCAAGAAGGAGGGCATGCGCATCGAAACGGAGCGCGTGATCCTGCGTGCCGATGTGCGGGCCGAAATCATGCAACTGGTTGCCGATTGGGTGGCCATGCAGGTAAGCGCCAGCCTGGACCCGGACGGAACCAGCCGGCTGCTGGCCGACCGCGCCGGCGCCGCGGACTTCCTTGCTTGGGGGTTGACGCAGCAGGACCGCTCGGCAGCGCAGGACATGCTGCTGGCGCACCTCCAGGCCACGCTGGCCGACAGCAGCGCGTCTGCCGACCGGCTGCTTGGTCACCTGCTGCGCCAGATGACGGACCGCGCGGCTTCCGCCGATGCGCTTCAGTTCGGCCAGACACAGGCCGACGTCGCGCGAGGGGCCGATGTGCTGCTTGCCCGGATGGCGACCGGGGCGGCGGATGCCGCTGCAGCCGTGGACGACCTGGTGTCGGCGCTGATGCGCCCGCTGGCCGACGCCTCCGTTGCCCGCGACCCTGGCTCGGGCTACCTGCAGACCTACGTCAACGACTACGTGGAGCCGGACTACGTCGGCGACGCGTTCACCTTCTAGGACACCATCATGATTCAGATCGACCGTACCCTGCATCGCGGGGACATTCTCATCGCCCATCGTCGGCTGGACGGCACGGTGGACCAGTACCTGGTCCGCAACGCCTTCACGGATGGCGGCCTTGGGTACCTGGCGGCGCGCGCCGCCGGCGAGGCGGTGGACGTGATCTCCCACATGGCCCTGGGCGAAGGCGACACGCCTGAGGACGGCACCAGCACCACGCTGGAGGCCGAGATCGCAGGCTCCCGCGTGGCGGTGTCGATCACAGGCACCGGGCCGTCCCGCATCTACACCGCCGTGTTTGGCGAAACGGTGGGCAATGGCGCGATCACGGAGGCCGGGCTGTTCAATGCGGCGACGGGCGGCCTTCTGACCAATCGGGCCGTGTTCGGGGTCAAGACCAAGGTGCCGGGCGAGATCATGACGTTTGTCTGGACCCTTTCGCAGCAGCGGGCCTGAGCATGTCGCTTGACGATCTGGTCTTTCGGCGAGACCTGGACCGCAACCTCACCGCCGACGAGGCGGATGGGAACGTGGAGATCCTCGCTCAAGAGGTAGCCAAGAAGCTGCCGGCCAGCGCCCGCGGGCAGCCCAACGGTGTGGCGCCGCTGGACGGCGGTATGGTGCCTGCGGAGCATTTGCCGCTGGCCGATGAACCGTCGACCAAGGGCGGCCTGGCGGACGACCAAGCGGTAACGCCGGCCGGCCTGGCCGCGGTGGCCGGTACCCATCCGGAAGCGGTAGGCCGCATGCCGATCTATACCGAGGCGCCGACGACGGACGTCGGTGATATTTGGATAGCGGGTGCTGGTGCGTATCGGTGGGATGGCGGGAGCCAGGAGTACATCACGCAGACCTACAACCGGCAGAACATCCTCGGCACCGTCTCCCAGTCCGGTGGCGTGCCTACCGGCGCTGTCATCGAGCGCGGTAGCAACGCCAACGGAGAGTATGTCCGGTTCGCGGACGGGACGCAGATTTGCTGGAAGACCGTGCAGCTAGATGCCGCGTCTAATCCCGGTGGAACGGCGATGTTCTTTAGCACAATTTCTGCGGGTGCGTTGGAACCTTTTCCTGCGGCTTTCCAGGAGGTTTTCGGAGGCTCTGTCGCATTGGAAACAAACACCGCCCAGTGGGGACAAGTTAATTTCACACCCGGAGGTCTATCGGCATTTGTCGCATCGGCGATCAGCCGGACTTCGGGGGTAACGGCTAACGTAACGATCTTCGGGCGCTGGTTCTAAGGAAACAAGCATGCACATCACCCTATCACCCCAGCGCCGCGACGACACGCTGACCGTCGTTAAGACCGGCGAAGTGCTCACCATCAACGGCGACGAGATCGACTTCAGCGTCATCCCGGACGGCGCGACCCTGCCGGCCGAGGCGTCCCCGCACCCCTTCGTGGTCGGCCCGGTCGAGCGTATCGACGGCGTGCTGCGCCTGACGCTGCTGCTGCCGCACGGCCCCAATGCCTCGCAGTCGGTGCGCTTCCCCGCGCCCTTGATCGATCCGCCCGACGGGCCGCTGGAGTTGCCGCAATGATCGACCTGTCCAAAATCATCACCGCGGCTGACAAGATCGAGGCCGCCCGCGCGCGCAAGTTGGCCGAGATCAACGCTGCCTTCGAGACCGCCGCGGCTGCGCTGACGGCCGGCTACCCTGAACCCGAGCGCCTGACCTGGCCGGTGCAGCAGGCCGAGGCGCTGGCGTGGGCGGCCGACAGCCAGGCGCCGACACCGTACCTGGACGGTCTGGCCGCGGCCCGCGGCATCACGCCAGCAGAAATGCGGCAGCTCACGCTCAACCAGGTGCAGCTTTTCATGGCCGCGTCGCAGCAGATCGTGGGCAAGCGCCAGCGCCTGCGCGACGCTGTGCAGGCGGTGCCCGTCGGCGCGCCAAATGCGTTGGACCAGATTGCGTCCATCCGCTGGGACGCGGCCGAATAGTCCGGCGCACCGATCCGAGTAACCCGCACGCCACGCGCGGGCATTTTTTCGTCCGTCCTCCAAGGGAGGCGTCCCATGCCACAGAGGAAAGCGATGGGTCAGCACATCAACGACGTTGCGGCGGAGGCTGCGGCTATCTCCGTGTCCGGCAAAACGACCTTGGGCGGCAGCGCGGCCGGAATCGCCGGCTGGCTTGCCTCCATCAATTGGCTGGGGTTGTCGGGCGTGCTGATCGCCCTGGCCGGCCTGGTCGTGAACGTGTACTTCCAGATGCGCCGTGACCGCCGAGAGGCGGCCGAGAGCCGGGAGCGGATCGCCTCGATGCGTGCGAGGTGCGACCTATGAAGCTCGGGACCAGGATCGCCGGCGGCGCGGCAGCGCTGATCTCCATGGGTGCGTTGACCCTCTTCAGCCCGCAGCTCCAGCAGATGCTGTCCCGCTGGGAGGGCGACAACCAAAACACAGTCTACGCCGACAAGCTCGCCGGCGGTGTGCCAACCGTTTGCCGCGGTCTGACCAACGCTACCAGCCCGCAGGAAGTCATCGTAGGTGACTACTGGTCGCCTGAGCGCTGCGCCGAGATTGAGCAGTTGGTGGTAAGTAAGGGCCAGATCAGCCTAGCCGACTGCATCGACGTGGTCATCAGCCAGCCGATCTTCGATGCGCTCTCCGACCATGCGCACAACCTGGGGTACCCGAACACCTGCGCGAGCCGTGCCGTAGGACTGATTAACGCTGGTCGCCTGGCCGAGGGCTGCGATGCGCTGGCGCACGCACCGAGCGGCAGGCCGGTCTGGTCCTACGTCGGCAGGCGGTTTGTGCAGGGGCTCTACAACCGGCGGCTGGACGAGCGGCGGCTGTGCCTGTCGGGGATCCAGTGATGGGCCTGCGTGCCTATGCCTTGGCGGCCGTGGCCGGCGCCATCGCGCTCGCCCTGGCCGCCGCCGCGGTGGTCTGGTACGGCCACGGCAGGTACGCCGCCGGCCAGGCCGACGAGCGTGCCCGAGCCGAGCGAGTGCGGGCCGCTATCCAGGCCGCAATGCAACAGGAGAAGGACTATGCTGATGCCCGATACCGCGGCGCCGTGCTCGCCCGCCAACGCACCGAGGCGCGCGCTGCTGAGCAGGATCGCCGGCGCGCTGCTCACGTCGCTCAGTTGCGCGGCCTGCTCGACCAATACCGCAACCGTACCCATGCTGCCGACGCCCGCGGCGGATCTGATGCGACCGGCCCCGACTGGATCGGCGTATTTGGAGAGTGTGTCGCGCGAGCTGAAAGCCTTGGACGACGACTTGGAGAGGTGGGAAAAGACGCTGCAGGATGGGCTGACCAGGTGAACGGGCTGCAGGGCTACGTGCACGGGCTGCACACCGGCGTTGAGAGGGCTGGGCAATGAGGGACGCCACCAAGGCCTTTGGCGGCATGCAGCCGCGGGTAGAACCCTACCTGCTGCCCGCCGGCGCGGCGCAGGACGCGCTCAACGTGGTGCTGCACACCGGCAAGATCGTGCCGCTGCGCGCGCCGGTGAAGGTGGCAGACCTGGCGAAGGTCGGGACCAAGCGCGCCATCTTTCGATACGGCCGGACGCTGGACGATGACACGCGCTGGTGGTTTCACTGGCTGAACGACACCGACGTGGCCATCGGTCCGATTCCGGACGATACCAGCGAGCGGGTCTACTACACGGAAGCAGGCCAGCCGCCCAGGGTCACGGACGCGACGATGGCCACTGGCGACGATTTGATGCCCGCGGCTTCATACCTGCTCGGCATCCCCGCGCCGACCACGCGCGCGGTTGTTACTGTGACCCCGGACCCGGACGCTGATCCTGATGCCACCCAGCGGCAGGAATGCTACCTTGCCTACACGTTCGTCAGCGCCTGGGGCGAGGAGGGGCCGCCGAATGAGGTGTCTGAGCCGTTCGAAGCCATGAGCGGCGACACATTGAACGTCGTGTCGATGGAAGGGCCACCGGCTGGCGCCTACAACATCACGCACAAGCGCCTGTACGTGTCGGTGACGGACGCCACCGGCGTTGCCGTGCTGCGGTTCTGGAAGGAAACGGCAGCCGGGGCCACGTCCTTCTCGGATGTGCTGGAGATCGATATCCTGGGCGAGGCCCTGCCAGAGTTTGCCCTTGTGCCGCCGCCCGAGGACCTGTTCGGCCTGATGGCGCACCCGGCCGGCTTCATGGTGGGGTTCTCCGGCCAGCGCGTCTATCGGTCTGAGGTATTCAAGCCCTACGGCTGGCCGTACCACTCACCAGTGCCGGACTACATTGTCGGCGGCGCCATCCTGGGGCAGGCCACCGTCATCTGCACAGGCGGTGGCACATACATGGCCACGCAGGCTGACCCGCAGACATTCACGCCGGTGCGGCTGGAAGGCAACCAGCCGTGCGTAGCCAAGCGCTCGATCAAGGCGTTCCAGGCCGGCGTGCTGTACGCATCCCCGGACGGCCTGGTGCTTGTAGACCCGACCGGCGGCATTCGCGTGGTCACGGAAAGCATCATGACGCGCGAGCAGTGGCAGGCCTACAGGCCCGAATCCATGCACGCGGCGGTGCACGACAACCGCTACTACTGCTGGTACGACACCGGCGCTCCGGGCGCGCGCGGCGTGCTGATCCTGGAAGTCAGCGAGGGGAGCATCACGCTGACGCGCAGCGATATCTATGCCACCGCGGCCTATGCTGACCCGCGCCGTGATGAGCTGTTCGTGGCCCTGCCCGAGGATGATGACGTTCACAAGTGGAATGCGGGCAGCGCGCTGGTTGGCGTCTGGATGGGCCGTCGCATCATCCTGGAGCGGCCGCAGAACATCGGCGCCGTGCAGGTAGTCGCTGACGCCTACCCCGTGCAGTTCCGGATGCAGGCTACCGTCGAGACCGACAGCGGGCCGCGCGAGGTGGTGGTAGAAAAGACCATCACCAGCGGCCGGCCTACGCGGTTGCGCGGCAACTACCGAGCTCGGGACTATACCTACACGGTGTCCGGCACCGCCGGCATCCGTGAGGTGACGGTGGCGTCGGTTCTCGCAAACGTAACGGCCGTCTGAGCATGGCGACATCGAAGCGGACCGGCCTGCGCTACGCAGAGCTGCCGGCGGTGGATGTCGCCCAGATTCCGGGCAACGCCGCGGCTACACGAGCGCTGGCGCAGATGCGAACCGCGCTCGGCATCCGCTTCGGCCAGGACGGCCAGATGGTCGACCGGGCGGTCACGTGGGGCGACCTGGTCGAAAACGGCATCGTCACGCTGCGCGGCGCCGACGGCCGGCCCATCACCGTGCCGAACCCAGCCGGCCCGTTCCGCCCCGTGGCGCCGCCGAACGTGGATGGCATTCCGCCGGCGCCTACCGGGCTGACCGTTACGCCGGGCATTGCCACGGTCATCCTGGAATGGGACAAACCCACCTTCAGCTATTTCGGCTACGCGGAGATCTACCGCTCGACCAGCAACAACCTTGCCTCGGCCGTGCCGGTGGGCCAGACAACTGGATGGGTCTACGCCGACCCGGTCACGTCGTCGGCCACCTACTACTACTGGGTGCGGTTCGTTTCGGCGGGCGGCAAGGAGGGGCCGTTCAACGCCGTCGGCGGTGCCGACGGCGAGGCCTCGCTCGACCCCTCGTACCTGATCGACGTCCTGTCCTCGGACAACCCCGGCGCGCTGCTCTACGAGATCGAGGAGGAAACCGAAATCAACGGCGTGCCGGTGCCGCCCGGCATCTACATCCGGGACCTGTACGTCGCCAATGGCTCGATCTCCAACGCGAAGATCGGCAATGCGGCCATCGACGACGCGAAGATCGCCAACGTGTCCGCGGCCAAGGTCACCTTCGGGGAGATGAGCGGCGACCGCATCGCCGTCAATAGCCTGAACGCGGACCGCATCATCGTCAATACGCTGGCGGCTCGGCTGGCCACCATCACGACGGCCTACGTGGGCACGGCCAACATCGAGGATGCGGCGATCACGGACGCGAAGATCGACAATCTGAATGCCAGCAAGATCACCGCGGGCACGCTTGCGGCGGAGAGGATAGGAGCAGGCTCGATCACCGCCGACAAGCTGAACGTGACCCAACTTTCGGCGATATCGGCCACCGTGGGTATTCTGCGCACCGCCACCACCGGAGCACGCCTGGAGATTCGCAACAACGAAATTCGGGTCTACGACGCCAGCAACCGGCTGCGCGTGCGCATGGGGATATGGTAATGCCGGTTGGGTTGGAAACCATCGATACGGACGGCACCAGGCTGCTGACCGAAGCTACGAGTGCGGGCCGCATCATCGGCTCCGTCAACGTCACTGGGAACGGTTCCATCAGCGTGCCAGGCTTTGCGAACGGGAGACCCTTTGCCATTGTCATGCCGCGGGCGAGCTGGTTCGACCCTGTCACGGGCAGCACGGGATTTGGACCCCGGCCGGCAATTAGCGGCACCACCCTTTCGTGGACGTACCCGAGCTACGTGAGCGCGGGCGCACGCACGCCCTGCGCGATCTTCTATGGGGTGTACTGATGCCGGAAGGCCTTCAGGTCCGCAGTACCAGCAACATCCTGCAGATCGACGGCGACTACCGCAATCTGTTCTTCAAGCGAGCCGGTCGAAACACTACCTCGTCTGGGCGGCCGACAGCGACATTTCCAGGCGTGACGCCGGTGGTCTTTATGAGACCGCTGCTGGCAAACAGAGGAATATTCGTCGTCGAGTTCACGCCCGTCAGCGGCGGCAATTGGCGCTTGGTGACCGAATGGCCTGTCGAGTATTACGTCTTCGACCTGCCCGATGCCCAGACCTTCGGCCTGAATGTCTACAACGAGGCTGGACAACTCGTCTTCAATGCCGTCGAGCGTCCGCTGGACGTGATCGCTGCGGTGCAGGTTCCGAACCAGAATGGCTATACGTACTCAGGCCTGCCCACTGGCAAGTACGCCTATTCGGTGTCGTATTCGAGGCCGGGCGCATGGGCGTCACAGTACGACCCAGTTTCCGGTAGCTGGGACAACACCGATTTGAGGGAAAAGTTGTTCTCCACCAACAACGGGTTCTTCACGCAGTTCCTAGATGTGTCGACTTGGTGGGGATCGCCGATGTACGACCAGGACTTCTACGACTTCAGCGGGCCGCCTCCCATTGTCACCATCATCGACGTGGCCGGAATACCAACCTGACCCATTGCCCGCGCCAGCGGGCCCTCTGCGTGAGCACTAGACCATGACATACCAGAACGAGATCGAGGCCATCCTGGCACGCAACATCGGCAACCGACTCACCCACGAACTGGCATCCGGGATGCTGGCGGCCGTCCTACAGGCGGTCGAGCAGGCGCTGGCCAGCGCGCGGGCGGAAGTCGCACAAGGCCCATACGAGGGCAGCGAGGCGACGCCGCCCCAGCCGGCCGGCACTGGCCTGCGCCGGCGTAATGCAGCCGCAGCCAGGAAGCAGTAGGTGCTGCGCGTCGACGACCGGCAACTGCCCGAGTATTTCGCGTGGCTGTCGGATAGGCTTGGCGAGACGTTCGTGCACGGGCCGGACTGCAAGTGCCTGGCCAATGTGCGTCCGGACGGCAGCATCGCCGCGGTGGCTGTCTACCTACACCTACGGCAGCACAGCTGCGAGCTGAACCTGGCATCGGACGGCAGCCGCCGCTGGCTGACGCGGGGTTTTCTGTACTGGCTGGCCGCAGTGCCGTTCGTCCAGTGGGACATGCAGCGCGTGACGGCTATCGCGCGGCTTTCCAACGGGCGGTCCATCCGATTGCTTCGCCATGCGGGATTCGTCGGGGAAGGGGTTTTGCGGCGGGCCTACGGTGACGAGGACGGGCTGGTGATGGGCCTGCTGCGCGGCGAGTGCCGCTTTCTGAAATTGGGAGAACGCAATGTCATTCGGTAGCACCCCGAGGCAAGATCCCCGCGTGGGGGAAGCCTCCATGGCCCAGGCGGAGACCGGAAGGCGCATGGCCGACCTCGCCGAGCAGGAGTTTGCCTACAACAAGGAGATGCTGGATCGGTTCGCGCCCGTCTACGAGGCCTTGATCAAATCCTCTGTACGGGAGTCGAACCTGAACTCGGAGCGGGCGGCGGACCAGTGGGACCAATACCAGAGCGTCTTCCGGCCCATCGAGAACCGCATGGCCGAAGAGGCCATGACCTACGACAGCCCGGAAGAGCTGGCGCGCCGGGAGGGGCTGGCGGCCGCGACTGTGGCGCGCCAGTTCGATGCGTCCACCGGCCAGATGAATCGCGAAATGGCGCGCATGGGCGTTTCGCCCACCAGCAGCCTTGGTGCGCAGGGCCTGGTCGACCAGGCGAACGCCCGGGCCCTGGCGCGAGCCGGCGCCGTCAACAAGGAGCGCAACGATACCAAGCTTCTGGGCATGAGCTTGCGGCAGGATGCCGCGCGCTTCGGCCGCAACCAGACAGGTACCGGCCTCGCTGCGTCGGCCGCAGCATTGCAGGGCAGTCAGGCCGCGGGCGGCCTGATGGGCAGTCAGCTGCAGCAGGGGCAGTCCGCCGCGCAGTCGGCCATCAGCGGGATGGGCGCCGGTGCCGGGCAGATGGGATCGGCGGCCAACACACTGCTGAACCAGTGGCAGGCCAACGTCAACGCGCAGAGCCAGAACAACGCTGGTCTGGGGTCGCTGGTGGGCACGGGTTTGATGGCCGGCGCGATGCTGATGCCCTGGTCATCGGAGAAGGTGAAGGACGACGTCAGGCCGGTCGACGACGAGGAGGCTCTGCTCGGGCTGGAGCAGGTCGCCGTGAAGGACTGGAAATACAAGGACGGGGTGGCCGATGGCGGCCGTCATACGGGACCGATTGCTGAGGACATGCAGGAGCAGTTCGGCGACACTGTGGCGCCGGAAGGCCAGGCCCTGGACCTTATCAGCGTCAGCGGGAAGCATCACGCCGCCATCCGGGCGCTGGCCAAGCGCGGCAAGAAGCTGGAGGCGCGCGTGCAGCGCCTGGAGAAGGCTGGCGGTGCGGGCCTGGCCGACCTGATCGAGCCGGCGCAGGTCGGCGAGGGGCGGCTACCGCCGGTTCTGGCGGGGGACATGGGCGCGGGCGCAGTCGGCCTGCAAGACGCCCTGGTGGGCGTAGGGGCATAGGGAGAGCGAGATGGCGACGGGATTTGCGGGCGGCCTGGCCGACGGCCTGCGCAATGGGATGGCGGTTGTGAACCTCTACGAGCGAGCCAAGGCACTGCGCGGGGAGCGGGAGGAAGCCGAAGAGCGGCGGGCCGATGATCAAGCGATCAAGGAAAGTCTGCGGCTGGGACTCGCTGACGTGGCAGCGACCGCTGGTCAAGGGCAAGCGGCGGGCGGCGATGCGGCGGCGCCGCCGATGCGGCACGATGAGCCCACCCTGGGCACGGACGGGCTCGACATGACGCTGGCGCGCGCCGGCAGCGCTGCGGGCCTGGGCCAGCCTGACGGTGCCCGGCCCGCGCTGGCCATGGCCGGCGGCAGCCTGGCCGGCGTGCTGCCGCGCTCTGCGCTGCAGCCGAGTGCAGCAGGGGCGCGTCAAGCCGAGGCACCGGCTGATGCTGGACTTGCGACGGCCGCGCCGCAGCGAGGCGCATCCGACGATATCAACCGCCTGGCCGATTCGCTGACCCGGGGCTACCGCAAGGCTCTGGAACTCGGGCGACCGGGCCGCGCCATGGAGCTGCTGGCGCAGCGCGAGCGCGTCACCGGCCAGGTGCGCCAGCAGGCGTACCAGGACGCCATGGCGCAATTCGAACTGACGGGCGATCCGAACTCGGTGCTGCCGTTCGTGAACCGATTCATGCCCGGCGGCCTGGAGATTCGTGGCGTGCAGGAGCGGCCCGAACGCGCCGGCGGCGACCAGGTGTACATGGTCCGCGCCTTCGATCCGCGCAGCGGCCGGGAAGTGGAAGAGCCCTTCACCCGCCGTCGGCTGCTGAACTTCATGAGCAGCATCGGCGACCCGCAGACCTACCAGGCCATGGTGGTGCAGCAGGCCAAGGCGCTGTACGACGAGGAAAGCGCGATCCGGAAGAAGCGGGCCGAATCCCAGATCGAGACCGAGGGCCGACTCGCTGCCATCCGGGCACAAGGCGAGGAAGCCCGCCGGACCGACGCGGCACGCGAGCGGCTGGGCGGCCGGACCGGCGCCCCGGCCGAGGTGCAGACGGCGCGCTGGCTGATGGAGAATGGAGTCGCTGAGGATGCCGGCGCGGCCTGGGACATGGTGCGCGGCGCGCGCACCAAGTCCCGCCAGGAGTTCGTGGCCGATCTGGCCAAGACCTTGCTGTCGAATCAGGACCCTATGGCGATGGGCGAGGATCGGATGACGCCGCAGGCTGCCGTACAGCAGGCCTCGGCGCTGTACGACTCTCTCGTGGAAAACGAGGGACGCGGGCGGGCGCGGCGTGGCGACCGGGCGGACGCGAGCCAGCGAGACGACTTCTCTGGCGCGCCGGCGCCCGGCACAGTCGAGGACGGCTGGCGCTTCATCGGGGGGGACCCCGCCGACCAGGCCAACTGGGAGCGCATGTAATGGCTGGCCCCTGGGAGAAGTACCGGGCGGACCCGGCACCGGCGGCCAGGGCAGAGGCCGCGGCCGGCCCTTGGCAGCGGTATGCGCGGGCCGGCGCGCCTGCGGCGGCCGAGTCCAAGGACGAGGACTGGACCACCATCAAGAATCCAGTCGCGGCCAAGGCTAACGATATGGTCATCGAGTTCGCCAACGCCGTCGCGGGCGGCATAGGTGCGGTGGCGGACTTCATCGTGCCCGGCAACCGGGTGTCGAAGGCCATCGACCAGTTTGTCGAGTATGGCGAGGGCAAGCAGAGCGACGTCACGCGCGCGGACCGCGAGCGGTTCCGGGAGGATCTGGCGGCGTCCGACACCATCGGCGACGACCTGGCAGCGGTGGGCCGGCACATCGTGCGCAGCCCGTTGCAGGTGGCGGCCCAGGCGGCGGGCAGCTTCGCGGTGCCGGGTGCCGCGATCAAGGTCGCACGCGGCGCCGCCGGCGCGGCCGGCCTCGGCGCGCGAGGAGCG